>FSWM01000167.1_pt1 | contig 21869 bp, 16 predicted proteins | sample 1637841 | NCBI WGS metagenome assembly FSWM01 (sample SAMEA3914789, study PRJEB12502) | metagenome | biome: forest; material: soil | place: Canada | collected 2011-07-03 | depth 0.3 m | reverse complement strand
GCGTCCTTGATCCGCTCCTCGCCGGTGCACAGCCCCAGCGTCCAGTCCGAGCGCATCTGCAGCTCGTCATTGGCCATCTTCATGGCGTCGTAGTTGAAGGTGTAGCGCTTGGGCCCGCGGCCCTTGGCGGCCCAGATCAAGGTCTCGTGGGCGTTGGTGAAGCGGGTGCCCTTGAAGTTCGGCATCGGGTTGGACTTGCGCCAGATCACGTCGTTCAGGATCCAGAAGCCCAGGTCCTGCACCGCCACGCCGACGCGGAAGATGTTATGATAGCTGCCGATCACCCATAGCGAGCCGTCGTCCTTCAGGACACGGCGGCATGCCTTCATCCAGGCGCGGGTGAAGGTGTCATAGGCCTCGAACGAGGCGAACTGGTCCCAGTGGTCGTCGACCGCATCGACCTTGGAATTGTCGGGGCGCAGGAGGTCGCCGCCCAGCTGCAGGTTATAGGGCGGGTCGGCGAACACCAGGTCGACACTGCGGTCGGGCAGCCGGGCCAGCTCCTCCAGGCAGTCGCCTTCGATTATGGTCTCGGGTCCGAATGTCATCTGCGCCGCCAACCGATTGAATCCTGAGCTTGAATCCCGGACCTTCGCCGCCTTGTGGTTAAGAGGTCCTTAAGCCCCGCCGGCAAGACCCTGCCTGGCCTTGTCCAGCTCCTCGGCATAGCGGCGCAGGGTGTAGCCCTCGGTCAAGAGGCCGATCACCTGTTTGCGGGTCGGATCGTCGATCACCGCCAGGGCGTCGGCCTCGGCCCGCTCGAACACGGTCATGGCCTGTTTGACGTTCATATCCGGCAACAGGGGCAAGTCGGCCCAGCGGGCGATGTCGGCGACGGTCTTCCTGGCGTCATCGTCGGGATGCTCGGCCGATGCGAAGGCGTCGGCGGTCAGGGCGATGCCGAGGTAGTGGCCGTCGGAATCGACCGCCACCACCCGCGAGTTGGAGCCCAAGGGATGGCGCCGGCGGAATTCCTCGAGCTTGACGTGACCTTCAACGGTGGGCGGGCTGCGGCGCATCATGCGGCCGACGGTCAGCGCCCTGACCCAGCCGACATCGACGGCGCTGCGGATGGTTTCGCCGCGCAGGTGCAGGCGCCAAGTCGAGAACGAATAGCCGAAGGTTTCGCGCACCACGAGGCTCGCCACCATACAGGCGGCGATGACCACGGTGGTGACGCCGAAATCCCCGGTGGTCTCCAGCACCAGGAACGACATGGTCAGGGGGCCGCCGACAACCGAGACCGCCAGGCTCGCCATGCCGACCAGCATGCAGATCGACGGATCGACCGGCAGGCTGGGGACCAGCACCGCGCAGACCGCGGCGAACAGCTTGCCGGCCAGGGCCCCCAGGAACAGGGCGGCGAAGAACAGGCCGCCGCGAAAGCCCGAGCCCAGGGAGATCACCGAGGCCAGGACCTTCAGCCCGATCAGGCTGGCCAGCACAGCGATGTCAAGCTGGGCCGGGATGTCGATACGCAGGGCGCCATGCCCGGCCGACAGCACCTGGGGCGTGATCAGGGCGAGGCCGCCCATGGCAGCGCCGCCCAGGGCCGGGCGGACGATCGGCGGCAGGCGCAGACCGTCCAGCAGGCGCTCCATCAGATAGACCGCGCGCATGATGGCCACGCCCAGGCCGGCGCAGAGCATGCCGAGGCCGATCATCACCACATAGTCGGAGAGGCGGGTCGGCGCCGCCGGCGAGAGGGCCAGGTTGTAAGTCACCGCCCGCACCGCCCGGGCGGTCAGCACCCCGCACAGGCTGGCCGACAGGATCGGGGCCACGTTGCCGATCGAATAGCTGCCGACGATCAGCTCGAAGGCGTAGAAGGCGCCGGTCAGGGGCGCCCCGAAGGCCGCGCCTATGGCTCCGGCCGCGCCGCAGCCGACCATGATCCTCAGGTCGTTGCGCCTCAGCCGCGCCGCCAGGCCCAGGCGCGAGGCGAGGCCGGCGCCGATCTGGGCATAGCCGGCCTCCAGCCCCACCGAGGCGCCGCAGCCGTTGGAGAGCAGGGTCTGGAACGTCACCCAGACACTGTCGCGCAGCGACATGCGCCCGCCGTGCAGGGCGTTGGCCTCGACGGCGTCGACCGTGGGGGTCGAAACGCGGCGATTGCGCAGCCAGGTGAGCAGGCCGAGGGCCAGGCCGCCGGCCGCCGGGACCCAGGCTCCCTTGATCAACCGCGGCGCTGCGCTCAGACGATCGCCATGGCCCAGGCCGAACAGGATCTGGTGCGCATGGTCGGAAAGCGTGCCGATCAGGGCTACGGCCAAGCCCGCGGCGATCCCGATCAGGGCCGCCAGCACCACCAGCCAGACCTCACTGCCACGGATCAGGCTGCGCAGGCGGCTGGCCAGGTCCCGCCGGGTGGTGGGGACCAGCCGCGCCAGGCGCGCCAGATCTGCGGCGGGGGCTGTCACACGTCCTCCCCCGCCATCAGCGCCCGGAGCGGGGCCCAGGTCATGCGGTGAATCGGCGAAGGGCCTAATCGCCTCAGGGCCTCTACATGCGCAGGAGCGTGATAGCCTTTGTGGCCGGCGAAGCCGTAGCCGGGATAGAGGCCGTCCATCTCGACCATCACCCGGTCGCGGGCGGTCTTGGCCAGGATCGAGGCCGCTGCGATCGAGCAGGACAGGCCATCACCGCCGACGACGGTCCGCACCTGGCACGGCAGTTCGAACGCGTAATTTCCGTCGACCAGGGCGAAGGCCGGCCTGCTCGCCAGCCCCTCGATGGCGCGCCGCATGGCCAGGCCGGTGGCCTTGAGGATGTTGTGCTGGCCGATCTCCTCGACGCTGGCGAAGGCCACGCACCAGGCGATGGCGACCTGTTTGATCTCGACCTCCAGCCGATTGCGGGCCTTGGCCGTCAGGGCCTTGGAGTCGTCCAGGCCGCCTGGAATGCGCGCAGCGTCGAAGATCACCGCCGCCGCGCTGACCGGCCCGGCCCAGGGGCCTCGGCCGGCCTCATCCACGCCGCACACCGGCCCGGGGCAAGCCGCTTCAAGGCGAAAGTCGGGGCCTGAGGATCGGCCGGCGGGCGTTGGTCGCGGGGGCATCAGGCGCGGGTCATACGGGAAACCGGCCCGTGCCGGAAGCAGCCGGTCACATGGTCGTTGACCATGCCTGTGGCCTGCATGAAGGCGTAGACGATCACCGGGCCACAGAACTTGAAGCCCTTGGCCTTGAGCGCCTTGGCCATGTCCTGGGCCAGGGGCGCCTGGGCGGGGACCTGTGAGCCAAGGGCGAAATTGTTCTGGATCGGCGCGCCGCCCACGATGCCCCACAGAAAGTCGGAAAGGCTTTCGCCGGCCTCGCGCATGTCCAGATAAATGCGAGCGCCCGAGATGGCCGCATCGATCTTGGCGTTCGAGCGAATGATGCCGGCGTCGGCCATCAACCGCGCCCGGTCCGCCTCACCGAAGCGGGCGACCACCTCCGGATCGAAATTCGCGAAGGCGACTCGAAAGGCCTCGCGCTTGCGCAGGATGGTGATCCAGGCGAGGCCCGCCTGGAAGCCGTCCAGCACCAGCTTCTCCCACAGGGCCCGGCTGTCCCACTCGGGCACGCCCCACTCGGTGTCGTGATAGGCTTCGTAAAGCGGGTCGCCGGCCATGCCGCGCCAGCCGCACCGGTTCGCCGATTCGGTCATGCCCAAGGTTACGCCCTCCCTTGGCGGCCTTGGAAGGGGCTTCAGATAGCTCCGGACCGCTGAAGGACGTTCTCCTATGGCTGCGATTTCCGCTACCCTGGAACCGCATGACCGACGCCGCCCAGACCCTCGACCGCCTCCTGCGGGAATTCCGCCCCGGTGCGGAGGTCTATCTCCCCGCCGCCACCGGCGAGCCGATCCTGTTGCGCGAGGCTTTGGCGGCCGATCCTGAGCGGGCGCGCGACATCCGTTTCACCAGCTGCCTCGTGCCCGGCATGAACGACTTCGACTATGCCGGCCTACATCCGACCGCGCGCATGACCACCTTCATGACGCCGCCGGCCATGCGCGCCTCGTTCGAGGCCGGTCGGCTGAGGGTCATGCCCCTGGCCTATTCCGAAATCGCAGCCTATCTCGGCCAGCGGGCGAGGTTCGACCTCGCTGTTTTCCATGTCACCGCGCCCGATGCGGACGGCCTCTGTTCGACCGGCATAGCCTCGGACTTCCCGACCCTGGTCCACCCTCGTGCCCAGCGGCGGATCGCCCTGGTCAACCACGCCATGCCAGCCCCGCCGCGCGGGACGCGCCTGAGACTCTCGGATTTCGACGCCGTGATCGAGATCGACCATCCGGTTATCGAGGGCCGCGAGGCGCCGGCCAGCGAAGAGACGGCGCGCATCGCCCGGCGCATCGCCGACCTGGTTCCCGACGGCGCGGCGATCCAGACCGGCATCGGCGGCGCGCCGGCGGCGGCGTTGAGCTGCCTGACAGACCACCGCAGGCTCGTGATCCATTCGGGCATGGTCACGGACGGCTATGCGGTGTTGGCCAAGGCCGGCGCCCTGGACCCGGACGGCGCGCATATCACCGGCGCCGCTTTCGGCTCGGCCGGCTTCTACCGCGACCTGGTGGAGATGGACCTCGTGACCATGGCCGACACCAACGTCACCCACGGCGCCGCCTCGCTGGCCGGCGTAGAGCGGTTCACCTCGATCAACGGCGCGCTGGAGGTCGACCTGTTCGGCCAGGTCAACAGCGAGTGGCGCGGCCAGCGGCTGGTCAGCGGCGTCGGAGGGGCGCCGGATTTCGTCAGCGCGGCGGCCAGATCGCCCGGCGGTCGCTCGATCATCGCCTTGGCTTCAACCGCCGCCGGCGGCGCGATCAGCCGCATCGTCCCCCGCCTGGCCTCTCCCACCGTTGCCATCAGCAGGGCGGACATCGACACGGTGGTCACCGAGCATGGCGCCGCCCGCCTGAAGGACCTGTCCCTGAACGAACGCGCCGAGGCCCTGATCGCCATCGCCGACCGGGCCCACCAGGCTTCACTGGCCGAGGCCTGGGGCAAGATGCGGGCAACTCTGTAATGCTGCGTCCAGCATCGTGAAGCTTACTACTTTAGCTGGAGGCGTGCATCGGCTAATCAAGCGTGTGTTTCTATTCATCTGGGGGGATGACTCGGCCATGTGGTGTAAGGCTTGGGCTGCGGGCTTGACGTGTGTCGCAGCGTGTATCGGTGGTCGGGCGCTGGCGGAGTGCAAGGTCGTCCAGATTGTGGCGATGCCGGTGACCATGGAAGACGCGGAACCGATGGCGCCGGCCAAGATCAATGGGACCGATGTCACCTTGATGATCGACAGCGGAGCCTTCTTCAGCACCCTGGCCCCCTCGGCGGTCTCGGAACAGAACCTGCCGAAAGAGGGGCTCCCCTTCGGCCTTCGGATTGTCGGGGTCGGTGGGGACACCGATTCCTACGCCACGACGGTCAAGACCTTCACCCTGGCCAGCGTCCCACTCAAGAACATCGAGTTCGTCGTCTCCCCTGGCGCCGGCCTCGGCGGACGGGCGGCTGGCGTGATGGGGCAGAACATCCTCGGAGTCGCCGATGTTGAATACGACCTGGCCCATGGCGCCGTTCGCCTGCTCGAGGCCAAGGGGTGCTCGCGCGACGTGGCTTTGGCCTATTGGGATCGGTCCAACAGCTTTTCAATGATGAACATCGATCGCCCCACGACCGTGCGGCCTCTGCACACTATCGGCGATGCCTATGTCAATGGAGTCCGCATCCGCGCGGAGTTCGACACCGGCGCGTCCACATCTATGATCACGCTCGACGCCGCAAAGCGGGCGGGCGTGAAGATGGATGGGCCGGACGTTATTTCGGGCGGGGCCACCTGGGGGATCGGCCGGCGGATGGTCAGGACGTGGATCGCTCCGATCGCCAGCTTCCAAATCGGCAACGAAGAAATCCGCACGACGAAGCTTCGCATCGGCGACACCGACCTGATGGACGCGGACATGCTGCTGGGCGCCGACTTCTTCCTGTCGCACCGGGTCTATGTGGCCAATAGCCAGCACCGCGTCTACTTCACCTACAACGGCGGTCCCGTGTTCAACCTGGCGGCCACGAGCATGGCCCAGGACGGCCGAGATTCGATGCCGAAGGAGTCGACCATCAGCACTGCTGACGGTCCTGAGCCGGCCGACGCCGGCGGCTATATCCGGCGCGGCGCCGCCCTGATGTCCCGCCGGGAGTTCGAGCGCGCCATAGCGGATTTCGACAAGGCTTGCGCGATGGCGCCGATGGAACCCAGTTGCTTCTATCAGCGTGGCACGGCGCATTGGCGCAACAAGCAGCCGTTCAAGGCCATGACTGATTTCGATGCCGCGCTGAAGCTGAAGCCGGACTATGTCGAGGCTCTGATGGAGCGGGCCGAACTGAAACTGTCCGGTCACGACGCGGCCGCGGCGGCGGCCGATCTCGATGTTGTCGACCATGTTGCGCCTAAGGACGCGGATATCCGGCTGGGCCTGGGCGAACTCTACGACCACGCTGAGCGCCCCGACGCAGCAGTCGTTCAGCTCGACCTCTGGATTGCGTCGCATAAGGACGAAGGTCGCATGGCGCAGGCGCTGAATGGACGCTGCTGGGACCGGGCCTTGTTGGGGCGCGATCTGGACCAGGCCTTGAAAGACTGTGATCGGGCGATCCGGGCCAACCCCAAAGCCGCGGGCTTTTTGGATAGCCGCGGCTTGGCGCATCTGCGCCTCGGCCAATACGACAAGGCGGTCGCCGACTACAACGCCGCCCTGGCGCTGCAGCCCAAGATCGCCTGGTCGCTCTATGGCAGGGGCTTGGCCAAGCAACGCCTGGGCCTTCAGGCTGAAGGCAAGGTGGATTTGGATGCCGCCCTGGCGCTTCAGCCTGACCTGTCGAAAAAGGCCCAGCAGTACGGCATCGTGGACGCAGCCAAATAACGGAAACCCTTCGTGTCCTTTGTGTTCTTCTTGGTTAATTCCTAGAACGTCACCGTGACCGCCGCCGCCCCGCAACCGCCCGTCCTGTCCGTCTCCGGCCTGCGCAAGGCGTTCGGCGAGGTCATCGCGGTTGAGGAGGTCTCGTTCGAGGTCCGCCCAGGCGAGATCGTGGGGCTGGTGGGGCCGAACGGCGCTGGCAAGTCGACCACCATCAACATGATCCTGGGCGTGCTTCAGCCCACGGCTGGATCTGTGAGTATCGGCGGCCTCGACATCGCTCGTCGGCGCAGCGAGGCCCTGGCCCAAACCAATTTCGCCGCGGTCTATGCGCCCCTGCCGGGAAACCTGACGGTGGCGCAGAATCTGCGCGTATTCGGCATGATCTACGGCGTGACCGGCCTCGCCCAGCGGATCGAGGCCCTGCTGGACGAATTCGACCTCGTCCGGTTCCGCGACACCAAGTGCGGGGTTTTGTCCTCTGGAGAGCAGACCCGCGTCACCCTGGCCAAGGCCATGCTCAATCGCCCCAGGCTCCTGCTGCTTGACGAGCCCACCGCCTCCATCGATCCGTCCACGGCGCGCGACATCCGCGCCCGGATCGAGGCTTTCGCGCGTGTGGAACAGGGCGGGGTGCTGTGGACCAGCCACAACATGTACGAGGTGGCCGAGGTCTGCGATCGGGTGCTGTTCCTATCGCGCGGCCGGATCCTGCTGCAGGGCGAGCCCGGGGCCCTGATCCGGGAGTACGGCGAGGCGACGCTGGAGGACCTGTTCGTCAGCGTCGCCCATGAGAGCCTGAACGGGGCAGACACCTGATGCGCCCCGGCCGCATCGGCGCTATCGTCCTGCGCCAGGTCTATCTGCTGCGCGGCAGCCCCATCCGGGTCCTGCCGATGATCGCCTGGGTGGCGATCGATATCGTACTCTGGGGCTTTATCACCCGCTATCTGAACAGTGTCGCGCGGCCGGGCTTCAACTTCGTGCCCGCGGTCTTGGGTGCGGTGCTCCTCTGGGACTTTCTTGGCCGGGTGATGCAAGGGGTGACCACCGCGTTCTTCGAGGACGTCTGGTCGCGCAATTTTCTCAACGTCTTCGCCACGCCCATGCGGGTGTCGGAATATCTGCTGGGCCTCGTCATCACCGGCGTCGGCACGAGCGTTCTTGGGTTGATCGCCATGTTGACCGTGGCGACCGCCGTGTTCGGCCTCTCCTTTCTGCCCTATGGCGCGGCCATGGTTCCATTTGTGTTCGCGTTGTTTCTGTCGGGCATAGCCCTTGGCATTCTGGGCGCCGCCATCGTGCTGCGCTTCGGACCGGCGTCCGAGTGGCTAATCTGGCCGATCCCGTCGATGCTGTCGCCGTTCGTGGGTGTGTTCTACCCGCTCTCGACCTTGCCCGGGTGGATGCAGGCTATCGCCCATGCCTTGGCGCCGTCCTACGTCTTCGAGGGGATGCGCTCCATCATGTCAGGTCATGGCGCTCCGGTCGGCCAGTTGGCCATCGGTTGCGGCTTGGCCGTGGCCTACGTCCTTGCGGCTTGCGTCATCTTCGCCCGGGTCTACCGTTTCGCCATCAGGACGGGCCTGATCGCGCGGTATAGCGCTGAGACGGTGAGTTAGCGCGACCTACTTCGCCGTCCCGTCCAACTCCGCGATCGTCGCCTGGGACGGCCCTTCCTTGGCTTGCTGAGCCTTCGCAACCGCCTCCGCCCCCTGCATCGCCCGCAGTACGTTGCCGCCAGCCAGCTTGGCCAGGTCTTGGTCGCTCCAGCCCCGCCGGGCCATCTCCGCGATCAGGGCGGGAAATTTGTCGACAGAATCCAGGCCGGTCGGGACCGAGCCCACCCCGTCGAAGTCCGAGCCGATCCCGACACAGTCTGCGCCGCAGACCTTGCGGATGTGGTCGATGTGGTCGGCGACCATGGCCAGGGTCACGTCGGGCATGGGATGGGCCTGGTCCCAAGCCGCCAGCGCCGCCTTTGCCCGTTCCGGCTGGCCGATATAGAGACCGTCATAGGGCGGAGCGTTGTAGCGCGACTGCTCGGCCGCCCGGTCGGCCAGCCACCTGGCGCGCGCCTCCGACACATAGCCGGGGAAGAAGTTGACCATCACCACCCCGTGGTTCTGGGCCACCAGGGCCAGTACGTCGTCCGGCACGTCCCGTGGGTGGTCCACCAGGGCCCGCGCGCCGGAATGGGAGAAGATCACCGGCGCCTGGCTCGCCTGCAGCGCCGCCTTCATGGTCTCCGGCGAGACATGGCTGAGGTCGACCAGCATGCCCAGCCGGTTCATCTCATGCACCACCGCCCGGCCGAACGGCGTCAGGCCATGATGTGCCGGATTGTCGGTGGCGCTGTCGGCCCAGTCGGTGTTGCTGGTGTGGGTCAGGGTCATGTAGCGCACGCCGAGGGCGTACATCTGGCGCAGGGCGGGGAGGCTGTCGTCGATCTGGTGGCCGCCCTCGATCCCGATCAGCGAGGCCACCCGGCCAGCCTTGTGGATGCGCTCGATGTCGGCGGCGGTGTAGGCCATCTCCAGGTCGGTGGGCCAGCGTTGGGCCATGGCCTTAACCAGGTCGATCTGCTCGACGGTCATCTTCACAGCGGCAGGTCCGGTGATGCTGGGCGGAATCCACACCGACCAGAACTGGCCCCCGACCTGGCCGGTGCGCAGGCGCGGAATGTCGGTCATCAGCGGGATCTGGCCGCCGGACAGCGGCAGGCGGGCGGTGTCCGCCTTCAGGTCTATACGATCCAATTTGCCGCCGAAGCGGTCGCGGATCTCCCAGGGCAGGTCGTTGTGGCCGTCGATCAGGGGGGTCTGGTTCAGGATGCGGTGCACGCGCGCGGCGATGGCGGCGTCGCGAGCAGGGGGCGCGGTCTGGGCGAAGGCGGCGTGAAGACCGACGGCCAGGGAGAGCGCCGCTGATCCGGTAAGCCGCAAGCAGTTCATCCGCGCTCAACTCCGCCAAGCCGATCCTGCTCCGTCTTTACCGGAAATCCCGCGACCTTGGCAGCACCCGCACATCGCGCGGATGGCGATGCCGGACGGGCTCGGCGATCGGCCGGCCTTCGGGGGCAGGCTCAGGCTGCAGAAGATCGCCGTCGGTCAGAAGGCTGAGATCGGCGGTGCGGTCTTCGATGGTTTCGGCGACCAGGTGGGTGACGCGGCCGTCGGAATCCTCGGCTCGCTGCAGGCGGCCGCGGACCAGCATCAGGCGCGCGCCCATCACCACTGAGCGGGAGCGCGCGAACACCTTGGGCCAAACCACCACATTGGCCACGCCGGTCTCGTCCTCCATGGTCAGAAACACCACCCCCTTGGCCGAGCCGGGCTGCTGACGCACCAGCACCACCCCGGCCACGGCGATGCGCCGGCCCTCGGGCAGGGTGTCCACCCTGCAGGCGGGAACGGCGCCAGCCCCGGCCAGGCGCCGGCGCAGGAAGCTCAACGGATGCGCCTTCAGCGACAGGCGGATGGTCTCGTAGTCGTTGACCACTTCCTCCGACAGCGGCGCGGCGGGCAGGGCGGCGGGCGGCGGGCCGTCGGCTTCCTCCAGGCCTGCGGCCACGAACAGTGGCGCGGGGGCGGCCCGCGGCAGGCCCTTGGCGGCCCACAGGCCCGGCCGCCGGCCCAGCTTCAGCGAGGAAAGGGCGTCGGCCGCGGCCAGGGCGTCCAGCGCCGCCGCCGGCAGGCCGGCGCGAGCGCGAAGGTCGTCCAGGGACTGGAGCGGGCCGCCGTTATGCCGCGCCGCCTCGATCGCCTTGGCCCAGTCCTCGCGGAACCCGTCGATCTGGCGCAGGCCCAGGCGGAGGATCGATCCCGGAGTAAGTCCTTCCCCCATCGAGAGGGACGGGTTCTCAAGGGGAAAGGCCTCCAGCGTGCAATCCCAGTCACTGGCGTTCACATCCGGATGGCGCACCACGACCCCGTGCTGGCGGGCGTCGCGGATGATCTGGGCGGGGGCGTAGAAGCCCATGGGCTGGCTGTTGAGCAGGGCGGCGGCGAACACCTCGGGATAGAAGCGCTTCATCCACGACGAGACATAGACCAGCTGGGCGAAGGCGGCGGCGTGGCTTTCGGGAAAGCCGTATTCGCCGAAGCCCTTGATCTGGTTGAAGCAGTTGACCGCGAATTCCTGCGGATAGCCGCGGGCGATCATCCGCCCGACCATCATTTCCTCATAGGTGTGGATCGTGCCCATGTGACGGAAGGTGGCCATGGCCCGGCGCAGGCCGTTGGCCTCGTCGCCGGTGAACTTCGCCGCCTCCATGGCGATACGCATGGCCTGTTCCTGGAACAGCGGCACGCCCAGGGTCTTGCCCAGCACCCGCTTCAGCTCGTTGGCGTCGCCATGCTCGGGCGAGGGCCTGGGGAACTCGATCTCGAAGGGGCGATGGGCCGCTTCGGCCTCGCGCTTTTCAGCGCGGCGCTTGAGGTAGGGGTGGACCATGTTTCCCTGGATCGGGCCGGGGCGGACGATCGCCACCTCCACCACCAGGTCGTAGAACTCGCGCGGGCGCAGGCGGGGCAGCATGGTCATCTGGGCGCGGCTTTCGACCTGGAACACGCCCAGGGAGTCGCCCGCGCACAGCATGTCGTAGACCGCCGGGACCTCCTTGGGCACGGTGACGAGGTCGAGGGGCCTGTCGTAGTGCTTCTCGATCAGCTCGAAGCCCCGGCGGATGGCGGTCAGCATGCCCAGCGCCAGGACGTCGACCTTCATGATCTTCAGCTCGTCGATGTCGTCCTTGTCCCACTCGATGAAGGTGCGATCCTCCATGGCCGCATTGCCCACCGGCACGGTCTCGACCAGGGGGCCTTCGGTCAGGATGAAGCCGCCCACGTGCTGCGACAGGTGGCGAGGGAACTTGATCAGCTCGGCGGTCAGCTCCAGGGCCAGTTTCAACCGGGTGTCCTGGCGTTTCAGTCCGGTCCCGTCGACATGCTGCTCCTCGACCTGCGAGCCGTAGGAGCCCCACACCGTGCCGGCCAGCTGGGAGGTGACGTCCTCGGTCAGGCCCAGGGCCTTGCCTACGTCGCGGATCGCCGAGCGCGGGCGATAGTGGATCACGGTGGCGCAGATCGCCGCCCGGTGGCGGCCATAGCGCCGATAGACATACTGCATCACCTCTTCACGCCGTTCGTGTTCGAAATCGACGTCGATGTCGGGCGGTTCGCTGCGCTGCTCGGAGATGAAGCGCTCGAACAGCACGTCCTGCTTGGTCGGGTCGACCGAGGTGATCCCCAGGCAATAACAAACCACCGAATTGGCGGCCGAGCCGCGCCCCTGGCACAGGATTCGCCGCTCCGGATCGCGGGCCCAGGCGACGATGTCGTGCACGGTCAGGAAATAGGCGGCGTATTTCACCTTGCGGATCAGCCGCAGCTCCTTGCAGATGATCTGGATGATGTTCGGGGGAACGCCGTCCGGAAAATATCTGCGGGCGCCCTTGAAGGTCAGGTCCTGCAGGTGCTGCTGCGGGGTCTTACCGGGCGGGACCGGCTCGCGCGGATATTCGTAGGCCAACTCGTCCAGGCTAAAACGGCAGGCCTCGGCGATGCACATTGCGCGCGCCAGCGCCTCTTCGTAGCCGCGAAACAGCCGCGCCATTTCAGCCGGCGCCTTGAGATGCCGTTCGGCGTGGGCCTGCAGGCGAAAACCGGCCTCGTCTATGGTCACCTTCTCGCGGATACAGGTCAAAACGTCCTGCAGCGGGCGGCGTTCGGGGTGGTGGTAGAGGACGGCGTTGGTTGCGACCATGGGCGCGCCGGCGCGCTGGGCGATGACGCAAAGCTGCGCCAGCCGCGCGCGGTCGTCGCCGCGATGCAGGGGTGCGACGGCCAGGTAGAGTTCGTCCGGCCAGGCCTTGCGCCAGGCGGCCAGCCGCGCCTCGAAGGCGTCGTCCGGAACCGCTGGCGCACGGGCAAGGGCGATCATCCCATGTCCTAAGATGGCGGCCTGTTCGAAGCTCAGCCGGCATTCGCCCTTGGGTATGCGGTTAAGGCTGGAGAACCCTTCCCCCTCGATGAGGGAAGGGTTCTCCACTGCTTCAATCCCGCTCTTGCCGATCGACAGCAGCCGGCAGAGGCGGCCGTAGGCGGCGCGGTCGCGGGGATAGACGATCAGTTCGGTCTCATCGACGAATGTCAGGCGGCAGCCGATCAAAAGACGCAGGCCGTACTCCTTGGCCGCCGAATGGGCGCGCACCACGCCGGCCAGGGTGTTGCGGTCGGCGACGCCCAGGGCCGCAAGACCCAGGCGTTTGGCCTCGAACACCATCTCGCGCGGGTGCGAGCCGCCTTCTAGGAAGCTGAAATTGGTCTGGGCGTCGAGTTCGACATAGACAGGCGCGGTCATGCGAACACCCCTTGCAGCCACCAACTGGGCGGCGCACCAGCGTCTTCGCGGCCAAACAGGCCTTCGCGGAACAGCCAATAACGGCGGCCCTGGTCGTCCTCGACCCGATAGTAGTCGCGGGTGCGGGCGGGTTTTTCCGGATCGGCCCGCCACCATTCGGCGCCCAGCCGTTCGGGGCCCTGGGCTTTGACCACCCGGTGCGCGGCGCGGCGCCAGACGAAGCGGGCAGGAGCGCCATCGGGGGCCTCGGCTATGGCCTGCACCGGTTCGGGCGGGTCGAACATCAGGATCGGCCGCGGACGAGGGGCGATCGTGGGGGGCGGCGCCGACGGCGGCTCAGGCTCGGCGCGCAGCCAGGCCTCGCCGCGTTCCGGCAGCCAGCTTTCCCGCGCCTGCGGCCGGCGCACGGCGCCTTCGCCCAGCTTGGCCTGCAGCCGGTCGATCAGCCCGGCCAGGGCCTCGGCCCGGGCGGCGCCGGCCGCATCCTCCATCTCCCCCTGGCGCGCCGCCATCGGCTCGGCCTGGTCGGCGCAGAGCATCAGGGCGTCGACGCCGAAGCCCAGGTCCAGCCGCTCCAGGCCCTTTTCCTTGAGCAGCCGGATCAGGTGCGCTGGGGCTGCGGCCGGGGCGCTGAGGCCCGCCTGGATCACGGTCGTGCGGCCATCGACGCGGAAGCCGACCAGGCTCAGCTTGCGCACGCCCAGGCCCGCCTGGTCCAGCTGGGCGGCCAGGGTCTCGGCCAGGGCCGGCAGCTGATAGGCGATCCCGTCCATGTCGATCAGAGGCTCGGCGAACACCTGCCAGGCCCGGTAGAGCGGCGCCGGACGCTGGGGGACCAGGGGGTCGGCCAGGACGCCCAAGGCCCGGTCCAGCCGCTCGACCACCCTGAGGCCCGCCTCGCCGCGGAACCGGCGGGCGAGGCCGGCGCGCGGCAGGCCATAGAGGTCGCCAATGCGCTTCAGCCCGAACCGGCGCAGCAGGATCAGCGCCGCGGGCTCCAGCCGCAGGGCCTCGATCGGCAGGCCGGCCAAGGCCTCGCGCGTGGCGCCCGTGGGCGCGATCGCTTCCGATGCCGGGGCGTGACGGGCCAGGGCCCAGGCTGCGACGGGGGTGTCGGCGATGGCGAGGCGGGCGGGGATATCGGCGTTCGCCAGGCGCTGGCGGATTTCAGCCAGCAGGGCTGCTTCGCCGCCGAACAGGTGGTCGCCGCCGGTCATGTCTATCAGCAGGGCTTCGTCGCCCGGTTGCTCGGCGTTGATCGCCACCAGGGGGGAATAGCGCTCGGCCCACAGGGCCAGGCGGCGCAGGGCGTCGAGGTCCCGCTCCGGCGCCGCCGGCTCGCTGACCAGGTGCGGAACCATGGCGGTGGCGTCGGCATGGGCCTGGCCCGCACGTAGGCCCGCACGTCGCGCCGCCGCGTTCAGCGCCAGAAGCCGCAGGCCCTTGGCCCCCCGCTCGATCAGGGCGAAGGGGGGCTCGGACTGCAACCCTTCTCCCTCTGCGGGAGAAGGAGGGGCCCATGGCGCAGCCATGGGAGGATGAGGGGTCGCACCGGCTTGTCCGGCGGGGCTGTCGACAGCGTTCTGAGAATTTGAAAGGCCAGCGCGACCCCTCATCCTCCCACCCGCTTCGCGGGCGGGCCCCTCCTTCCCCCGCAAGGGGGGAAGGGAAAAAGTCTCAGGCCGCCCGTTCAATGGCGCCGGGGACGGTGGTTGGCCGCGTCGCCACACCGTGACCGGCCAGTCCGGCAACCAGACGCAGACCACCCGTTTCATCATCTCGCTCCAGATCCCAGGCTGCAGGCGGCCCGTCGCGCCGGCGCACCAGTTCAGCCCTCAGCCGCACGGGGCCAGGCGCCAGGGGGTCGAATGCGTTCTCGCCCGAACTCAGGGCGCCGATGCGCCAGCGCCGCCGGGCCGCGCTGAGGTCCGCCGCCCCGCGCGCCCGCAGGATCAGGCCCAGGGCGGCGCCGGCGCGGGCGGCGAAGTCCAGTCGCCGCGTGGCGACGAAGCTCGCCGCCTCGACGCTGCCCACGGCCCCTGCCACGGCCCCCGACTTCAGGGCCTCCTCCAGCGCCCACAGGGCCTCAGTCTCCCGTTCGGCGCGGATCCAGATCAGCCGCTCCGGCGAGACGCCCCAGGCTTTGAAGCCGTGGCCGAAGGGGCGGCCCCGCTCGCGCAGCCAATCGCCGGTGGTCACCAAGACCGCCGGTCGCCGGTCCTTGGCGCAAACGGCCGCCAGTCTCGCCAGACAGAAGCCCAGAGTCGTCGCCGCGTCCGCCGGCTGGGCGGCGGTGACCTCTTCCAGCGGCTCGCAGACCTCGGGATAGGGCGCGGCGGCGCAGGAGAGCGGGCGGGGCAGGGGGGCTGTGGGCATAGGGAATGGCCTTTGTTCGTATTTTGTTCTTTTTCCGCCTCCAGAGTCAAGAACAGCCTCACGCTCGCCGCGACGCATGGCATGGTCGCGTGGAAGGAGAGCGCCCCATGATCTCGAAAATCACCCTGGCCCTGGCGGCGGTCGCCTTCATGACCGGCGTCGCCGACGCCCAGACCCAGACCCTGACTCTCCAAGGCGCCGACGGCCGCACCGCCACGGTCACGGACGCCCAACTTCGCGACCTGCATCGCGTCAGCGTCACCGCACCCTGGGGCGAGCATCACACCTATGCCGGGGCGCCGATCGGCGACCTCCTCGCCCTGGTCGGAGGGCCCTCGGACGTCAAGCTGCATGGGCCGCCCCTCGACCAGATCGTGGTGGTGATCGGCTCGGACCATTTCATCGGCGTGCTGTCGATCGCAGAAACCTCGAGGGCCTTCCGCGAGACGCCGGTGATCATCGCCGACGAGGTCGACGGCAAGCCGCTCGACGCCAAGGAAGGACCCTGGCGCCTCGTCATCGGCGGTGACCTCAAGCCGGCCCGATCGGTGCGCATGGTGACGACGACCGAGCTGCGGCCTGTCAAATAGACGCGCGGCGGCGGCCCTTGCCAGAGCCGCCCGTCAGGCGGCCCCTGGGCCAGGTTCGGTGGGCTTCGAAGATGAGGGAGACGGCCACGACGGTGATGATCAGCGCCATGGCGATCAGGGTCCCCACCAGACGAAAAACTTCTATCCACGAACCCATGCCGTGCTCTCCACACTCAACACGCCCAGCCCGCCATCACCCATAACCGCTGCCGCGGGCTTCCGGTTTCACAGGGGTCGATGAATTCGCAGACAACTGCCAAGCTCTACGGTTTGTCCCGCCGAGGCGCGAGCCATGTGACCAGGTCCCAGGCGTTGCGGATGGTCACGACCAAGAGCGTCATCAGGCACAGGGCCACCAGCCCGGCGGCATGGGGCCAACTGGCCCAGGCTGAGGCTGTCGCCGCCGTCAGCGCCACGAACGCGACCGCGGGCGCGACGCCATACCACCAGAAATCCGACCAGTGCGCAGGCTCGGGCGCAGCGTGGATGCGAGCGGCGACGACGACGGCATAGATCAGGCCCAGGGCCGCCCAGGTGGTCATGGCCATGATCGCGGCGCCCGCCTCGCCTTCGGGGACCAGGGCCAGGGCGCTGATCACCAGCACCGAAACCAGGTGGAAGACCTTGGGGCTCATGAACAGCTTCACGCCCTGGACGGTCTTTGACGCCTCCCGCCCCGACATGAACGAGACAACCACGAACAGAAGGCCGGTCAGGGTCGCAGCGGCCTCGCCGGTGACCTCATAGAAGGACTGCCAACCGTCGAACGTCGTCATGTCAGCCCGGCCCCCCGGCCATCCGCTCCCGGCGCCATCCAGCGCGACGTGCGCCGGCAAATAGGACGAAGCTCGCCATTCGGCCTCCCTCGCGACATGTCAACGGCCGCCTGAGACCTACCATCACCACGATCGGCGCCGGTCTCAACCCGTCGTCGCGCCCGGCGCGCCCGCCCGATCAACGGAATAACCATAGCCGGCGCGACGTCAACGCCAACTCAAAGGGTGGTGGCGCACAGCTCACGGTGCGATGGGCGGGGTGGGCGCATAGACGACCATTTATTGGATCTCGATCGCGAGTGCGCCCGCCCACTCGTCTCAGCGGCCGCCGGCGCCGGCTTGCTGGCGGCCTCCCGGTCGCTCGCTCAAACCTCAGTCAATCGCAGGACAGGATATGACGGGCGCATTTTTCCAGGATCGCGGACAGCCGCACTCATATCAGCCGTCACAATCAGCAGCGGGACTCAGAACGTGAACCGAACGCCGGCCATGGGGTCGATGCTGGATCGATTAAGATATCCGCTCGCCATGCCGTCGGAGACCCGCGAGTACATGACGCCCGTGTACAGATCCAGCCGCTTGACGACCTTGAACAGGGCCATGGCCGAGACGGCCTGCAGGCGGCCGCTGCACTGGGACGACGCGCTGGTCGCGCAGCTGACCGCGCCGAAGCTGTTCTGGCTCACCTGATAATAGGCGAGCGTGAATTCGACCTTGGGCGAGACGGCGTAGCGCGCGCCGGCCCAGACATAATCCAGATGGCGGTGATGGGCATAGGCGGTGTTGGTCACGACACCCAGGACGTAGTCGCCGATCGTCCGATCTCCGGCCGCCAGCGGATGCTCGGGGTTCTGGTATTCGATCGCTTCGTAGCCGGCGAAGATCTTGGCCTTGGGCGTGATCGCCAGCTTGGCGAAGGCGCCGAAGGCGTTGTTGTCAGATACGGTCGCCGCGATGGAGCCTGACCGCGCTGTGAGTTCCTGGGTGGCGCTCAAGGGGGAGGATGAGATCGAATCGTTCACGTGGCCGTAGGTCAGGTCCACAGAAATCCGGCGGATGTCGACGCCGAGGTCGACCTGGTAGGCGCGGGCGGCCGGACGGTCCTGTTCACCGAACTCGTAGAGGCCAGCCAGCCGCACGGGGCCCTCGTGCAAGGTGTATTTCAGGGACTGGTCGAGCCTCGCGTCCTCCGTCGACGCGCCAGCCTGGGCGGCGCCTTGGTAGCCAATGACCGAGAAGGCATGCGATGCGCCCATGGGGTCGTAGGCTAGGACATCGTCCAGGAACAGCGAGTAGTGCCGGCCGAAGGTCAAGGTCCCCAAGCGCTTGGAGGCGAGGCCGACCCAGGCCTGGCCGGCGAAGATCTGGCCGGTCTTGCTGGAGTCGCCGAAGGCTGTCTGGGCAGTCAGCGGTCGGCCGTTGTTGTCCGTGACCGATTTCAAACCGTCGGCCAGCCTCCCGGAGGTGGGGACGAACTGAGTCTCGATCTGGAAGACGCCGGACAGGTCGCCCGTGATCGGCTCCTTGCCGCGCAGGCCGACCTTGGATTGGCTGAGCGCGTTTGGGGCCAGGCTGACCAATGACTTGCCGCTGTTCTTCGAGACAACGTATTCGAGGCCGGGCGGGAAGTCGCTGCTCAGCTTCACGCCGTGGCTCTGGTAGGCGACGCCGATGTCGATCACGCCATAGAGGGTGATCCCGTGAAAGGTCAGGCTGTCATCCTTGCTCTCGGCCTTGGTCTGCGTGGGCGTCCCGGCCGTATCCGGCGCAGCGGTCCCGGCGCCGTCGGCCGCGTGGGCATAGGTCGGAACCAGCAGGGAAGCGGTGATCATCAGGGCGGCGCGGCGTACTCCCAGGATAGCCATGGGGTTTCCTCCTCGTTTTCTTTTTTTGGGGCGTATTGGTGGTGGGGGGCAGCGGCTAGTTGGCGGCCGCGAGGTCATAGGTTTTGGCCGCTGGAGCCGCCCCATCGTTCAGGGCGATCTTCAGCTGGGCATGGTCCAGCTCGCCTTCCCAGCGGCTGACCACGATCGTGGCCACGGCGTTGCCAATGAAATTGGTCAGCGCCCGGCACTCGGACATGAAGCGGTCGACGCCGAGGATCAGCGCCATGCCCGCCACCGGCACCGAAGGCACGACGGCCAGGGTCGCGGCCAGGGTGATGAAGCCGGCGCCGGTCACGCCGGCGGCTCCCTTTGAGCTCAGCATCGCCACGCCGAGCAGCAGCAACTGGTGGCCGAGCGACAGGTGCACGCCTGTCGCCTGGGCGATGAACAGGGCCGCAAGCGTCATGTAGATGTTGGTGCCGTCCAGATTGAACGAATAGCCGGCGGGGACGACGAGACCGACCACCGGCTTGGCGCAGCCTGCCCGCTCAAGCTTGTCGATAAGGCTGGGCAAGGCGGCTTCCGACGAGCTCGTGCCCAGCACGATCAGGAGTTCGGAGCGCAGGTAGCGGATCAGCTTGAAGATCGAAAAGCCGTTCAGGAGGCCCACCGCGCCCAGCACGACCACCACGAACAGACCCGCGGTGAGGTAAAAGCAGCCGACGAGGGCGGCCAGCTTGGCGATGGAGGATAGGCCGTACTTGCCGATTGTGAAGGCAAAGGCGCCCAGGGCGCCAAAGGGCGCGGCCTTCATCAGGATGGCGACCAAGCGGAAGAAGGCGACGCTGACCGTTTCAAGGAAATCGGTCGCCGGCTGGACGCGCTCGCCGGTCAGGGCGAGCGCCACGCCGAACAGGATGGAGACGAACAGCACCTGCAGGATATCGCCGTCGGCGAACGCACCGACCACGGTCGTCGGGATGATGTCGGTGAGGAAGCCCACGATCGTCGTTTGATGGGCCTTGGTCGCGTAATCGGCGACCCTGGAGGCGTCGAGGCTGCGCGGGTCGATGTTCATCCCGGCGCCCGGCTGGACGACATTGGCCACGATCAGGCCGATGATCAGGGCGAGGGTTGAAAAGAAAAGGAAATAGGCGAAGGCTTTCACCACGACCCGCCCAAAGCGGCCCAGATCGCGCATGCCGGCGATCCCGGTCGTGATGGTAAGGAAGATCACCGGCGCGATGATCATCTTCACCAGCTTGACGAAGGTGTCTCCGAGCGGCTTGAGCGCCACCCCGAGTTGCGGATCAAAGTAGCCGATGAGCCCGCCAATCAGGATCGCGGCCAGCACCTGGACATAGGCGTGGCGATACCAGTGGCGCGGCGACAGCGGCGCATCGGGCACGGCGTGGGCGACCGGCTGCATGACTATCCTCCCTGGACGGCTCGGACTTGGGCCGGGCGCGCCGAAGTTGTTCGATCCGCCTTGATGGGTGGCGGTCCGCCAGACGCTCGCTTGTTCGCGCCGTCGCCGCAATGGTGGCTGGATTGTCCAAGTAAGCTATTGAGTTTTATAAATAATGGATTCTGGGGTCGCCTTGCCAGCTGTGCGGCATGGGCGAAAATCCGCTCACGTCGTCGCCGATCTGTGTGGTAATCCACACAACGTGGCCGCCCCCTCATCTGACAATCCCAGCGCTGGGGCGCCAAGTCGGCGCTCGATCCTGTGGCTGAGCGCTGCGGTCGTCGGGGGGCTGGCGGTCGTCGTGGTGTGGGCCGCCGGGGCCTGGGTTGAGGATCAATCGGTCGAAGATCTGCGGCGGGCGGCCGAAGGTTCCGGCGCCTTGAGAGTGGCGGTTCTACGCAGCGAACTCAACAAACAGCGCGCCCTGCCGCTGGTGCTGGCCCAGGACGCCGAACTCAAGGTGGCGCTTCAGCACCATGACGAAAAGGCGCTGCGGGCGCTCGACGAGAAGCTCGACGTCCTCGCGGCGCAGGCGGGCGCGGCCGACATCTTCGTCATCGACGTCCGGGCCGAGGCGGTCGCATCCAGCAATTGGCGGCAGCCGAACAGCTTCGTCGGCTCGAACTACGCCTTTCGTCCCTATTTCTCTGAGGCCCTGTCGCAGGGCACGGCTGAACAGTTCGCCATGGGCACGGTCAGCCGCCATCCCGGCCTTTACATCACGCGTCGGATTGATGGGGCGCAAGGCCCCCTGGGCGTGGTTGTGGTGAAGCTCGAATTCGACGGGCTGGAGCGGGCCTGGCGCGCCGCAGGCGATCCCGCCTTTGTCGTCGGCCCTCAGGGCGTGGTTCTGATCACCAGCGAGCCGAACTGGCGCTTTCGCACCTTCGGCCGGCTGGACCCGGTGGCCCTTGCGGCGCTGAAGAGTGAGCGTCAATTCGGCGAGGCGTCGTTTGAGCCCTTGCCGCTGAGTTTGGGCGACGGCGTTCTGCGTCGCACGGACCGGGGTCGTCGGAAGGTGCTCGACACCAAGGTCGCGGCTCCGGTTTCAGGCTGGACGCTCCACCTGCTCACGCCGATCGCGCCGGCCGAGCAGGCCGCCGCCGCGGCGCGTTGGATCGCAGCCTTGGCCTGCGGGCTGATCGCGGTGCTTGGGGTCTGGATCGGGCGGCGCCGGCGCAGCGCCCAGGCGCGCGCGGCGGCGGCGGCGGCCAACCGTCAGGCCTTGGAGGATGCGGTGCGGACGCGCACGGAAGAACTGACTCATGCCAACCTACAGCTGACCGCTGAAGTCCATGAGCGCGAACGGGCAGAAGCCCGGTTGCAGATCCTGCAGTCGGATCTGGTCCAGGCCAACAAGCTGGCTTCCCTCGGGCAGATCGCGGCCGGGGTCGCCCATGAAATCAACCAGCCGGTGTCCGCTATCCGCGCCTATTCGGACAACGCGGCGGTGCTGCTCGCCAGGGGGCGGGGCGAGGAGGTGAAGAAGAACCTGGACGCCATAGGCGAGCTGACCGAACGCGTCGGCGCCATCACCGACGAGCTGCGCGCTTTCTCACGCCGGGCG
>FSWM01000827.1_pt1 | contig 22165 bp, 20 predicted proteins | sample 1637841 | NCBI WGS metagenome assembly FSWM01 (sample SAMEA3914789, study PRJEB12502) | metagenome | biome: forest; material: soil | place: Canada | collected 2011-07-03 | depth 0.3 m | reverse complement strand
CTTGAGAAGTTGGAACGCGAGCGGGTTGGCAGCGTCATTCAGGCGCGCGCGTGGCTCCGAGAACAAACGGCGAACCACCGCCGTGGGCGGAAACAGAAGCGCGCGACAACCCCTCAAATGTCGGTCGTCTCGCCCCTCAATCGAGAGGCGGCGTAATGCCGTTTGGTGAACTCATCGCCTCTCATTTGCAGGAACGGACCGCCGCTCAATTGAGGGGCACTTTCTATATCTCGGGGAGGGTGTGGGCGTTTCCAGCTCTCTCGCCGCTCATCAGCGGCCTTGATCCGCGGGGTGTCTCGATCCGATGAGCAGCAAAGCGAAACCCCGCGGAAGCGGTGCAGTGCGCGCCGCCGACGCGGATAAGCCGGCGCTCGTCGGCGTCGAGGCCGAAGCCATGCGAAAAGCTGCGGCGCGGCAGGGCAAACGGCCGCCGCGTCCGAAGTTTTCGGTCGAAAAGGAGAATGGGAAGCCGGCGTTCGGCTTCCCCCATTCCGACATGATCCTTGGCGCGCGTTGGGTCGGCGATGTGGTGGCGACAACCTCCCATGACTTCATGGTCCGCGCGATCAGCGACCTCGATTGGTCCGGTCGGGAGCGCGATACGCCTCGTGCTCATAGTGCGGCGGGCATCAACGCGCTCTTGGCTATCGTGGCCGCGATTGAGCCTGAGAATGAGCTGGAAGCCGCCCTGGCTATCCAGATGGCCGGGACGCATTCGCTAGCGGCGGAAATGTTGGGGCGCGCCCGGCAAACGGACAGGGCTGACCACATCCAACTCTATGGCTCGCTGGCCGTTAAACTGCAGCGAACCTTCACCACTCAAATCGAGGCGCTCGCCAAGTTGCGCAACGCCGGGAAGCAAACCGTTGAGGTCGTTCATGTCCACAAGCAGGTCTATGTCGGGCCAGGCGGCCAAGCCATCGTCGGTGACGTCCACAATAGCCCAGGAGGGGGAGGGGGCGACACCGCAATCGCGCATCAACCCCATGCACTGTCATTTGCTCCAGGCGCGCCAGTCCCCCAGGTGCGGAGCGAAGACACGGGAGGGCTCGCTATGCAAGTCGCCAGCGATCCGCGGGAAGTTGCGATGTCGAATGCATGGGGGTCGCAGTCCCGGCGCGCCGCGGGGTAAAGCCAATGGCCGATATATCCACGGCCTCCGAACGCAGGAGACTGTCGAACTCCAGCGAGCGGTTGCCGAATTGAACCGGCGTACTCGACGGCTGCTGCACGGGAGCTGATCTAACTTGCTGACCGCCGCCGCGGAGGGTACGGTTTGCCCCGTCCACCGCGGTGGTGGCTACAAAACCCATCCGCCAATTCCGTCGTTGAGGTTGGGGTCTGCGCACCTGTAAGGACTATAGTCGGCGCCAAATCAGCGGGTTCGGGAGAGCGGGACAACCACCATGCTTAAGAGGCTATTTAAGCTGGTTTGGTCGCCCGTCCTCGCTGCTGGCGTCGGAACATTGGTAGCCATTGTCTATTGTCGAATGGCCTGGGCTTTCGGCTGGCCGTTCCCGCGCGATCTCGCGCAGCTCCTGCACGCCGACGGTGAAAAAGCGTACGACGCCTGGATCGATGAAGTCTGGCTGCTGTCGGTGGCCGGCGCGCTGCTGATCTGGTTTGTGGGCCGAACCATTGGGCCGCGGGTGGAATCGTTGTCCTCTACGCAAGCGCGAAGTCGGCCATCACCTCCAGAGGCTTCGTCGCGTTGACTTGCGTGATGGCGTAGCAATGAACGTTGCATGAGACAGATCGAACTGGATGCGGACGCGGTGGTGGTGGCTCTGAATGGGCCGGACTGGTGGGGCCGAAATTGGCCGGCGCTTGAGGAATTGATGGTTTGGAGGGACGCGAACCGCGGGTAGATTGGCAAGGCCCCAACGCAAAGCTTAGGGTCTCCGCCATCAAAGCCGCAGTCATCACATTCATCCTCGCCATGGCTATTTGCGGCAAGGCGGCCGCGGAGAATCCACGCGACGTCTCCGGCCATCCGCGCGCCCTGCTGGCCGGGTCCCGCTATGTCTGGTCAACCTATCTCCCGGGCCAAGCGATCGAATACGGCGTCCCCGAAACGGACGACCGCTCGTTGCGTATCGACTGCGCCGCTGCTGGCCTCGAAATTTCCGGGCCGTCTCCCGTAGACCTTGGTGAGGGCGCGAAGATCACGCTGACGTTCACAATCGGCGGAGAGAAGTTCAGCAGAAACGGAACCATCTCCGAAGGCGACGGGTCTGTGTTTGACGCGCCGGTTTCGACTGGAGACCCTATCATCGCGGCCCTGTTGCGGGGAGGGGAGATCGAGGTCGGGCTTGGCGGTTACGCCTGGCGAGTGCCGGGGGAGGGAGCCGAGCGCGTCCTTCGCCCGTTGATCGCCGCGTGCCCGCGGCTGAGAGGCGCTAAATGAGCTTTCTTCTTGCCGCAGATGGTCGGGACGACGACGCGGAAGGCGCGTTTCAGCGCTATCAGGCCTATCTTGACGCCACAAAGTCGCGCTTTCCGGCATCCGCCTACGCCCTGGCGACCTCGGACTGGTGGTTCAATTTCCATGACCATCGTTGCCCGCACGACGCCTGGATCGAGCGAATAGAGCTAATCGAGGCGCGTGAGGGGCCGCGCAAGCCCAGCCGCCTGACGCTCTGCGTCCGGCTTCTCGGCGCGTATCACGATGGAAATATCGAGCTGCACTATCCGGACGTAACCGCCTACACCTTGTCGATGCAAAGTGGCGGCGGCCATCGCGACTGGCGGTACGACGAGTTGCGGGTCTCTGACGCAGGCCGTTTGATCCATGAGATTGAGTGGTGGGCGGCTGGTCAGACGGGCCACTGGCTGATCGAGGCCGCTGACCTTGAATATCAGTGGATTCCTTTCGAGGGGCGGCCATGACCGAGGGGGGGCGTGCCGCGATCCGCGTGATCGGCTCTGCGGCGATCTTGCTTGCCCATATCGCACCGGCTGCCGCGCACGATATGCCGAGTCTACCGCAGCCTGGCGGAGCCTATGCCGAAGTGAAGGCGGAGCTTCTCGCCGCGGGCCTTGAGCTTGCTCCTGACCATCCGAGCCACCCTGACAGCCGTAATCCCGACCTCGACTGCGCCCCATTGGCCACAAAGTGCCGCGCCCTCTTTGTCATCAAGACCGCCGGCGGGTGGGGTCGATATGTCGTGATCCAGGTGCAGGCCGCAGACCTTCGGGTCATTGGTGTGCACCGGGCATTTCCAGTGGAGGGCCTGCTCGCCATTCCCCCACCGCCGCCGGCCGACGCGCCAAAGCTCGGCGGCCCTTACCGGCAGGCGCGATATCAATTGATCCGGCTGGGCTATCGCCCAATGCGACGCCCGTGGCCATCCCCGCCAGTTTGCGCCGTCGAGCCCTGCCGTAAGTCGGTGCGGCTATCAGAGGTCGGCTGCGCGGAGGATGCACCGATCTGTGAAGCTCGCTGGCGCTCTCCTCAAGGCCGCGTGCTGGTGGTGATGACCAAGGGCGAAGATTTCGCCGGAGAGCTTTACTACGTCGGCTGGGCGCCCTCGCGGCCGAGCGATCCTGCTTCTACGAACGCGATGGGACTCCGATGAAGATCGCGCGCCTCGCCACCGCGGCCCTCGCGATTGCCCTGTCAATACAGGCATCGTGCAGTCGTACATCAGGCCTTTCAGAAAGAGAGCGGCAGACGGCGCAGTGCATGGTTTCGGCTTTGGATTCGGTTCCCGAAGCAAACGAGGCCCGACTAATAATTTCTGGCCACGTGATACGCCGTGCAACCTTGACCTACCTGTACCGTAAACGTGGCGGCACGGTCGTAACGGGAAGGGTGGACATAACGAAGCTGCTTTCGGGAGGCGACCGTCCCCAAAGAGTTGTCCTGGGTGGACTCCATCGGCCTGGCCAAGATCTGGACGATGCCGACCTGGGAATGATCCGGATAACCGAGCTGTGGCATAGCAGATGCGGCCTGGATCTAGTCGTGATCACGGTGTGAGCCGCCGGCGGCCGATCTCCAGGCCCCGAGCGTTCGCGATGGCATCGCTAGGCCGGGGTGCTCACGGGCCTGAGTAGACCCCGCTAGTGAAATTCCCATTGCGCAGGTCAAGCGTGAAGGGGCTCCACTCGTCCTCGATTGGCGAATAGGCTTCGCCCTCCAGCCTAGCGCCTTGGCGACGAACATTGCGCATCCCGTCCCACGAGACACGCCCACTGAGCCATGCCACCCCGGTTTTGCTGAGCGCTTCGAATGAGAGCCCGTCGGATACGACCACCAGGCCAAGATCGTCTTCGTAGCGTATCGATTTAACGGCACAGCGGGTTTCGCAAACCAATTGCCGGGCCTCAGCATTGACGACATAGCCGGCGCCGCTGGCAGCCACGATAATTGAGCGGGCGCCAAGTTCCGGTCGAAGCGCCGTCACGCCGCCAATGCCCCGAGCGAAATTCCCGATCCACGGCTGGCCACGCTCAGGCATGAACCGAACCACGACGCCTTCGCGAAAGGCATTCGGGGCGGGGAAGCTGATGGCGGCCGGCCCGTAGGCGGGGAGCCCGGTCAACATCGTTGCAATCATCGGAGGTTCTGCGACCAACGCCCTCGTCCAATGCCTGGACCGCCGCCATTTCCGCTCCGCGGAGCGGCGTTTCGATCCATTCGCCCGCCATTGCGAAGCTTCGCCCTGACCGAGTAGCTTTGTGATGCGTTCGCCCTCCGGTCAACGCGGGGAGGGTGGAAATGCCGAATTGGCGAAAGCCACGATCAAAATCGGCGCCTGTTGGGATCGCCGATCTTCATGTGAGGCGGGGGCGGACCTGGCTCAGGACTCTCGTCGCCGCAATGGCGGCCGCGGCGCTAGGCCACCAGGCTCTCGCAGCGGACGCGAGCAGCGACGATGCCGCGGTTCGCGTCCATATGGAGTGCGTTCGCGTAAGGATGCTCAGCCTCGACGACGGCCGGACGGACCCGAAGCGGCTCGCCGAGCAGATTTTACCACTCTGCCATGCGGAGCATGAGGCGGCCATGGGGCGGCCTTCCGCCTCAGGCGCGGCAGAGGCTTCAGATGCCGCCTCTCACGAAGTGGAGCTTGATCACACGCTCGCCGCTGTGCTGCTGTTAAGAAAGCGGGGCTTGGCGGCGCCGCGGCCGTCTGCGTCCACCGTAGATCCGCCCTTGCTTTCGCCAAAGACTGGGGTGGCGCATGACAGGGCCGTCGCCATCGCTGCCGCGGCCGACCCGCAAGGTGCAGTGTTTCGTGTCGCCGAAAACGGAACAGTCGCGCACATCGCGAGCGGCGCCCGATGCCCGCTCGAACAACGGCCCCTGGTGCTGCAACGCCTGTTCATCAATCCCTCCGTTGCGCCTGGCGACGACGTTGGGTGCGACTATTCAATTCAAGGCGGCAAGTTCACGATCTTTGTAACCCGCAGCGGGCCCGGCGGAGCCTTGGCGGCCTCCAACGCGATGGCTGACATGATCAAGTCAGCGCACCCTCAGGCCGTCACGGCTGGCCAGCCGACGGTAATTATCTCAGGCCAAGGCATAGCAGCGCCGATAGCGAAGTCATTCACGGTGTCAGAGGATGGGCAGTCGTCGCGGGTCTCGTTTTGGGTCGCGCAGACAAAGGGCTGGGTTGTCGAGGTGATGGCGGCATATCCGACGGCCTCGCGTCAAGACGTGGAAAGCACCGGCGCGGTCGCCACATTCATGGAGCTGCTCACGATTTCGAAACTCGGCGGAAATTGATCGCCTTATTCGTTGTCAATCACAGGCAAAGGCTGACGCCTTAAGGCTTAGGCGGAGAAGCTCTCCGCTCTCTATGCTCTCAACACCTTTTGCAATAAGCAAGAATACCCAGACGATCGCTTGCACCCGCTGATGTACCCACAAATTGGCGTCAATCTGCCGAGATGCCTAACGCTTTCAGCGGCGTGGCCAGGATGAACTAGGAGGGCCCGCTCTTGGGCGGCGAGCTTCGACAGGGCCGTCATGCTCGATATGTTCATGTGAGATCCGACGCCGCACAATTTGGTTGGTATCAATTGCCGCAAGTGAAACTTGGTGCTCAGCCAAATCGCCCGGCTGAGTTATGGTTAAGCCGGTTGCAATCAAAGGCTTGCGAAAGATGCCGACGGATGAGGAACGCATTCGTGCCCTGGAGGAATTTGCGGCCCGCATCTCGACGGCTACAAATTTGGGATGGATTGATCAGCAGCTCCTCGAATTGATTCAGACCGCAGGTGATGAGGCCCCGGCTCACCCCGAAACTCAGCAGCTCATCTCGATCCTCGCCACGGGGCGCCAGCGCATTCAGGCCGGCCAGGCGACCGCGGGCGCCCAACCTCAACCGCAGGCTCCCCAGTCACCGCCTGCTGCACCTCCCGCACAGGACAGCGCAAGAGAAGAGGTCGCGCGACAAAAGCTCATTGAGGTCGCAGTTCTCGAAGAGCGGACCATGGACCGCGCGAAATCTTACGAGCAACTGATCGTTGGGTTAGGGTACGGCGCGATCCTGGCTCTATGGGCCGGAGTGGCGCACGACATACCACGGTGGGACGCGCTTCTCTCGGCAGCCCTGGTCGGCGCGTCGCTGTTGATCTATATCGGCTACCACCTCTACACGCTCGTCTGGCTGACGATCTGGCAGCGCCGTATGCAGGACGTCGCAAACCTGCAACTCCCGCCGACCCAGACTCTCGCCCTTTGGAACGAGAAGAATGCGCAGCGCTGGACTTCAAGTAGGCGTTTTCTCGGCGTCTGGATGATCGTTTTTCCGATCGAGGTGATTTTGGCGTTCGCTGGCGCGATCGACCTCATCGTCACGGCGGCTACCCGCGCATTAACCGGGGTCCCACATTGATCGATACAGCGCCTTAATCCTGGGTCTCGAATGAGTGCGGGTTCTAGCCGCAAAATTCAATAAAAACAGAGCGTCGATCCTCCCGTCGGGGGCCATTAGGAAATGCCGTCGGGACCCCACGAGGCGCGGACACGGAACGATATGGAATAGTTGCTACCTGGGCCGAGGCGGGGATCGTCAATACGACAGAGGGGGCCTAAATGAATTGGATCGCTGTGCTTCGCGGCTGGAATGGGGCGGCCCTGGAGCCGGCCGAGGATGCGAAGTGACCAGAACAAGCCAAAACAGGTGCGCCTTCTGCGACTTCCGCGGCAAACTAACTAAGGAGCATGTTTTCGCAGATTGGCTGCGACCTTACACTCCTAGACGCTGGCGCTACACAACGCAGTTCCAAGCGGCTGGGTCGTTTGTCGGCGAACGAGTCCCGAAGCCAGTCACGCCGCAAAAGTTCGGGCGCCTCCATCGTCCTGGCGACCCGCACTCTCAGCGCCTTCAGATCGTCTGCGTCGATTGCAATACCGGTTGGATGAGCCAGCTTCAGGAGCGGGCCAAACCCTATCTAGTCCCGCTACTCACTGGGGGCTGGACCAAGCTGGACCAAGCCGGGCGCCAGACAATGGCGGCTTGGGCCGTGATGACGGCGATGGTGATGGAATTTAGTAGCGACAGCATGGCATCGACGATTGGCGAGAGGCATGTGCTTAGGCGCTTCAATGCCCCAAGCCCGAGATGGAGGGTTTGGGCCGGGAGGTGCGAGCCTTCGCTGTCTGGAGATGTTTTCGGTATCTCCTGGACACGTCACGCGGACGGGACAGCAGGGACCGTAGATCGGCCCATCGACGACACGGTGGTCACAGGCTTCGCTGCAGGACAGGCACTGTTCCTCACCTTCTATTCCCGGCGCCACTCGGTTGACGCGAGTGATATCGCACAGGCTACGAGCCTCGCCAACCTACAGTGGAGCCCTGGTTGGTTTAGGTGGGATGCGCCGCTTGGGGCTCCCGACGTCGTGCATGACCTGGAGAGTGCCACCGCAATCTGGCACCTTATCCCGCGGCGATTTGGGCTGGACGTGGGCAATGATCCGACTTGGATCGCCAACCGTCACCAATCGACCAGTTAGGGGTGGGTTCGTGGGTAGAGCCACCCACCATCCAACAAGTTACTGAAAAATAAAATAAAAATGCTCATAATGGCGGACGGGGTGAGATTCGAACTCACGGTGGGCTCACACCCACGGCGGTTTTCAAGACCGCTGCCTTAAACCACTCGGCCACCCGTCCGGCGCAACGAAATCTGTACTTTGAAGAAAACGCCCGGCTTGGACGTCTCATCCGCTAGGTCGACGCTTGATTGCGGCGGATCGATGCCATGGCTCGCTTGGCGCGACAAGGGCGCCGTTGACCGGGCGCGCCGGGCGCGCCGTTCCGGGCGGCGCCATCTTGGGGACGAAGCTCCACTGTGACGTATTTGTCACTCGCGCGGGCCGCGCCGGTGATGTCGCAAAACCGTCACATCCCCTTCGCCGGATTGTCATCTGCGGAGACTAGTCCCGCCCCTGCAAGTCCCGCCTGTTCAGGGCGTGGGGAGATTGGGGATTACACGGATGCGGACTAAATCTTCGCTGTTTTGCGGCGCGGCCATTGGCATGATGCTCGCCGTCGGCGTGAGCGCCGCCGCTGAGGCCAAGGCATCTAAGAAGCACCGCCATCATGAGGCCGCAGCGCCGGCCGGCGCGACCCAGGAAGAGGTCAAGGCCCTGTCGGACGAGATCGAATCTCTGAAGGCGCGGCTCGACCAGGAATCCCTGGCCCGCGAGCAGACTGAATCCAAGGCCCAGGCGGCTCAGGCCGATGCCGACGCCGCCAAGGCCGACGCTTCAGCCGCCCGCACACAACTGGCCGAGCAGATCCAGACCCTGCCGGGCGAAGTGAAGTCGGCGGTGGTCGCCAACACGCCCAAGCCCGGCTGGTGGGGCGACACCAAGGTCGGCGGCACCGTGTTCGCCGACCTCAGCACCATCGACCAGAAGACCACCGGCGCGACGAAGGCCACCAGTGCGGCGGCGGCGTCCAACGGCTACCCCGCGTCGAACGGCTACGGCTTCGACATTAAGCGCGCCTATCTGAGCGTCGATCACAAGTTCAACGACGTCTACTCAGCCAACATCACCACCGACCTGCTCTACGACGGCACGACCAAGGCGACTCAGGTCTTCATCAAGAAGGCCTATCTGCAGGCCAAGTTCTCCGACGCCCTGGTGGTTCGCGCCGGCGACACCGACATGCCGTGGGTGCCCTTCGTCGAAAACATCTACGGCTATCGCTATGTCGAGCAGACCCTGATCGACCGCATCAAATACGGGACCTCGACCGACACCGGTGTGAATATCGCCGGCGTGGTGCCGATCGCACCGGTGACGATCGGCTACTCGATCTCGGCGGTCGACGGCACGGGTTATAAGGCGCCGGGCAGCGGCAACTTCAATCGCTCCAAGCAGATGGACGTGGAAGCCCGGATCAACGCCACGGTGGACAATTTCACCGTCGCGGTCGGCGGTTATGAGGGCGACCTCGGCAAGAACATCAATGGCTCTACGATCAACCACAGCGCCGAACGCTTCGACGCCCTGGCCGCCTATGTCGACAAGCGCTTCCGCATCGGCGGCGAATACGTCTATGTGAAGGACTATACAGGCGTGACCACCCCCGCGCCGGTTAAGTCGGCCGGCAATGGCTATTCGGCCTTTGGCGCGTTCAACCTCACCGATAAGGTCGCGCTGTTCGGCCGCTACGACTGGGCCAATCCGGAGCGGGACGCTACCGGCGCCTCTAACAAGACCAATTCGGCCTCGCGCGACGAATATTTCAACGTCGGCTTGGCCTACACCCCGGTCAAGGGCGTCGATCTGGCCGCCGTCTATAAGCACGAAGCGGTCGACAACGGCCTGTTCGTGACAGGGAACGGCGCTGCGGCTCCGGCCTCTCTGACGGCCGCGAACGCCTCGCCGCAAGGCAGCGGGATCATCGGCGGCCTCGGCGGCAAGGGCGGCACCTACGACGAGTTCGGCATCTTCGCCCGCTACACCTTCTAAGCAAACCTGAACAGGATTGCTTAGGCTTGGAAATCGTAGCAGCATTGATTTTGCTTCAAAAAATGCAAAATCGATCGTGGCTTTGGCCACGCAAGGCTGCTTAGGACGGATCTTCCTGATCGACGGATCGAGGGGCGTGCGAAAGCGCGCCCCTTTTTCTCTGCGCCATCTGCTTGCCACAGCGGCGGTCGTTTCGCCGGTTAACCAAATCCTAAAACCGCCACGGCATCCTGAAAACCGAGTCCGGCATCGGGCCGGGACTGGGGAGATTCCCATGGCGGTCGAGCGGCACGGCGAGTTGGCGCGTATCGTCCGCGCCGGTTTGGCCCTTGGCCTGGGCGGGCTGAGCCTCGCTGCCTGCGCCACTGCGCCGCAGCGCCCGAATCTGGCGACCACGACGCCGCCGGGCGGCGGAAACTCAGAACTCCATGGAACCGACAAGCCCTATCAGGTCGGCGGCGTCTGGTACTATCCCCATGCCGAGCCGCACTACGATGCGGTCGGTTACGCCTCATGGTATGGCCAGTCGTTCCACAACAAGCGCACCGCCGATGGCGAGATCTTCGATCAATACGCCCTGTCTGCGGCCCACAAGACCCTGCCTCTGCCGTCGATCGTCGAGGTCACCAATCTCGACAATGGTCGGACCATGAGGTTGCGGCTGAACGATCGCGGGCCATTCGTGGACGGCCGGGTGTTGGACGTGTCGAAGGGCGCGGCGGAGCAACTTGGCTTTGGCCAACAAGGCCTGGCGCGGGTGAGGGTGCGCTATCTCGGGCCAGCGCCGGCCTTCTTCACGCCGGTGATGTACGCCTCTACCGACCCGGCGGTCACGTCGACGCGCCGGGTGGTGTTGGACGAGCCCATAGCCGGCAGGGAAGGGGACATGCCGACCGTTGACCGCAAGACCCAACACCCTATCGCCTCCCAAAGCCTGGCGCCGCTAGCGCCGGTCCCGGCGCAACCGGCAGCCCCGGCCGCGGACGATACGTCGCGGTTCGTCGAACCTTCCGTTGTGTTGGACGCCGGCGGTCTCGCGCCGACAGCCACGGCGGCCTCCACGGCCCAGCCTGCCGACTTGACGCCGCCGCCGCGCGCGGTGGCGATGGCCAGGTTGCAGGAGGTCCCGCCACAGCCGGCTATGGCGTCGTCCCAGCCGATCACCGGAGGCTTCGTCGTGCAGGCGGGCGCATTCGTCAGCCGCGCCAACGCCGAACGCGTCGCGGCTCAGCTGGGTGCGTCGGCGGCGATCCGCCCGATGGATCGCGCTGGCGTGACCCTCTACCGCGTCGTGCTGGCAGGCTATCCAAGCGCCGACGCCGCCCAAGAGGGGCGCGCCCGAGCGATCGCGGCGGGATTCGCCGACGCGCGCATCATCGGCGCCAACTGAGTCACTTCGAGCCGCCAGGCCCAAGTTTGCGGTTCAGGAACTCGGCCCCCGCGGCATCAGCCTTCAGCCAGTCGGCATAGCGCAGAAAGCCGTGGATCTCGTCCGGCAGGACCAACTCCTCGTAGGGAACCCCTTTGGCGTCCAGCCGGCGCACCAGGTCGATCATCTGGTTGAAGCGGACGTTGCGGTCGTCGTCCCCCTGGATCAGGAGGACCGGCGAGGTCCAATGGTCAATATCCGCGTCGGGAGACGATTTGAAGGCCAGGGCGATGGCCTCGGCCCGGTCGCCCTGCTCGAACCGGCCCAGCGGGGCGCTGAGTTCCTCGGCGAGGTCGCGGGACCAGTCGTGCAGTCCATGCAGATCCACCCCGGCCTTGAACAGGTCCGAGTTGCGGGCCAGGGCCAGGCCGGTCAAGAGCCCGCCGTACGAGCCGCCCCAGATGCCGATCCGTCCGGGATCTACGCTGGCCAGGCCCTGCAGGTAGCGGCCGCCAGCCAGCACGTCCTGATATTCGGCGGCGCCGAGCGGTCCGCCATGGTCGGGATGCTGGAAGTCGTAGCCGTAGCCGATGCCCAGCCGGTAGTTGACCGATAGAACGACGAAACCGTGGGCGGCCAGATACTGGTTCATGGCGTAGGCGTTGGAATAGTAGCCCATATAGTGCCAGCCCAGCATCATCTGCCGCACCGGGCCGCCGTGGACGAAGATTACGCCGGGCTTTTTGGCGCCGCCGCCAGACCGATCGAACAACTGACCGTGGACCACCAGCCCGTCCGGCGCACGGAAGCTGACCTGGCGCGGGACGATGAAGTCCGGTCCGGCGAAGTCCGAGGGCGGCGCCTGATCAGCCAGTAGACGGCGCCTCGTCGCTGTCTGGCCGACCACCTCGACCGACGGCGGCTGGCGTGGTCCTGCGCTGACGAAGGCCACGGCGTCGGACAGGGCCACGGGCGTCCATTCCAGCGCCTCGCCTGACGTCAGCGGCGTCGGCGCGCCGCCGTCCACCGGCACGCGGTAGAGGTGACGGCGGTCATCGTCGTCGTGGCCCGGGCCCGTATTCGCCGAAAAAATCAGAGCCGCACCGTCGCGGCTGACCGCCAAGTGCTCCACCATATAGTCGCCGGGCGTGAGCAGACGGGCCTCGCCGCCGGATGCGGCCACCACGTAGAGATGGGGCCAGTTGTCCATGGTCGAGAGAAACGTCACCGCCCCGTTCCCGGCCCAGTGCAGGTTGGCCTCACCAGCGACGTCGGGATAGGAACCGCGCAGAGTCTTCTGGCTTTGCCAGATGCTGCGGCCGTCACCGGTGGCCGCGTCCGCCGTCCAGATGGCCCAAGGATGCGGCGTGGGTTTCAGGAACGGCTCCGGTGCGCCACCCTGGCCGGGTTGGCGGGTGAAAGCGAGGCGCTTGCCGTCCGGTGACCAGACCGGCGCGCCGTCGATCCCGGTTGATGGGGCCATCCAGGTAATCGGCTGGCTTTTGCTGGCGTAGACGCCGATGAAGGCGTGGTCCTCGCGGTCGGAGACGAAGGCCAGGCGCGTCCCGTCCGGCGACCAGGCCAGGGCGCAGTCCTTGCCGCGGTCGAAGAACAGCCGCTCCGCGTCCTTGCCGTCCAGCTTGGCGGTCCAGACCTGGCCGTCCTTGATATAGGCCAGGGCCCCTTTGGCCGAGACGGCGGGCGCATCGCCCTCGAGGAGCTTGGCCGCCGGTTTTGCGCCGGTCGGATCGGCCGTCCAGAGGGTCACCTTGGGTTCGGTGGGGCTGGACGTCGGGTTGGGTTGCAGGCCGCCCTTGGCTGGCCAATTCTCGTCATGGTCACCGCCACGGACGAAGACCAGCACGGAGCCGTCGGGCGAGAAGGCTAGCTGGGTCAGCTCCTGGCCGTCGTCCTCGGCGAATGTGGTGACCTGTCGCGGCTTGTAGCCCGGCCCCTCGGCGACCCAGACGTTTCGCACGCCGCGTACGTTGCGCACCCAGGCGATGCGGTCGGCCTTGGGGGCGCTGACCAGTTCGCTGACGAATGGATAGGCCAGGGCCTGGGGCAGGGAGAAGTCGGCGCTCTGCGCCGCCGGGGTCGCCAGGCCCAGGGCCGCCAGCAGGCTCAACACCGCAAACGCCTTCATGCCGTGTTCCCCGTGCCTGACTGGAGCTTTGCCGCCCGGCATACGTGGGGTTGCAGAACGGGTCAACGATCGTAGCGGCGCCGTCCAGGCCCTTGCGCGAAAGGCCGAACCGGACAATGTGGAAGGCGTGACACGCGGCCGGTTCATCACGTTCGAAGGCGGAGAAGGGGCTGGCAAGTCCACCCAGCTGCGCCGCCTCGCCCAGCGCCTTTCGGAGCGGGGCGGCGAGGTCGTGGTCACGCGCGAGCCCGGCGGCTCTCCAGGCGCGGAGGCCATCCGCGCCCTTCTGGTCACCGGGCCGGTGGAGCGCTGGAGCCCCATCACCGAGGCGCTTCTGATGTACGCCGCCCGGCGGGACCATATTGAACGGGTGATCGCCCCAGCCCTCGAGCGCGGGGCGAGCGTCGTCTGCGACCGCTTCTTCGACTCGACCCGGGCCTACCAGGGTGCTGGCGGCGCGGCTCCAGCGGACCTGATCGCCGCTCTGGAGCGGGACGTGGTCGGCGAATTGATCCCTGACTTGACCCTGATCCTCGACTTGCCGGTCGAGGTGGGACTGCAACGGGCCGCTCAGCGCGGCGAGGGCGAAGCGCGGTTCGAGGCCAAGGGCCTCGCGTTCCATACGCGCCTGCGGCAGGGGTTCCTGCTGATCGCTGCGGACGAGCCTGCACGCTGCGTCGTGATCGACGCCGATGCGTCGCCGGACGAGGTGGAGGCGCGCATCTGGAAGGTGGTGAAAGCCCAACTGGAGGCGGCGCCATGAGCGAAGCCGCCGACATCGCCCATCCGCGTGACGTCCATGATTTCCATGGGGGCGATGCGGTTGAGGCCGCACTGTTGGACGCTCTCGGCCGTGGCAGGCTCCACCACGCCTGGATGCTGTGCGGCCCCGCGGGTGTCGGTAAGGCCACCTTCGCCTATCGCGCCGCCCGACGGCTGATGGGCGCGCGACCGGACCCGGCCTATGGCGCCCTGGGATCGTCGCCTGAGGACATCGTCAGCCGGCAGATCGCGGCGCGCTCCCACCCGGACCTGATCGTGCTGGAGCGGGTGGGCGAGGATGGCAAGCTGCGCAAGGTGATCCCGGTCGACGATGCGCGCAAGCTGCCCGACTTCTTTTCCAAGGCGCCGGCTTCTTCGCCCTACAGGGTGGCGATTATCGACGCGGTAGATGACATGAATGCGAACGCCGCCAACGCTTTGTTGAAGACTCTTGAGGAGCCGCCTGAGCGTGGTGTGGTGTTCCTGGTCTCCCATGCCCCGGGCGGGCTGTTGCCCACCATCCGCTCCCGCTGCCGACGCCTGACTTTCCACGCCTGGGGCGAAACGGACACCGCCGAGTTCCTGATGCGGCGGTCGGTCGCCAACCAGGAAGACGCCATGCGCCTGGCCGCCATGGCCAAGGGTGCGCCGGGGCGGGCGCTGGAACTGGCCGGAGGCAACGCGCTCGACATCGACCGCGCCGCCTATGAGATCCTGCATCGCCTGCCCGAGGTCGATCCCGTGCCGATGCTGAGCCTGACCGACAGCTTTCGCGGGCCGGAAGGGGCGGTGCGCTTCGATCTGCTGTTCGAACGGCTGGCCGAACGCGTGCGGGAGCGGGCGCTGGGCGCGGCGGAGCAGGGCGCTACGCCGTCCGACCGGTGGTATTCGGTCTGGGACCGGCTCGTGCGTCTGCCGCGCGAGGTGGAGGCGGTGAACCTGGACCGCACCGACGCGTTTTGGGCGGCCATGGCCGAGCTGCGCGCCGCCGCGCGCGCCAGCCTCTGACGGATGGGCTGATGCTGATCGACAGCCACGTCAACCTGCATGCGCCGCAGTTCGCCGAGGACCAGGCCGACGTGATCGCGCGCGCGCGTGCGGCGGGCGTCCAGTTGATGGTCACCATCTGCGACAAGGTCTCGTCGTTTCCCCAGGTTCTGGCCATTGCTGAAGCGCACAGCGACATCTGGTGCACGATCGGAACCCATCCACACGAAGCCAAGGAAGATCCTCAGCTTACGGCCGAAACCTTGATTGACTTGGGAACTCACCCTCGCGTCGTCGGCATTGGTGAGACAGGGTTGGATTTCTACTACGACCTCAGTCCGCGCGAGGTGCAGGCTGCTGTGTTCCGGGCGCACATCGCCGCAGCGCGTGAAACCGGCCTGCCACTGGTGGTCCACAGCCGTGACGCCGACGGCGAAATGGCTGAGATCCTCGAGACCGAGCATGCCCGGGGGCCGTTCAAGTTGCTCTTGCATTGCTACACCAGCGGCCCGGAACTGGCGCGGCGGGCGGCGGCGATCGGCGCATGGTTCTCGGTCTCTGGCATCGCCACCTTCAAGGCGGCCGAGGACGTGCGCAGCGTGATCCGCGACATGCCGGCGGAGCGGATCATCGTCGAGACCGACTGTCCTTACCTAGCCCCGGTCCCCATGCGGGGGCGGCGCAATGAACCGGCGTTCTTGCCGCACATCCTGGCCAAGCTGGCCGACGTGCGTGGTTGGAGCCTCAAGGAAGCCGAGGCCAGAACTGCAGCGGCGTTCTTCGACCTCTTTGACCGGATTCCCAGGGCGTCATGACCGGAGAGCTGGAATTCACCATTCTCGGCTGCGGCTCCTCGGGCGGAGTGCCGAGGGCCGATGGCGACTGGGGCGCGTGCGATCCCACCGATCCGCGCAATCGCCGCTCGCGCTGTTCCATGCTGGTGCGCCGCAAATCGGACCAGGGGCCCGAACACGAAACGACGGTGCTGGTGGACACCTCGCCGGACCTCAGGCTGCAGACGGCGGCCGCAGGGGTTCGGCGGCTCGATGCGGTGCTGCTCACGCACGATCACGCCGATCAGACCCACGGCATCGACGACGTGCGCGCCTTCGCGCTCAGGGCCATGCGCCGCATCCCGGTACACATGGACCAGGCGACCAACCATACGTTGCTGGCCCGCTTCCGCTATGTGTTCCGGGGCGGCGAGGGATATCCGGCGATCTGCGACGACCATCTTATCCCGTCCCACGGCCAGGCCTGGTCCATCGATGGGCCCTCGGGGGCGATCCCCGTGGTGAGCTTCGACCAGGACCATGGCGGCATGCGCACCGTGGGCTACCGCTTCGGTCCGCTGGCCTATTCCAGTGACGTGGTGGGCCTGCCGGAGAGCGCCTTCGACGCCTTGTGCGGCGTACGGGTGTGGATCGTCGACGCCCTGCGCTATCGCCCTCATCCAACCCATGCGCATCTTGAAATGGCGCTGGAGTGGATCAACCGGGTCCGGCCCGAACGGGCGATCTTAACCAACATGCATATCGATCTTGATTTCGAAGCCTTATGCGCGATTCTTCCCAAAGGGGTCGAGCCAGCCTGCGACGGCCTAATGCTCAGTCTTCCCCCGGATTGACAAGTGCGGTCCACCGGGCCCCGCATCGCCGTCGTGCTTGCCAAGGAGGGCGCTGACGCGCCCGAACAGGTCGCCCGAGCGGTATGGCTTGGAGATCACCGGCACTCCCAGATTTTCGGCGCCGCCCAGCGCGTCACTGTAGCCCGAGGCCAGCAGCACAGGCATGGCGGGAAAATTGCGCCTCAACTCGCGCGCCAGGTCCAGGCCGTCCATCCCGCCGGGCATGACCACGTCGGAGAACACCAAGTCTACGTGCTCGCCCTGGTTCAACAGATCCAGGGCCACCTGGGCGCGATAGGCCAGCTTCACGCTGAAACCATGGCTGTTGAGGATGGACGCGGCGATCTCGGCGACATCCACGTCGTCCTCGACCACCAGGATCACCTCGGCCTTGTCTTGGGAAGGGCCGGCGTGCGCGGCGCCTTCGCGGAGGGCGGGCAGGTAGATGCGGATCGTGACGCCTTGGCCTGGCTCGCTTTCGATTTCAACAGCCCCCCCGGACTGATGGGCGAAGCCGTGGACCTGGCTGAGGCCCAGCCCGGTGCCGACGCCGACGTCCTTGGTAGTGAAGAAGGGATCGAACACCCGCGACAGGATATCGGCCGGGATGCCGGGGCCATCGTCGGAGACCTCAATCATCAGGTAGTCGCCGTCCAGGTCCAGGTCATCGTTGGTCACGGTGCGGTTGGCCGCGCCGATGCGCAGCACCCCGCCGCCCTGCATGGCGTGGCCGGCGTTGATGGCGAGGTTCAGGAGGGCGAGTTCCAACTCGCTCGGATCCACCTTTATTGGCCACAGGCCGGATGGAATCTCGCTGCGGACCTCAATGTCGCCGCGCAGCGAGCCGCGGAGGAGGCTTATGACATCCGGCAGGCGCTCGCTCAGTTCCAGGCGGTCGGGCTGCAGCATCTGGCGGCCGGCGAAGGTCAGAAGCTGGCGCGTGAGCTTGACGGCTCGGTGGGAGGCTTCGGCGGCGCGCTCCAGCTTCTGCGCCAGACCCGGGTCGGAGACAGAGCGGCGCGCCATGTCCAGATTGCCCAGGATGACAGTCAGGATGTTGTTGAAGTGGTGGGCGACACCACCAGCCAACCGTCCCACCGCCTGGTGCTTCTGCGCCTGCCATAGGGCTTCTTCGGCCCTGCGCCGTTCGAGGCTTTCGGCCTGGAGCAGGGCGTTCGCCGAGACGGCTTCCTGGTTGGCCGCCGCCAGCTCGGAGTTCAGGGCCACCAGCTTGTCGTTGGTCTCGCGCACGCCCAGGAGGGTCATCTCGAACGGCGAGAGGCTTTCGGCCAGGAACACGGCGGCGCGGATCAGCCAGGACTGGCGGTCCGGGTTGTCGGGGTCCAGTTCGATCGAGCCCATGACCTGGTGGTGCAACAGGGCCAGGTCGAGGACACTGACGTCCTCGTTCAGCGCCCAGCGGCCCAGTTCGTAGGCCCGCATGAGCCCCGCCTCGTTCTGGGCGTGAAACTGGGTCCGGAGCGCTGTGGCGTAGGCTTCGGCGAAACCGTGCGGCAGCTCATTCATGGAACGGCTCCGCGATAGCGGGCGACCAGCACGAGGGCGTCGTCCGTGCCCTTGGCGTGGCCGGCCAGGACCGCATCGGCGATGGCCTGTGGGTCATCGTCCCGGTCGGCGCGGTCGGCGAAATCCCGGCGGATCCCGTCGGTGGCGATAATCAACACATCGCCCGCGGCGATCGCGTGGCGGGTCTCGCGCAGCGGCGGGAGCTGGTAGCCGACCACGCCGCTGCGCAGGACGATCGCCTCCCGGGCCGGCTTGGCCGTGTGGTCGGCGCGCAGCAGGATCGCCTCCACGTCACCGACCCCGATCCAGGCCATGGCGGACGGGGCGTCGGTAAACGAGGCCAGGCTCATGACGACACCACGCGTCCTGCGAAGGTCTTCATGGCATCGCTGCAGCAGCCTGGCCGGCGACCAGGTCGGATCCTGCGCCAGGAGCGTGCAGGCTGCGCGCGCGGCTTCGGCGGCCTCCGGGCCATGGCCCAGTCCGTCGATGACCGCCACCAAGGCTCCACCCTCGAACGGGGCGACCAGATGCAGGTCGCCGGACTCCGTCTGCCCGCCCAGGGTCCGCGCGGCCACGGCCCAATCGAGGACGCCGGTCACCTGGCCCATGATCGCCTCATCGACGCCACTTGCGCATGACGATGGTGACTCCCTGGCCGACCTCGGAAGAGATTTCGAACTCGTCCATGAGGCGCTTGGCGCCCGGCAGGCCCAGGCCGAGGCTCTTGCCGGTGGAAAAGCCATCCTGCATGGCCTGTTCGATGTTGGCTATGCCCGGGCCCTGGTCGCGCGCGGTCACCGAGATGCCGCGGCGGACTCCCTGTTCCGCGAGGGCCAGCTCGATCTCGCCGTGATCGGCATAGGCTATGATGTTGCGGGCGACCTCTGATATCGCGGTAGCCACGACCGTCAGGTCGCTCCCCGACAACCCCGCCGCCAGGGCCATCTCGCGCCCCTGCTGGCGCGCCGTGATCACATCGGAATCCCGCTCGATCCGCACGCGTATTACTTCCGTGCCCGCCGCCGGCGGCCTCGGCGGCTGCGCATCGCCCGTCACCCAAATGTCTCCCCGCCGGAGGCTGCGGACAGCACCTCCAGGCCTTCCTCCAGATCGAGGGCGGTATTGACCGCACCGAGGTCCAGGCCCAACTGAACCATGGTCATAGCCACCTCCGGCTGGATACCGACGATGACCGCTTGGGCGCCCCGCAGACGCACGGCTTCGGCGATCCCGCGCAGGGTTCGGGTGGCGAAAGAATCCATGACGTCGAGTGCGGTGACATCGATGACGACGCCCTTGGAGCGCAGACGTCCCACGCGACCCATGAGGTCGTCACGCAGCTGCAGCATGTCCGCATCCCCCAGCGCGTCCTGGACGGTGGCGATGAGAATGTCTCCCTGCTTCAGGATCGGCACGCCCATGGCGAAGCTCAAGCTTCGACGCGGGGCAGGGGCCCCCCGCGTATTAGCATGACCTGGTAGCCCAGTAGGCGTTCGGCCTCCTCTATGCCCCCTTGCAGATCACCCACCGCGTTCAGATTGGTCAGGTCCACACCCAGGGTCACCAGTGATTGCGCCACATCGCTCGAAAGGCCGGTGACGATGACCACCGCGCCCATCAGCCGCGAAGCAGCGATGGTCTGCAGCAGATGATTGGCGACCTTGGTGTCCACCGTGGCGACGCCGGTGACGTCCATCACCACGACCTTAGCCCGGTTGGCCCGGATCGCATGCAGCAGGCCCTCGGTGAGCTGGCGGGCGCGAAAGGTGTCGAGAACGCCGATAATAGGGAGAATCAGCAACCGATCGCGGACCTGAAGCGTCGGCGTCGACAGTTCGCGGATCGCTTCCTGTTGTCGGGTTATGGTGTGTTCACGGTCGGAGATCATCACGTCAGTGATGATGCCTATGTCGAAGAAGGCGACCTTCATCAGCGCGCCGTACCGCTCGAAACCCGCTGGCGCGTCATTCGGATAGAGCGCCATCACCCTTTTCCCGACCGAGCGCATCAGGGCCTGGAAAGCTCCGATGAACACGCGCATGTCCAGCTGGACCTGGCTGTAGAGCGCACCGAGACTGATCCGTTGGTCCACATAGCTGCGGTCGAAATCACCGCTGACGGTTGCAACCAGATGCTCGCGCTTGAGCCTTCGGGCCTTGTCCAGCAGCGTCCGCCGATTGAGCAGCCCGGCGGCTTCGCCGGTCTTGGCCAGGTAGTCGAAGAAGACATCGACGTGCTCATCCAGATGGTCCAGCACCGCGTTCTTGACCTCGGCGATGCGCGCCAGATCCTCCGGTTGCAGGTCGACGAAGCGCCGTCGGCGGCCGATATCGACCGCGGCGACCTCCTGCATATATATATTCGGCACGTCGAAATCGTCGGCCATGATCCAGCTCCAATCGCTCGCCCCAGCCCGTTGCAATACCGGCTCCGAGAGCCCGCGCTTGACCTTGCGGGCAACGGGAACGCCACAGCTTGTGCGCGATTGTGAGACGGGATCAAGCCAAAATACGCGGTACAAGGGTTATCGTAAATAAATCCCGCCTACGTCGAAATGATTGCGGACGCAAACCGCGGAACTGAGGGGAAAGGCTCGACGCGCACATGCACCATAATAATTTCCGATAATATATCTTAGACGTGATATGGGTTATGGGTGTAGCCACCATTTAGTGCGGCTGGTATTAGAATTCCTCCCAGTTGTTGCCCGAGCGGCTGGTATTAGAATTCCTCCCAGTTGTTGCCCGAAGCGCCGCCGCCGACCGCGGCGGCCAACTTGCCCTGAGCGCGCCTAACCGGGTTGGCGATTGGGGCATGGCGATCGGGCCGAGCCAGAACCGGGCGCGTGCGGGCGTTTTGGGGCCCATCGCCGGTCTCAAAGGCGCCGACAAGCGTCGCGAGTTCAATGGCGTCGCCCCTGAGGCTGGCAGCCGCGGCCGTGGCCTCCTCGACCATGGCGGCGTTCTGCTGGGTGACCTGATCCATTTGGTTGACTGCAATATTGACTTGGTTGAGCCCTGTGGCCTGCTCCTGGGACGATTGAGCGATCTCGGCGATCAACGCGTCGATCTCGGCGACCTTGGCGGCGATACCGTTCAGCGCCTGACCCGTATCGCCGACCAACCGCACACCGCGCTTGACCTGTTCGGAACTTGCGGCGATCAGCGTCTTGATCTCTTTGGCCGCGTCGGCGGAGCGTTGAGCGAGCCCTCGGACCTCTTGGGCGACCACCGCGAAGCCGCGACCAGCGTCTCCCGCCCGCGCAGCCTCGACGCCAGCGTTCAGGGCCAGGAGATTGGTCTGGAAGGCGATCTCGTCGATCACCCCGATGATCTGGCCGATCTTGCCGGAACTCTGTTCGATTTCGCCCATGGCCCCGACGGCGTCACGCATGACCAGGCCGGATTGCTCAGCCTCGACCTTCGCCGATGTCGCGGCTTTCGATGCCTGTTTGACGCCGTCGGCGCTGCGCCTGACCGTGGCCGTAATCTGGTCAAGCGCGGCGGCCGTCTCTTCCAGGCTGGCGGCCTGCTGTTCGGTGCGGCGGGACAGGTCGTCCGAGGCCGTGGCGTTTTCGTCGGAGCCGCCACGGATCCCGCCGGTCGCGGCGCCGATCGCACCCATCGCCTGGCGCAGACTGTCGACGGCTGCGTTAAAATCGGTCTTGATCTGTAGGTACTGGCCGTCGAAGGCCGCATCGACCCGCGTGGTCAGATCGCCCTTCGCCAGTTTTCCCAGGCTGGCGGCCAGGCTCGTGACGACCATGGCCTGTTCGGCCTCTGTCTTGCGGCGGTCGGATTCGATG
>FSWM01001023.1_pt1 | contig 22169 bp, 20 predicted proteins | sample 1637841 | NCBI WGS metagenome assembly FSWM01 (sample SAMEA3914789, study PRJEB12502) | metagenome | biome: forest; material: soil | place: Canada | collected 2011-07-03 | depth 0.3 m | reverse complement strand
GTCCCTAGGCGAGCATGACGATGGGGTCTTCGACCATGGCCTTGAAGGCCTGGAGGAAGCGCGAGCCAACGGCGCCGTCGATGACGCGGTGGTCGCAGGTGAGGGTCACGGTCATCACCGTGGCGATGGCCAGTTCGTCCCCGGCCTTGCCGGAGCGCACCACCGGCCGCTTTTCGCCGGCGCCGACGCTGAGAATGGCGCCCTGCGGCTCGTTGATGATCGAGGCGAAGGACTTGATGCCCATCATGCCGAGGTTGGAGACGGTGAAGGTGCCGCCCTGGAATTCCTCGGGCTTCAGTTTCTTCGATCGCGCCCGTTCGGCCAGGTCCTTGGTCTCCTTGGCGATCTGGGCCAGGCCCTTGGTCTCGACGGCGCGGATGATGGGAGTGATCAACCCGCCGTCGATCGCGACCGCCATGGCGATGTCGGCATGGTGGTGGATAGCGATACCTTCGGGCGTGTAGCTGGCGTTGGCCTCGGGGAGCCGGCGTAGCACGGCGGCCACGGCCTTGAGGATCAGGTCATTGACGCTGGCCTTGACCCCGCTCTTTTCCAGAAGGCCGTTCAAGCGCGCGCGGGCTTCCAGAAGCCGATCGATCTCGATGTCGACGGTCAGAGGAAAGTGGGGAACGTCTCGGAAGCTGTCGCTCATGCGCCGGGCGATGACCTTTCGCATGCCGTCCAGCGGGACGAGGTCGTAGGAGCCGGCCGGGATTCCCATCTGTTCCAGGGTTGCGATTTGGCGGGGCGCGGCCGCCGGCGCTGCGCTGGGCGCCAAGGCTGGAGCCTTGGCGGCGATGGGCTTGCCGGGTGCGGCCTCGACGTCGCGGCGGATCACCCGACCATGCGGTCCCGAGCCTTGGATCGAGCGAATATCGAGCCCGGATTGAGCCGCAAGGCGTAGGGCCAGCGGCGAGGCGAAGGCGCGATCGCCTTCGACCTTGGCCGGCGCGACAGCCGGCGCAACTTGGGCCGGGGCCGGCGCAGGCTTGGCGGCCTCGACCGGCGCCGCAGCCGGTTTCGGAGCGGGTGTGGCGGCGGGCGCCGGCGCAGGCGCCTCCCCCTCCCCGGCCAAACGCGCGATCGGGGCGTTGACCTTGACCCCTTCAGCGCCTTCCGGGACCAGGATGGCTTCGATGATCCCCTCGTCGACCGCCTCGACCTCCATGGTCGCCTTGTCGGTCTCGATCTCGGCGATCACGTCGCCGGACGAGACCTTGTCGCCGGGTTTCACGTGCCATTTGGCCAGGGTGCCCTCCTCCATGGTCGGAGACAGGGCGGGCATCAGAACGTCGATGGACAAGGGGTCTTCTCCTCAGGCGTCAGGGCTGGCGGTCTCGGTCAGGGAGGCGGGCGTCCACTTGGCCCGCCGCCGCGCAAGACGCGCCGCATCGGTTTCGTTGTCATAGTCGACCGGCTCCACGGTCCCGAGGACAAGGCCCCGGATGTCAGCGCCGATCAGGTTCAGGGTGGCGTAGAGCGCGCCTTCGATTTCGGCCACGGCCGCCACGTAGGTCCCGCAATTGGCGCAAAGCAGCATATCGATACCCTTCCGGCCGAAGCGGTAGCGATGAAACCCGCCTCCCGGCGCCCCGATGGCCAGAAAGCCGCCCGGATCGGAGACGTTCCGGGCGCCATGCCGGCGACAGAAGCTGCACAGGCAACTGCGCAGGGCGAGCTTTTCCGGCGATTGTGTCTCGAACGCGACCCTGACCCGTCCACAGTGACAGCCGCCGTCGAACCGCGCCATCAGCCTTGCCCGCGGCTGAGTTGGGCCAGGGCGGCGCTGTCGACATCCCGGGTGCGGCCGTCGAACGGCTCGACGCGATCCGGCAGGGCCACGTCGAACCGCACAGCGCCACAATGGCGGCCGCCCGTGCGCCAGGCCGGTTCGGCCGTACTCACCGGTAGCAGACCTCTTTGGCCGCTTTCACAATCTTGTCGACCGTGGGCAGGGCCAGGGCCTCCAGATTGGCCGCATAGGGCATCGGCACGTCTTCCTGGTGCACCCGCAAGGGCGGCGCATCCAGATAGTCGAAGGCGTGCTCGATCACCCGCGCCACGACTTCGGCGCCGACGCCCATCGGGCCCCAGCCTTCCTCGCAGGTGACGATGCGGTTGGTCTTCCGGACGCTCTCGACGATGGTTTCGTGGTCCAGCGGGCGCAGGGTGCGAAGGTCGATGACCTCAGCGGCGATGCCGTCCTTGGCCAGAACCTCGGCTGCCTCCAGCGCCAGCCCGACCATGCGCGAGTGGGCGGTCAGGGTGACGTCAGAGCCCACACGGCGGATCTTGCACTTGCCGATCGGGGCTACGAAATCGCCTTCCGGCACGTCGAACTCGTGCCCGTACATCATCTCGTGTTCGAGGAAGATGACCGGGTTCGGATCGCGGATAGCCGCCTTGAGCAGCGCCTTGGCGTCGGCCGCGTCGTAGGGTGCGACGACTTTCAGCCCGGGCACATTGGCATACCAGGCCGAATAGTCCTGGCTGTGCTGAGCCGCGACGCGGGACGCTGCGCCATTGGGTCCGCGGAACACCATCGAGCAGCGGATCTGGCCGCCCGACATGTAGAGGGTCTTGGCCGCCGAGTTGATCAGGTGGTCGATCGCCTGCATGGCGAAGTTGAAGGTCATGAACTCGACGATGGGCTTCAAGCCGCCCATGGCCGCGCCGACGCCCATGCCGGCAAAACCGTGCTCGGTGATCGGGGTGTCGATGATCCGCCTGTCGCCGAACTCTTGCAGGAGGTCGCGACTGACCTTGTAGGCGCCCTGATACTGGGCGACTTCCTCGCCCATCAGGAATACGTCCGGGTCACGGCGCATCTCCTCGGCCATGGCGTCACGTAGGGCGTCGCGGACCGTGGTCTTGACCATCTTGGCGTCGGCCGGGACCTCGGGATCAGCCGCCAGTGACCCCGGCGCCACCGCGACCGGCGCTTCCGCTTTCGGCTTGGCCGCTTGCGGCGTCTGCTTTTCAGGATCGACCGCGGAAGCCTGGGCTGGGGCGGGAGTCGGCTGGGGCGACGGCGCCGCGCCGTTGCCGCCGGCCAGGCGCGCGATCGGGGCGTTGACCTTGACCCCTTCAGAGCCTTCTGGAACCAGGATGGCTTCGACAATACCCTCGTCGACCGCCTCAACCTCCATGGTCGCCTTATCGGTCTCGATCTCGGCGATCACATCGCCGGACGAAACCTTGTCGCCAGGTTTTACGTGCCATTTGGCCAGGGTGCCCTCTTCCATGGTCGGCGAGAGGGCGGGCATCAATACGTCCACGCTCATTGGGCGGCCGCCTCCAGATAAACATCGGTATAGAGCTCGGAAGGGTCCGGCTCGGGGGCGGTACGGGCGAATTCGGCGGCCTCGGCGACGATGCGTTTGACATCGGCGTCGATGGCTTTCAGCGCCGCCTCGTCCGCCAAGCCCATGCTTTCCAACCGCTCCTGCAGGTGGTCGATCGGATCGCGCGTCTTGCGCACGGCGTCCACCTCCTCACGAGTGCGGTACTTCGCCGGGTCGGACATGGAGTGGCCGCGATACCGATAGGTCTTCATCTCCAGGATGAAGGGGCCCTTGCCCGAGCGGGCGTGTTCGGCGGCCATGGCCCCGGCCTCGCGCACGGCCAGCACGTCCATGCCATCGACCTCGGCGCCGGCGATGTTGAAGCTGACGCCGCGCTTGTAGAGGTGAGTCTCGGATGAGGAGCGCTCGACGCTGGTGCCCATGGCGTACTGGTTGTTTTCGATCACATAGACGACCGGCAGCGACCAGAGCTCAGCCATGTTGAAGCTCTCGTAGACCTGACCCTGATTGGCCGCGCCGTCGCCGAAATAGGTGAAGGCTACGTTACCGTTGTCACGATAGCGGTTGTTCATGCCAAGGCCCGTGCCCAGCGACACCTGGGCGCCGACTATGCCATGGCCGCCGTAGAAGTGGGCGCTGGTGGAGAACATGTGCATCGACCCGCCCTTGCCTTTGGAGGCGCCCGCGGCCCGGCCGGTCAGCTCGGCCATCACCTCGCGCGGGTCCATGCCGCAGGTCAGCATATGACCGTGATCGCGATAGCCGGTGATCACCTGATCGCCCGCCTTCATGATGCTCTGCATGCCGACGGCGATGGCTTCCTGGCCGATATAGAGGTGGCAAAAACCCCCAATCAGCCCCATGCCATAGAGCTGGCCCGCGCGCTCCTCGAAGCGCCGGATCAACAGCATCTCGCGATAGTATTTGAGCAGCTCGTCCTTACTCGGGATCTCAACCGACGCCTCGGCCTTCGCCGGGGTCTTCGCCGCCTTCGCAGCTCTCACCATCCGCCTCTCCTCACCGCCCCCCACGCCCAGACAATTGGCGACACGGGACCAGCTGTGGAATCGCTGGACCCAATCAGGGTCTCGTACGGATCACATAGTCCCTGGGGTCAACCAAGCCTAGCTGAGATCGACTACGTTCCTCCAATAGATCCGCTGAAAGGCTGGTATCACGCAAGAGGCGAGCTCGAAGGTCAAGGTCCCGCCGTTCGGCCTGCAACTGGGCGAGCTCCATTGACTTTTCCCTGAGCGTGGCGGTGCGCTCAGGTTGGGTCAGCAGCCCCCGGTCCCCCGTTAGCGCCTGATATCCAAAGTAAAATATCAGAAGCAGGAGGATGGTCGTGGGCAGGACGGTGCGCAAGCGCGCGAGCATGGGCGATACGACTCAAGAAGCGTTGCTACGATAGTAGAGCATTCATGAACAAGGTTAAGCCAACCTTATTCGATAGAACGCGCAGATCCTGGTCGCAGAGGGGCGTTGCAAAATTTTTTCGGCGACAAGGGCGCGTGGTTCGAGACGCCCGCTAGCGCGGACTCCTCCATGACCAGCCTATTGGGCTTCGACAATCTCAGTCATGGTGAGGCGCGGCCCGCAGGGGCACGTCTCGAACCACGCGCCATCCCTACCGCGCTTTCAACGCCTGAGCCCCGGCGTAGATCGCCTGGTCGCCAAGTTCCTGTTCGATGCGCAACAGCTGATTGTATTTGGCCAGCCGGTCGGAGCGAGCCAGCGAACCGGTCTTGATCTGGCCGCAGTTGGTGGCGACGGCGAGGTCGGCGATAGTCGAATCCTCGGTCTCGCCGGAACGATGGGACATCACCGCAGTGTAGCCGGCGCGATGGGCCATATCGACCGCATCCAGGGTCTCGGACAGGGTGCCGATCTGGTTGACCTTGATCAGGATCGAATTGGCGAGACCGTCCTTGATCCCGGCGGACAGGCGCAATGGATTGGTGACGAACAGGTCGTCGCCCACCAGCTGGATCTTGCCGCCGAGCTTGTCGGTCAGGAGCTTCCAGCCCTCGAAATCATCTTCCGAGCAGCCGTCCTCGATGGTGACGATCGGAAACTTGGCCACCAGCGCGGCCAGGTAGTCGACCATGCCGGCTTGATCCAGGGTCTTGCCTTCGCCCTCCAGGTGATAGAGGCCGTCTTTGAAGAATTCAGTCGAAGCCACGTCCAGGCCCAGTTGGAAGTCCGACCCGGCCTTGTAGCCCGCGCCCTCGCCCGCCTTGACGATGAATTCCAGCGCGGCCTCAGCCGAGGCGAGATTCGGTGCGAAGCCGCCCTCGTCGCCCACATTGGTGTTGTGGCCAGCCTTTTTTAGCGCGCCTTTCAGGCCATGGAATATCTCGGCGCCCATGCGCAGGGCTTCGGAGAAGCTGGCCGCGCCGGTGGGCAGGATCATGAATTCCTGGATATCGATCGGATTGTCGGCATGGGCGCCGCCATTGATGATGTTCATCATCGGGGTCGGCAGGACGCGGGCCGAGACGCCGCCCACATAGCGGTAGAGCGGCAGTTCCTTGGAGATCGCCGCCGCCTTGGCCGCGGCCAGGGATACACCCAGGATGGCGTTGGCGCCCAGGCGGCTCTTGTTCTGGGTCCCGTCGAGTTCGATCAGCAGGCTGTCCAGCCGCCGCTGGTCCTCGGCGTCGAGGCCGGACAAGGCGTCGAAGATCTCGCCGTTCACGGCGGCCACGGCGTGCTGCACGCCCTTGCCGCCATAGCGGGACTTGTCGCCGTCGCGCTTTTCCACCGCCTCGTGGGCGCCCGTCGATGCGCCGGACGGCACGGCCGCGCGGCCAAACGCGCCGTCATCCAGGGTCACGTCGACTTCCACGGTCGGATTTCCGCGGCTGTCCAGGATTTCGCGGGCGACGATGTCGACGATCTCGGTCATAGGGCTCCCCAAAGTGGCGTGTGAACGCGGTGCGGCGTGGGCTTAACCCAGCCGACGCGGATGGGAAAGCCGGCAAGCGCCGCTTGACTTTCCCAACGCTATATCACCATCCCGAAACGGGCAGGAGGAAACCCATGGTGTTGCTGGTCGACAAGTCAGACGGGATCGCGACCGTCACCCTGAATCGCCCCGAGGCGATGAACGCCCTGTCCAAGGCCCTGCGCGCGGCCCTGGCCGACGCCTTCGTCGCCCTGGAAAACGATCCCGAGGTGCGGGTCGTGATCCTGACCGGCGCGGGCGAGAAGGCTTTCACCGCCGGCCTGGACCTGAAGGAGCTGGGCTCAGATCCCGACGGTCTAGGCGCGGCGAACGCCACCGAGCGGGCGGCCAACCCGGTCAAGGCCATCGAGGCCTTTTCCAAACCGGTGATCGGAGCGATCAACGGGGTGGCGATCACCGGTGGATTCGAGGTCGCCCTGGCCTGCGACGTCCTGATCGCCTCGACCAAGGCCCGCTTCGCCGACACCCATGCTCGGGTCGGGATCACGCCTGGCTGGGGCCTGTCGCAGAAGCTGTCGCGCGCGATCGGGATCTATCGCGCCAAAGAACTGTCGCTGACAGGCAATTTCCTGGACGCCGAGACCGCGTGCGCTTGGGGCCTGGTCAACCGGGTTGTCGAGCCGGGAGAGCTGATGCCGACGGCGCGCAAGCTCGCGGCAGACATGGCGAGTATCCCGTCCGATATGGCGATGTTCTACAAGAAGCTGATCGACGACGGCTTTGCGCTTCCATTCGGCGAGGCCCTGGGCCTCGAACACCGCCATTCCAGCGCCAGGAACGCGAAGGTTACGCCGGGGGCCGTCGAAGCGAATCGCCAAGCGGTGCTGGCGCGTGGGCGAACGCAATAGGAGTTCCCTTCCCCTCGAGGGGAAGGGTTTTTATCAAGGAGACGCTTAGTCTTCCTTCGGCGTCAGGACCTGGCGGCCCTTGTACATGCCGGTCTTCAGATCGACATGGTGCGGCCGGCGCAGCTCGCCGGTTTCCTTGTCTTCGATATAGGAGTTGGCGCCCAGGGCATGGTGCGAGCGGCGCATGCCGGCGCGCGAGGGAGAGACTTTGCGTTTAGGAACGGCCATCGGAGTGATCCCACCGGCATGAAAATGAGGACGGCGGCCCGTGCGAATGCATGAGGCCGCCGACGTGAGCGCGGGTGTATGCCTCAAACCAGATTGGGATTCAAGACCGGGTGTGACGCCCATTTGGTCAGGCCCGAGTCACCTTGATCCACCCCGGTCCCTACACCAGCCGGCTCTGCACCTTGGCCGCGCCGACGAAACTGGCGAACAGAGGGTGCGGCGCGAAGGGCCGGCTCTTCAGTTCCGGATGGAACTGGACGCCGACGAACCAGGGATGGTCGTCGCGTTCGCAGGTTTCCGGCAGGACCCCGTCGGGCGACATGCCGCGGAACATCAGGCCGGTCGCCTCGATCCGCTCCTTGTAGGCGATGTTGACCTCATAGCGGTGCCGGTGGCGCTCGCTAATGGTCGGCGCGCCGTAGATCTCGGCGATCTTGGATCCCGGCTGGAGAATCGCCTCGAAGGCGCCCAGCCGCATGGTGCCGCCGAGGTCGTCGCCCTCGGTGCGAATCTCCCGCATGTTGCCGCGGACCCATTCGGTCATCAGGCCGACGATAGGTTCGGGCGTCGGCCCGAATTCGGTGGATGAGGCCTGCTCGATCCCAGCCAGCTTCCGCGCCGCCTCGACCATGGCCATCTGCATGCCGAAGCAGATGCCGAAATAGGGCACGTTGTGTTCGCGGGCGAAGGTGACGGCTCTGATCATGCCGTCGGCGCCGCGCTGGCCGAAAGCGCCCGGCACCAGCACGCCGTCGGCGTTCTCCAGCCGCTCGGCGGCGGCCCGCGGGTCGCGCTCCAGTTGCTCCGACTCGACCCAGTCGATCCGGACCCCGACATTGTTGGCGACGCCACCATGCACCAGGGCCTCAATCAGCGACTTGTAGGCGTCCTTCAGCACCGTGTACTTGCCCACGACGGCGATGTTCACCTCGCCGTCCGGGTGGGCGATGCGGTCGACGATCCCCTGCCAGCGCGACAGGTTCGGCGGCGGCGCATCGCTCATGCCGAACACCGCCAGCACCTCATTGTCGAGGCCCTCGCGGTGATAGTCGAGCGGAACGGCGTAGATGGAATCCGAATCCATCGCCTGGATCACCGCGCTTTCGCGGACATTGCAGAACAGGCCGATCTTGCGCTTCTCGCCCGGCGGGATCGCCTGCTCGCAGCGGCAGAGCAGGATGTCGGGCTGGATGCCGATCGAGCGCAGCTCCTTGACCGAGTGCTGGGTCGGCTTGGTTTTCATCTCGCCGGCCGTCTTGATGAACGGCAGGAGGGTCAGGTGCACGAAGCAGCTATGGCCGCGAGGCAGCTCCTGGCCGAGCTGGCGGATGGCTTCGAAAAACGGGAGGCCCTCGATGTCCCCCACCGTTCCGCCGATCTCCACCAGCACGAAATCGACGTCAGAGCCGTCCTCCGCCTTGGCTTCAGACAGCACGAACTTCTTGATCTCGTCGGTGACATGCGGGATCACCTGGACCGTCGCGCCCAGATAATCGCCGCGCCGCTCCTTTTCCAGGATGGTCTGGTAGATGCGGCCGGTGGTGATGTTGTCGCCCTTGGTGGCCGAAACGCCTGTGAAGCGCTCGTAGTGACCAAGGTCGAGATCGGTCTCGGCGCCGTCGTCGGTGACGAACACCTCGCCGTGCTGATAGGGGCTCATCGTCCCCGGATCGACATTGAGATAGGGGTCGAGCTTGCGCAGGCGGACCTTGTAGCCGCGGGCCTGCAGCAGCGCGCCAAGGGCGGCGGACGCGAGACCTTTTCCTAAAGAGGAAACCACGCCGCCGGTGATGAAAATGTACCGGGCCATGGACGGTCAGATTACCCCTGATTCGCGGACGAGCCCCAGGGCTTCGCCTGGGGTGCGATGAATTTTCACGATGACTCTTTGGACTGAGCTTACTGGCCGGATTTCTTGGCAGGCGGCGCCTTGGCGGCCGGGGTCACCGAAGCGTTCGGACCGAACGGATTGAGTGGCGCGGCTGGTGCGGGCGTCGGCGCAGGCATGGCGGCCGCCGGCATCGAGGGCTGGTTGGTGAAACCGCCGACTGGCGGCGCGGACGAGGCCGGTGCGGCGGGCGCTGCGGGCTGGACCAGGGCGTTCGGGTTGACGTGCAGCTTCAGCCGCTCGACCACCGAGGAGGACGCGCGGTTGTGGCTCGAGATCAGGGTCATGGCCAAGCACAGGGTAAAAAAGACACCGGCCAAGATCCAGGTGGTGCGCGTCAAAAAGTCGCCGGTTCCCCGCGCAGTCATGAAAGCGCCAGGACCGCCGCCGCTCATGCCGAGCGCCCCGCCTTCGGAGCGCTGGATGAGGATAAGGGCTCCCAGGGCGACGCAGACGACGATGATGACGCCGAGCAGGATATTGAGCAGCATGGACCGAGACAGCCTCAGGGCCGCCGACGCCGGAGGGGCGACGACGTGACAAGCCGCGCGATCTAGCACCAAGCCCTGGGGAAGGCTAGACCTCGCCCATGATCATCCAGACCCCGCGCCTGACCCTCAGGCCGCTGCAGCGCGGCGACGCTGTCGCCCTGCACGGCCTGATGAGCGACGCCGAGGTCATGGCCTATTGGGACATCGGCGAGGTCGAGGATTTCGAGCTGACCAGTCGCATCCTCGACAGTCAACTCAAGGCCGTGAAGCGCGGTGATGCGATCCATTGGGCCATGCTGCGGGCCGAGGAAGGCGATTTTGTCGGCGCCTGCGACCTTTCCGACATCGACCGCTGGCACAAGCGGGCCGAGATCGGTTTCATCTCGGCCAAGGCCTTCTGGGGCGAAGGCTATACCCTGGAGGCGATGCAGGCGGTGCTGAACCATGCCGCCCAAGCCCTGCGCCTAAGGAAGCTCAGCGCCCGGGCTCATGTCGGCAATCAGCGCTCCGCGAGACTGTTGGAAAAGCTCGGCTTCGAGCAGGAAGGCGTCCTGCGCGGCCACGTGGAGCGCGACGGCGAACGGCGCGACTGCCTGGTGTTCGGGCTGCTGCTTTAGGCCGCCCGCACGATCTGCAAGAAATCCGCCGCTTTCAGTGACGCCCCACCGACCAACGCCCCGCCCACTTCGGCGGCATGCAGGATCTCGGCGGCGTTCGAGGGCTTCACCGACCCGCCATAGAGGATGGCCACCCCTGCCCCGGCCTCTCCGAGCGCCTTGACCAGCGCGGCGCGGATAGCTCGATGCACTTCCTCGATCTGCGGCGTGGTTGGTGTAAGCCCCGTTCCGATCGCCCACACCGGTTCATAGGCCACGGTCACTGGCGAGCCCGCCAAGGCGGCCGGTACCGAGCCTGCGACCTGCGCCGTGACCACCTCAAGCGCCCGGCCAGCCTCCCGCTCGGCCAGGGTCTCGCCGACGCAGATAATCGGCTCCAGGCCCGCCCGCCGGGCCGCCAAAGCCTTGGCGGCGACCATCGTGTCGTTCTCGCCATGATAGGCGCGCCGTTCGGAGTGGCCGACGATGACCAGCTTCGCTCCCGCGTCGGCCAGCATCTCGGCGCTGATATCGCCCGTGAAAGCGCCGCTGATTTCGGCGTTACAGTCCTCGCCGCCCAAAAGCACCGCCGAGCCGGCCAGGGTTCGGCTCATCCGCTCGACCAGGGTCGCCGGGGCGCAAAGCGCGACCCGCGTCGCCGCCGGCTGAGCCTTGAGGGCCTCGCCAAGCGCCACGGCTTCGGACAGATCGGCGGAAACGCCGTTCATCTTCCAGTTCCCGGCGATCAAGTAAGTGGTCATGGCGGCATCCCCGGTCTTAAGTCGGCGGTTTGAGATACGGCCTAGGTCATGGCGGCCCGGCTGTCCACGGCCCGCGCAGCGTCAACCCTTGCTCCTGATCGCCTGCGTCCCCTATATCGCACGGCTCGCTTCGCGACCGCCGCGACGCCTTGAGGACCACTGATTCATGCTCTCCGCCTTTCGCAACTTCGCGAAATCACCGGTCGCCGTGGTGCTGCTGTCACTGCTCATCGTCAGTTTCGCCGTCTGGGGCATCCGAGATGTGTTCCACGGCAAGATCTCGAATGCTGTGGTGACCGCTGGATCGCGCGAGGTTTCGCCGGCCCAGTTCAAGCGCATGTTCAACATGGGCCTGAAGCAGGTGGAACAGCAGCAGGGCCAGCCCGTATCGCTGCAGGACGCGGTGGCGGCCGGCTTCGATCGCCAGGTGCTGACTGATCTGAGCACCAGCGAGGCCTTCAGCGAATTCACGCATAGAATGGGTGTTGTCCCGGCCGATTCGCTGGTGGGCGACGCCGTCGCCAAGCAGCCCGACTTCTTCAACAAGATCACCGGCAAATTCGACCAGCAGGCCTATCAGCAACTGCTCAACCAGAACGGCCTGACCCCGGACACCTTCGAGACCATCGAACGCGACCAGATCGCCGAGACGCACTTGGCCAGCGGCGTCGGCGCCGGCCTTCGCGCGCCCAGGACCTATGGCGCCGTGATCGCCGGCTATGAGTTCGAGGACCGCAATCTGACCTTTTTCATGCTGGATCCGCACAATGTCGCCCCGCCTGAAAAGCCGACCGACGCCCAACTTCAGGGTTTCCTCAACGCTCACGCTGACGCCCTGAAGATGCCGGAGCGGCGCCTCCTGTCGGTGGTCCGCTTCAGCGCCAAGGCCCTGGCGTCGACCATGCCGGTCGACCAGGCGGCCGTGGAGAAGCTCTACAATTTCCGCAAGGACACCGCCTCGACCCCGGAAAAGCGAAGCCTGGTGCAGATCCCGGTCAAGGACTCGGCCATGGCGGCGAGCGTGGTCGCCAAGCTGCGCCAGGGCGCGGACCCCGTCACGGTGGCCAAGAGCCTCAACGTTTCGCCGATCAGCTATCGGGACACGGCCAAGGACGGCGTGGCCGATCCCAAGGTCGCCGATGTCGCCTTCGCTATGAAGGCCGGTGAGATCAATGGCCCCATCCAGGGCGGACTCGGCCTAGCCGTCGTCAAGCTGACCGACATCAAGCCAGCCCATCAAGCCAGCCTCGACGAAATGAGGCCGCAACTGGAACAGCAGGTCCGCACCGACGCCGCCGGGCAGAAAGTCTACGACCAGGTGCAGAAATACGAAGACGCCCATGGTGGCGGCGCCAACCTGGCGGCTTCAGCCCAGGCCGCGGGCGGCGCGGTGACCCAAGTCGGGCCGATCACCGCCCAAGGCGGCGACGTCACGGGTGGGCAGCCCCAGGGCCTGAGCCAGAAACTGCTGACCGAGGCCTTCAAACTGCCCCAGGGCGGCGAATCCGACATGGTCAACGAGGGCTCGGGCGAATATTTCGCCGTGCGGGTGGAGAAGGTCATCCCGCCATCGGTTCCGACCTTGGACGAGGTCAAGCCGCGCCTGATGCAGGCCTACATGATCGACGAGATCACCAAGCGCCTGCAGGCCAAGGCCGACGAGGCGATGGCGCGCGTGAAGAAGGGCGAGACCATGGAGGCGGTCGGCGCATCCATGGGGGCACAGGTGCAGAAGGCGGCATCGATCAGCCGCGCCGCGCTCTCCCAGAATCGCACCCTGGGCCAGGAAGCCGCCGCCAAGATCTTCGCCGCCAAGGCCGGTGACGTCTTCAGCGCGCTTACGGCCCAGGCTCTGATGGTCGCGCGCCTCGACAGCATCCAACCGCCCGCGCCGACGCAGGTTGCGGCCATGGTCCTGCAAACCGAGCGGCCGTTGTCGCAACAATTGTTCGACGACGTGGGGCAGCTGATGCGCAATGAGGCCGTGGCGAAGGTCAAGCCGACCGTCGACGCGGGCCGCGCCCGCGAGGCCCTGGGTCTGTCGGCCGACGCCGCGCCGGGCTCCTCAAGCAAGGGGACGCCCGCGCAGTGATCAACTCGCCGGACCTCTCCGAGTTTCGCAAACTCTATGACAACGGCGCGGCCCAGCTGGTCTGGACCCGAATCGTCGACGATCTCGAGACGCCGGTCTCGGCCTATCTGAAGATCGCCCACGGCCAGCCGAACGCTTTCCTGTTCGAATCGGTCGAGGGCGGCGCTTGGCGCGGGCGTTATTCGGTGATCGCGCTCAAGCCAGACCTGATCTGGCGCTGCTATGGCGATCGGGCTGAAATCAGCCAGGGCGAAGATCTGGCCACGGGCCGCTTCCGCACCGATCCGGGAAACGCGCTGGATTCGTTGCGCGACCTGGTGGCCGGCAACCGCATGGACCTTCCCAAGGGGCTGCCGCCCATGGCCGGCGGGCTGTTCGGCGCCATCGGCTATGACATGATCCGGCTGGTGGAGCGCCTGCCGGACGTCAATCCCGATAGCCTGGGCCTGCCAGACGGCCTGATGATCCGCCCCTCGGTGGTGGCGATCTTCGACGCCATCGGCCAGGAAATCGTGCTGACCACCACCGTCCGCCCCGGCAAGCAGTCGGCCGAGGCCGCCCACGCTGAGGCCAGCGCCCGTCTGCAAGCGGTGCTGGCCGACCTGCGGCGCCCCTTGCCCGCGTCGCCCGAACGCGAGGCGCATAAGGCCAAGCCGCTCGAGTCCAAGGTCACCCGCGCCGCCTACGGCGAGATGGTCGAGAAGGCCAAGCGCTACATCGAGGCCGGCGATATCTTCCAGGTGGTGCCGAGCCACCGGTTCAGCGCCGATTTCGACCTCGACCCGTTCGCCCTCTACCGGTCGTTGCGCCGGCTGAACCCCTCACCGTTCCTGTTCTATCTGAACTTCGGCGGCTTCCAACTTGTGGGGTCGTCGCCAGAGATCATGGTCCGCCTGCGCGACGGCAAGATCACCATTCGACCGATCGCCGGAACCCGTCCTCGCGGGGCTACCCCCGAAGAGGACGTCCAGCTGGAAGAGGACCTCCTGGCCGATCCGAAGGAGCGGGCCGAGCACCTGATGCTATTGGATCTCGGCCGCAACGACGTCGGGCGCGTCGCCATGTTGCGCCAGGACAAAGCCAACCAGGCGCCGGTCGCGCGCAAGGGGCCGCGGGTGCGGGTCACCGAGAGCTTCACCATCGAGCGCTATAGCCACGTCATGCACATTGTCTCCAACGTCGAGGGCGACGCGCCCGAGGGCGTGGACGCGGTCGACGTGGTCATGGCCGCCCTGCCCGCCGGCACCCTGTCGGGGGCGCCCAAGGTCCGGGCCATGGAGATCATCGACGAACTGGAAAGCGAAAAGCGCGGCCTGGGCTATGCCGGCGCGGTCGGCTATTTCGGCTGCGACGGCAGTATCGACACCTGCATCGTGCTGCGAACGGGCCTGGTCAAGAATGGGACCCTCTACGTCCAGGCTGGCGGCGGTGTGGTGGCCGACAGCGACCCGGACGCCGAATACGAAGAGACCCTGCACAAGTCACGGGCGTTGAAGCGCGCGGCCGAGGAGGCCTGGCGGTTCGCTTGAGGCGGTGGGCGTTCCAGAATCTTGACGATATCACGCCGCGGCGCCGCGGCCGGAGAATCGAGCCTACTGCAACCCCCGGACCGCCGGCGCGTGGGTCAGCTGTGGCGATGGAGCCATCACCGCAGCGGTGGCGAAGACCATCGAACTGATGGCGAAGAAGGCGGCGGCGGCCAGCACCGGCCAGACCCTTTGCGGCCGGTCGCGACGATCCAGATAGGCTCGCGCCCGGGCGACTGCGCGGGCGAAACGCTCATCGTACTGACGCGACTCGGTTTCGTTCATAACGATAGTGTAGAGGCCGGCCCTTGGCGTCCAAGAGGACAGGGCCTAGAAGGCGCGAGACATGAGGTCGCGCCAATGATCCTGGTTATCGATAACTACGACAGCTTCACCTACAACCTCGTTCACTATCTGAACGAGCTGGGCGCCGAGACCGAGGTCTGGCGCAACGACGCCTTGACGGTGCAGCAAGCCCTGGGCCTGCACCCCGAGGCCATCCTGCTCTCGCCTGGTCCCTGCACGCCGAACGAAGCCGGCATCTGCCTGCCGCTGCTGCGCGCCGCGCCGGCGGATTTGCCGATCCTGGGCGTATGCCTCGGCCACCAGGCCATGGGCCAAGCCTATGGCGGCGACGTCATCCGGGCCAAGAGCCTGATGCACGGCAAGACCAGCCCGATCCACCACGCCGACAAGGGCGTCTTCAAGGGGCTGCCCAACCCCTTCACCGCCACGCGCTACCACAGCCTGTCGATCAAGCGCGAAACCTTCCCGGCGGATCTGGAGATCACGGCCTGGACCGACGACGGCGAGATCATGGGCGTGCAGCACAAGACCCGCCCGGTGCACGGGGTCCAGTTCCACCCCGAATCCATCGCCACCGAAGGCGGCCACCAGCTGTTGGCGAACTTCCTCGACCTCGCGGGCGCCCGCCGTACGGCGATGGTCTGAAGGCGGGCCGTATGATCGACAGCTTCAAGCCGCTCCTGGCGCGGCTCGCCGACGGGGCAACCCTGTCGGAAGAGGACGCCGACGCCTTCTTCGCCGCCTGTCTCAGGGGGGAACCCACACCCGCCCAGATCGGCGCCGCCGTGACCGCCATGCGCATGCGCGGCGAGACCGTGGGCGAGATCACCGCCTGCGCGCGGGCCATGCGCCGTACGGCGGTGGCCCTGGACCATCCGTATGAGGTGATCGACACCTGCGGCACCGGCGGCGACGGCCTGCACACGTTCAACATTTCCACCGCCGCCGCCCTGATCGCCGCCGCCTGTGGGCTGAGGGTCGCCAAGCACGGCACGCGCGCCCTCTCCTCCCGTTCGGGCTCGTCGGACGTCCTGACCGCCCTCGGCGTCAATGTCGTCGCCACGCCCGAACAGGAACGCCGGGCGCTGGACGAGGCGGGCATTTGCTTCCTGTTCGCACCCACCCATCACGGCGCCATGCGCCATGTGCTGCCGGTCAGGGCCGAGCTGGGCTTTCGCACCATCTTCAACCTCTTGGGTCCACTGGCGAATCCGGCCGGCGCGCAGCGGCAGGTCCTGGGGGTCTATGACCCGCGATTGGTCGAGCCGATGGCGCGCGTACTCGGCGCGCTGGGTTCAACGCGGGCGTGGGTCGCGCACGGCTCCGGCATGGACGAGATCACCACGACCGGCGAAACCCGCATCGCCGAATGGCGCGATGGGCGGTTGCGCCTCTTCACCGTGACCCCTGAGGCTGTGGGCCTTCGCCGCGCGAGCCTCTCTGAATTGCAGGGCGGCGAACCCGAGCAAAACGCCGAGGCGCTGCGCGGTCTCTTGGCCGGCAAGCCTAGCGCCTATCGCGACGTCTCCGCCCTCGGCGCCGCCGCGGCCCTGGTGGTGTCGGAAAAGGCCGAAACCCTGCGCGAGGGCCTGGCCATGGCCTTCGTGGCCATTGACGAAGGTCGCGCCCAGGCGGCGCTGGACCGCCTGATCGAGGTGACCAACGCGCCATGAGCGACATCCTTGAGCATATCGCCGATTACAAACGGCAGGAGGTCGCCGCCCGCAAGGGCGAACGGTCCCAGGCTGGAATCGAGCTATTGGCGGCCGAAGCCGAGCCGCCGCGCGGGTTTCGCAAGGCGCTCGAAGCCGCCCACGCGCCCGGACGCCTGGCCCTGATCGCCGAGATCAAGAAGGCCTCGCCCTCCAAAGGCTTGATCCGAGCTGATTTCGATCCGGCTACGCTGGCTCGCGCCTATGCGGCGGGCGGCGCCGCGTGCCTTTCCGTGCTGACCGACGAACCGAGCTTTCAAGGCGCTGACGCCTATCTGGTCGCGGCGCGGCAGGCCTGCGCCTTGCCCGCCCTGCGCAAGGAATTCCTGGTCGATCCCTGGCAGGTCGCTGAATCGCGAACCCTGGGAGCCGACGCCATCCTGGTCATCCTGGACATGGTCGATGATGTCCTGGCCGGCGAATTGTTGGCCGAGGCCAGGCGATTCGGCATGGACGCCCTGGTCGAAACGCACGACGAAGCCGAACTCGACCGCGCCGCGGGCCTCGGCGCCGAGCTGATCGGGATAAACAACCGGAACCTGCGCACCTTCGTCACCGACCTCGCCATCACCGAGCGCCTGGCGCAGCGGGCGCCAAGCAACGCCTTGCTGGTTACGGAAAGTGGAATCTTCACGCCGGCCGACGTCGTCAGGCTGGAAGCAACCGGCGCGAGAGCCATGCTGGTGGGGGAGAGTCTGATGCGCCAATCTGACGTTGTGCTGGCGACGCTGAATCTGCTCTCAAGCACCACTTTCCAGAGCTAAGTTTCTGGCATTAGCTGATTTTTTACAACACCGCGTCATTTTGCCATCACGCGGGAATTCTACCTATTCTGGGTAGGAGCCTCGAATTTTCCGAGGAGGATGACGGGCGCCATGGTCCCTGAAGCGACACCGATTCATGTCGCTGACGCGCGCAAGATGGACCAGAAACTGCTCATGGCGAAATACCGCCATGAAGCCGCCGAGCATCGTCGCATCCTGTTCGGCCGCGGTTCGGGCATGGATCCCAGTTGGCGCAATTTCCGGCAATTCCTGGCCGACATGGGCCCGGCGCCCGACGCGGAGCATCTGGTGACCCGCGTAACGCCCGGCGACCTCACTTTCGCCCCCGGCAAGTGCGCCTGGATCCACCGGGACAGGCAGCCTACCTTGGCGCCGGCCTCCGCCGAACTCCCCCCCGCCCGCACCTTCGGCCTCTGGGCCAGCGTCGGCGGGCAGGCGGTGGAATACGCGGCCTTGTCCAAGCGATTGGGCGTGCCCTTCGAAGCCATGGCCGTGGCCCTGCGCAGCGGCCAGTCACCTGAGGACATGGTGCAGCAGGCGGCGATTGCGGAGTCGCACATGACCACCGGCGCCCCTTGGCTACCGCCGGAGCGAGAGCGGCGCGACGCCTTCCTCACAGCCTATCGCATGTGGCATATGCAGGTGCACCCGCGCTTCGCGGCCGCGGCCACGCCGGCCTTTCTCTACCTGTACAGCGCGCTGCCGGGGATGAAGAAGACCCGCGACAGCCTGATGGCGCTCAATCTGTGGAATCCGCCCACTGAACAGGGCCGCCAGCAGCGCAGCGCCCATGACCTCTGGCGGCGCTATTGCGATTCGATGATGCGCGTCGAAGCCGCCCGCGCCGAATTCGCCATCTACCGGCAATATTCCCTCACAGATGAGATCGATGATCTGTGGGTCCGTGTACGCCAGGCTGAGGAGCGATTCCGGTCTGGGCCGAGGACGGAACCTGGCAAGGCGGCCTAGCCGGTTGATTCTCAGGGCTCAGCCTGATTCTCGCCCGCGCTCGCACGACCGGCTTCACTAGCGCCCATAACCCATTATATTCGTTATGATAAATTCAGGCGCACCGCGCGGGAATTCCGTAACTTGACATTATCAAAGAACAGCTAGAGAACATTCATCGGGTTAGCGCTTTGTTCCTTAAGGATGGTTCTCGCCATGCTCACGCGAAAGCAGCATGAACTACTGATGTTCATCCATGAACGGATCAAGGAAACCGGCGTCTCCCCGTCGTTCGACGAGATGAAGGAGGCGCTCGACCTGGCGTCCAAGTCCGGCATTCACCGCCTGATCACCGCCCTGGAGGAACGAGGGTTCCTGCGTCGCCTGGCCCATCGGGCTCGGGCTCTGGAAGTCGTCAAGCTGCCGCAGCAGGCGACCACCGCCGCCCCGCCCCAGGGACGCCAGGCGTTCCGCCCGCAGGTCGTCGAAGGCGACAAGGCCACGGCGACTCCCAGCGCGGCGATCGAAGCCCGCGAATTGTCGGTGCTCGGCCGCATCGCCGCCGGGACCCCGATCGACGCCATTCAGCACGAGCAGGCCCGGATCGTGGTTCCAGAATCCATGCTTGGAGCCGGCGAGCATTTTGTGCTTGAGGTCCAGGGCGACTCCATGATCAACGCCGGCATCTATGACGGCGACTATGTCGTGATCCGACGCGGCTCGACCGCCAATTCCGGCGAGATCGTCGTCGCCCTGGTCCAGGGCGAGGAAGCGACGCTGAAGCGCCTGCGCAAGAAGGGCGCCTCGATCGCTCTGGAGGCCGCCAATCCGGCCTATGAGACCCGTATCTTCGGTCCCGACCAAATCCAAGTGCAGGGCAAGCTCGTGGGCCTAATTCGCCGCTACCACTGAGGGCGCTGGAGCAAGTCCAACCGCCCCATGCGGCGCCGCATCGCGAATGCGTTGCGTGGATGGCCGGCGGGTGGTGACGCTTGACGGACCCTGCGACAGTAGAAGGATGAACAGGTCCAGCCGAAGCCTTCGCGCCATTTCGAGCAGCACGCCCCCGGTGGTCGCGCAGCCCAGGCTCCGGATGGCGAACGCTATAAAGCAAGGACCGAGACTATGACCGAAGCATGGATCATCGACGCGGCGCGTACGCCCCGCGGCGTCGGCAAGGTCGGCAAGGGCGCGTTGTCCGATGTGCATCCCCAACGCATCCTCTCAACCGTGCTCAAGGCCCTGGCTGAGCGCAACAACCTCAACACGGCCGAGATCGACGACGTCATCGCCGGCTGCGGCACACAGGTCGGCAAGCAGAGCGCCTGTATCGCGCGCATGGCCGCCCTGGACGCGGGCTATGACATCAGGGCCGGCGGCTTCAGCCTGGACCGCTTCTGCGGCTCCGGCATGACGGCGGTGAGCCTCGCGGCCCTGGGCGTGATGTCCGGCCAGCAGGACCTGGTCATCGCCGGCGGCGTGGAGAGCATGTCCTACGCCTCGACGCTGCCCCGGACCACGAGCGGCTTGATCGACAACGACAACCTGCACCTGCGCGAGATCCACCCCCAGCCCCACCAAGGGATCTGCGGCGACGTCATCGCCACGCTGGAAGGTTTCACCCGCGAGGACGTCGATCGCCTGGCCTATGAGAGCCAACAACGCGCCGCGGCCGCCATCACCGAGGGCCGCTTCGACAGGAGCCTGGTGTCGGTCTACAAGGACGACGGCTCGCTGGCCCTGTCTCGCGAGGAATTTCCGCGACCCCAGACCACGCTGGAAGGCCTGGCCGGTCTGAAGCCGGCGTTCGAGGCGCTCTACGCCGCGCCGCTGAACGAGGAAGGCCTGTCGTTCAAGAAACTGGTTGAGGCGACCTATCCCGACCTGAAGGTCAATCACGTGCACCACGCCGGTAATTCCTCGGGGGTGGTGGACGGCGCCGGCGCGGTGGTGGTGGCCTCACCCGACTACGCCAAGGCCCATGGCCTCAAGCCCCGCGCCCGCATCCGCGCGGTGTCCTCGGCTGGCGATTCGCCCGAACTGATGCTCAACGCCCCCGCCCCGGCGGCGCGCAAGGCCCTGGCCAAGGCCGGCATGAGCGTCAAGGACATCGACCTTTTCGAAATCAACGAGGCCTTCGCCGTCGTACCACTGAAGTTCATGCGCGAACTCGACCTCGATCCGGCCATCGTCAACGTCAACGGCGGCGCCATCGCCCTGGGCCACCCAATCGGCGCCACCGGCGCCATCATCATCGGCGCCCTGCTGGACGAGTTGGAACGCCGCAATCAGGCCGTGGGTCTGGCCACCCTTTGCGCCGCCGGCGGCATGGCCCCGGCCATCATCATCGAACGGATGTAGTCCAAGCGCTCCGGCGCGGGCGGCAGCGAAAAGCCGCCGCCGCTAGCCGGCAAGGGCCACCGCCAGGGTGAGGGGTTTCATTGTATTGCGATCCTGGCTGTAGATGCCGAGAATCTTAGCGATGAACTCGGGATCCGAACGGCGCGAGCGCGACCCACAGGTTGAGGTAAAGGGTGTTATTGTCGCTGGCCCCGCGCCGGGCGCCATTGAACTCCGTGTAGGCGACGTACTGCAGCGCAAGGCGGGCGTTGACCCAATAGAGCGGCGAGTCTGGCTTTCCGTATGGGGCATAGGCCAGTTCCGCCACATAGCCTGAGGTCTTCAGGCCAAGGCTGTAGAGCGCCGGATCGGTCGAGCCGGTGGTGCTGAAGGCCTGAACGGATGGGGTCAGGGTGTCGGCGTAGCTGTACGAGACGTCGGCCCTGACGGTGCTGAGCCAGTTCTTAGGCCGCGTGCCCGACAGCACGGACGATGCGTGAAGGTCCTGATCCTCGTGGATATAGGTCGCGTGCGCCGAAACCACATGGCGCGACGAACCGATATACTGGTAAGTCCCGTCGACCGCCCAGTCGCTGATGGTGGCGAGACCCTGGCCGACATCGCCGCCCGGATAGCGCCGCGCGCGCAGGCCGTAGGCGCCCAGCTCGGCGGTCGCCTTTGTGCCGAAGTCATGCAGCACCGCGACACGGCCATAGGGTATCGCCCCACTGTAACGGTCGGACGAGCCGTCCACGCCTTCGCCGAGCCGTCCAGCGAATTGGCGCTCCAGTGGGAAATAGGAGGCCGCTTCGACGTAGATCGCATCGTTCCACAGTAGATAGGCGCCGCCGCTCACCGCCTGCCCGCCCAGCCCCCCGTCGACCAAGGCCGCCGCGGGGGCGCCCGGCGCCAATGCGGAGCTATTATAGGGGAAACCCCAAGCCGGCGTGGTGTTCCAGGCGTCTTCGACGGTCGGATTGTTGTTGAAGTCGAGGGCGATGACGGCATCCTTGCCGAACAGGGTTACTTCCTTGGCGCGGCGGACGTCGAAATTGTCGAGTGAGAAGGCGCGATCGATCCCGCTATAGGTGACCTGGGCGAAGACACCCAGGCCCATCGGGGCCTTGCCGCCGTAAAAAAGCGAGATCTGATCGACGGCGAAGTTGTCGTTGGCCGAGAAATGCGGTGCGGGTGGCGGCGACTGGTCGGTGGCGGTGTGAGTCACCGAGGTTTGCAACATGGCCGCCAGCGCCGGCTCGTGGTTCATGCCGTCATCGCTTTGATAGCCGAACAGCTTGAAATCTCGGCCATAGGGCTTCAGTTGGGGGCCGAAAGCGCCGACGTGGCAGGCCGAACACGGCATTCCGGTCTGCTG
>FSWM01001066.1_pt1 | contig 22209 bp, 22 predicted proteins | sample 1637841 | NCBI WGS metagenome assembly FSWM01 (sample SAMEA3914789, study PRJEB12502) | metagenome | biome: forest; material: soil | place: Canada | collected 2011-07-03 | depth 0.3 m | reverse complement strand
TGATCGGGCCAGTGGGTCTGATAGAGGTCGATATAGTCGGTGCCCAGGCGCTTGAGGCTGGCCTCGACGGCCCGGGTCACATTGTGCCGGTCGAGCGCGGTCATGCCGGCGCGCTGGGAGGACTTGAGCCAGCCGTGGCTGGGGCCGCTGACCTTGGTGGCGATGATCACCTCGTCGCGCCGCTTGGTCTTCATCCAGCGCCCGACGATCTCTTCGGTGGTCCCGGCCCATTCCTCCTTGGGCGGAACCGGATAGTTCTCGGCCGTGTCGAAAAAATTGATCCCGGCGTCCAGGGACTTGTCGAGGATGCGATGCGACATGGCCTCGTCGGCCTGGGAGCCGAAGGTCATGGTGCCCATGCAGATCTTGGACACCGCGATCGCGCTCTTGCCTAAACGTTTGGTCTGCATGCCCGGTCCCCCAGAATGGCCCGGCCGCGTCCATCGCGCCGCCGAGTGCGTTTCTATTACCTACTCGACGACATCGCTGTGAAGATCAACAGTGCATGCGCGGCCTTGCAGATAAGGCCGATTCCTCATCCGCCAAGGAGGCGACCCATTGAGCCTGTACGATTTCGAGGCCGCCACCCTGGATGGCCAGCCGGTCAAGCTGTCGGCCTATGCCGGCCAGGTGCTGCTGATCGTCAACACCGCCAGCAAGTGCGGTTTCACCCCGCAATATGAAGGGCTGGAGGCGCTGTACCGGGCGCACAAGGACCAGGGCTTTTCGGTGCTGGGCTTTCCCTGCAACCAGTTCGGGGCCCAGGAGCCGGGCGATGCGACCGAGATCGCCAATTTCTGCGCCCTGACCTACGAGGTCAGTTTTCCGATGTTCGCCAAGATCGAGGTCAACGGGCCGCGGGTCCACCCGCTCTATGCCTATCTGAAGACGCAGAAGAAGGGGCTGCTGGGGTCGGAGGGCATCAAGTGGAACTTCACCAAATTCCTGGTCGACCGCAGCGGCAAGGTGGTCGGCCGGTATGCGCCGACAGAAAAGCCGGAAGCGATCGAGAAGGATATCAGCGCGCTGCTGTAGGGGCGCGATAACGGCGCGATCTAAAATGTTCAGTTGTCGGCCTTCGCCGTCCTGGTCTTGATGTCGCCTCTCCCGGAACAGGCTTCGCAGGTTTGCGGAGTCTCGCCGAACCGGCTTCAACAGGGGACTGAACAGATGAAATCCTTGCTTTTATCCGCGGCGGCTATCGCCGCCCTGGCCGCGGGCGCCGCGCGGGCCGAGCCCTATGTCGACTACACGCCGCAAAAAGGCGTCTGGCATGTGATCACGGTCAAGGTCGCGCCCAACCGGGTCGACGACTATGTCAGCGATCTGAAGAAGGGCTGGGTGCTCGAGGAAGAGGTGGCCAAGAAGCACGGCCTGATCGACAGCTATTCGGTCAAGATCAAGTTCAACGCCAGCGACGGCGCCGGCAATGTGCTGCTGATCGAACACATTCCCAACCTGGGCCTGCTCGAGGCGGACCAGGCGCGTGACCAGGCGGTGGAGAAGGACATGCTGGCGGTGACGCCCAAGGCCGCCACCCAGACCAAGGTCAAGGAGTTCGACGGATATCGCAGCTTTGTCGGCGACGACTACTGGACCGACATCGCCTATACGAAATAGGCGCGGCGCCCGACGATCCGGGGACGGATCGTCGGGCCTGATCTTTCATGCGGGATGGGCCCGGAGACTGTTTGGAAAAACGCGGTGGTTGGGCCTATGCGTGGTTCGAGACGCGGACCTGAGGGTCCGCTCCTCACCATGACGAGAGTCTTTGCCGCCTCCCAACAGCGTCATGGTGAGGGCTCGCGTCAGCGAGCGTCTCGAACCACGCAAACCAAGTCCTGCGACCTGTTTTCAAACGGGCCCTGGGGTTGGGCTCAGGGATTGGGGCTGTGCAGGGCGAACTTGGCCCCCTGCGGGTCCTGGGCCTGGACGATCCAGTCGCCGCCTGGCACCTGCATCGGGCCATTGACCACGGTCCCGCCGGCCGTCTTGAGCCGCTCGGCCGCCGCGCCGATGGCGTCGACGCGGAAATAGAAGGTCCAGGCGGGGGCGGGGAGGTTGGGCGGCTTGGTCATCATGCCGCCGACCGTCTCGCCCTTGTCGGCGAACAGTTGATAGACGCCCATGGGACCCATGTCGTGGGCCTCGGCCTTGGTCCAGCCGAACAGGCTCGAATAGAAGTCGAACGCCGCCGCGCCGTCGCCGGCCATCAGCTCGCGCCAGGCGGTAAAGCCGGGTTTGTCGGGCAGGGCCGGCGGGGGTGCTGCGTCCGAATAGGGCTGGAACAGCACGAACGCCGCGCCCTGAGGATCGGCGACCACCGAAAACCGCAGCATGTCCGGAATCTCCACCGGCGGTTGATGGATGGACCCGCCGGCCTTGGTCAGGCGATCCAGATGGGCGTCCAGGTCGTCGACCGAAATATAGCCCAGCCAGACCGGCGGGGGACCGCCCGCGGGCAGGGTCAATATGCCGGCGACGCCGGTCTCGCCCATCTGCAGCACGGTATAGTCCATGGGGCCGCCGGCGACCGGCCGAGCGTTCCAGCCGACCACCGCGCCATAGAATTCCGCGGCCGCGGCGGCGTTTGGGGTGATCAGCTCATACCAGGTGAACGATCCGTGGGGGCTGGGCATCGGCATCTCCTGAAAGCGAAGAGAGGTGGAGGCGGAAAATTGCGGGTGCTTGACGATTAGAGTTGATATCAACATAATCGCTCATGTCAAACCGTTCGGATTTTTCTTTCGACACCACGATCCATATTCGCGACGCCTGTCTGTGCCTGCATGTGCAGCGGGCCGCGCGGGCGCTGGCGCGGCGGTTCGATGAGGCGTTGCGGCCGGTCGGTCTGACCCACGGCCAGTTTTCCCTGATGACGGCCTTGAATCGCCCGCAGCCCGCCGGCCTGGGTGGTGTGGCCGCTCTGCTGGCCATGGACCGCACCACCCTGACCGCCGCCCTGAAACCCTTGACCCGCCGGGGCCTGGTCGAGGTGGGCGCCGACCCGCGGGATCGGCGGGGCCGGTTGCTGACCCTGACACCGCAAGGCCTGGCCTTGCTGGAACAGGCCCTGCCGATCTGGCGCCAGACCCATGCGGCGATCGAGAGCGGGCTGGCGCCGGGTGAGCCGGACCGTCTGCGGGCGGATCTGAGGGCGCTGGCGCCGAACGCGTCGGCCCAGCCGGGGACCTGACGCAACCTAAGCGCCAGCCCCGCATTATGGACGGGTAGGCGGTTCGACCGCGCCCCCCGTTCGTCGAGCCGTTTCCGAAGCCCGCTGGGAGCAATCCTGGCGGGCTTCGTGATCTTTATGACCAAGGAATCGGCCCCCAATGAAAAAACTATTGCTCACCGCCACAACCCTGGCGCTGCTGGCCACCGCGCCCATGGCCCTGGCTCCGGCCGCTTGGGCTCAGGATCACCCCGGCGGCGAACACCCCGAAGGCGGTCGTCCCGAGGGCGGCGGCCATCCTGGCGGCGGCGCGCCGCATCCTGGTCCCGGTGGTGGCGGTGGCCATCCCGGCGGTGGTCGTCCCGAGGGCGGAGCGCCCCATGCCGCGCCGCAGCCGCAGGCCATCCCCCACGCCGCACAGACCCATTCCAGCCCAGCCCTGCGCCAGGAAGCCGAGCCGGCTCAGCGCCAGGCGCACAGTCAGGCCGCCCGGCCGGCGGCGCAGGCGCCCGAGGCGCGCGCGGCCTATCAGGGCGGGCCCGGCGGCGGCGGCCATAATGGCGGCGCCCGTCCGGCGAATGTCGACGCCCTGCGCCGCAATGTTCAGGCCCAGCAACACTTCCACGCCGGCGGATATCGGCCGCCTCAGGGTTATGCGCCGCGCCACTGGGGCTATGGCGATCGCCTGCCGCACGGCTATTACGCCCGCAACTACTGGATTTCCGACTATCTGGCCTATTCGCTGTTCGCACCGCCCTCGGGCCTGGTCTGGGTCCGTGTCGGTCCCGACGCCCTGCTGATCGACCAATATTCCGGCGAGGTCGTCCAGGTGGATTACGGCGTGTTCTATTAGCCGTTCTTGCGGAGGCTTTGCCGGGTTGAAGTCCGTATGGCCACGGAGAGAACCCTTCCCCCTCGATGGGGGAAGGGCAGGGTTGGGGGTGTGTCCGCCGACGATGAAGATGCAGACGCGTACGGCTCCTAGCCGAACGCGGTCTTCACCCCAGCATCGCGGCCACACCCCCACCCAACCCTCCCCCATCGAGGGGGAGGGCTCTTGCCAGCGCCGCGCCACGCCAGCCTTCTGACAATCCGCGGCCGGGTCCAAGGGGTCGGCTACCGCCTGTGGGCCAGGGATCAGGCGCTGTGGCTGGGGCTGAGCGGCTGGGTGCGTAATCGGCTGGATGGTTCGGTCGAACTGCTGGCCGCCGGATCGGACGCCGCGATCGCCCAGCTTGTCCAAGCCTGCCGCCACGGACCCCCCGTCGCCGTGGTTTCCCAGGTGGATCGCGCCGAGGCCGAAGACGACGCCGGCGAGGATTTTCAGCTGAGGCCCACCGCATAGACTGTCATTCAGCGGCGGTGTCGCGGGCTTAGCTTGGAAATGCGGATGGAAACCTTTAACGGGAGGTGTGTCAGATATAGATTCTTCCCCGAAGCTCTCCGAACGGCGCGTCGGCCAACTTGCGCTCGCCTTTATCGCGTTTGGCTTTTTGGGCTTGCTGGTGGGCGGCGTCTCGGTCGGCTGGGTCATGGCCCTGAACGAACGACGGGTCGGCTGGGTCAATCACACCTATGACGTCGAGCGACATATCAACGCCCTGCGGATCGATACGGAGCAAATGGAATCGGCGCGGCGCGGATATCTGATCGATCAGGATCCCAGCTTTCAGAGCGTCTACGCCGGCGCCCGCGCGGCGGTCCCCGGTGAGCTCGCCAGCTTGACGCAACTGACCGCCGACAATCCGCGCCAGGGCGTCAGGCTGGCCCAGTTGCGACAGGTGTCGGACCAATTCGAGGGTCTGCTCGCGCGGTCCATCTTTGCCACGAAGGCGGGGCGCAGGGCCCTGGCGCAGGGCGGGTTCATGACCGACGGCAGCGTCCAGCTTGCGCGGTCCACCCGGCGGATCACCGCGGACATGCTGGCGGAGGAAAACAATCTGCTGGCGACGCGCGTCGCCGATCAAAAAGACGCCGTGCGACTATTCTTCATCGCCCTGGCCAGTTCAGGCGTCTTGCTGGCCGCCGTGGCCGCCGCATCGATCTGGCTGATCTTGCGTTATACGCGCGACCTGACGGCCTCACGCAACAGCCTCAGGAGGCTGAATGACAATCTTGAACAGGCGGTCGAGGTTCGCACCTGGGATCTGCAGCGGGCCAATGACGAGATCCAGCGTTTCGCCTACATCGTCTCGCACGATCTGCGCTCGCCCCTGGTCAATGTGCTGGGGTTCACCTCGGAGCTGGACGCCGCGTCCAAGCCCATATTGGGCCTGATCGAACGCGCCGAAGCCGAGGCCCCGCAGATCGTGAACGATCAGGTGCGCCGGGCGGTGCGGGAGGACATGCCGGAAGCCATCGGGTTCATCCGCTCTTCCACGCAAAAGATGGATCGCCTGATCAACGCCATCCTCCGGCTGTCGCGTGAGGGGCGCAGGACCATCACCCCTGAGCCTCTGGACATGGACCAGCTGGTTGGCGGCGTCGCCGACAGCCTGCATCACCGGGTGGACGAACTGGGCGCGCAGATCGTCATCGACAGGCCGCTCCCGCCCCTGACGACCGATCGGGTGGCGATCGAACAGATCCTGTCGAACCTGGTGGAAAACGCCGTCAAATACTTGAAGCCCGGACGGCCTGGCCGGATCCGGATCAGCGGGCGCACCGAGTCGGGACGGGCGATTTTCGAGGTGGCGGACAATGGCCGCGGGATCGATCCGAAGGATCATGAACGGGTGTTCGACCTGTTTCGCCGGTCCGGCGTGCAAGATCAGCCCGGCGAAGGTATAGGCTTGGCCCATGCGCGCGCCCTGGCCTACCGCCTGGGCGGCGTCGTGAGTTGTGACTCCGCCCTCGACGAGGGCGCCGTGTTTACATTATCGCTGCCCGCCAGCTATTCGGGTGAGGACCAAAAATGACCGATCAGCAACCCGTCAACATACTGATGATCGAGGATGATGAGGGACACGCCCGTCTGATCGAAAAGAATATTCGACGGGCCGGAATCTCCAACGCCATCCATCACTTCGCCGACGGCGCCTCGGCCCTGGCCTATCTGTTCGATCACCCCGAGGGCCCGGCTCAGAACGGCCCGGCCCTGGTGCTTCTGGACCTGAACCTGCCGGACATGAGCGGCACCGAGATCCTGTCCAAGATCAAGGCCCACCCCCAGCTGAAGCGGACCCCGGTGGTGGTGCTGACCACGACCGACGACAAGGTGGAAATCCAGCGCTGCTATGACCTGGGCTGCAATGTCTATATCACCAAGCCGGTGAACTACGAGAATTTCGCCGATGCGATCCGCCAACTTGGCCTGTTCTTTTCGGTGATCCAGGTGCCCGACATGGCCGGCCTCGGATGAAGGACGGGCCTCGCGTCCTCTATATCGACGACGATGAGGCCCTGCGCCGGCTCGCCCAGCGGGCCCTGGAACGGCGTGGCTATACTGTGGACTTGGCCAGCGGGGGGCTCGAAGGCGTGCAAAAGGCGTCCGCCGGGACTTACGATCTTGTGGCCGTGGACCACTTCATGCCCGGCCATGACGGGCTGGCCACGCTGGCCCTGCTGGGCGAACTGCCGGCCTCGCCGCCCATCGTCTATGTGACCGGGTCCGAGGAAAGCCGGATCGCCGTGGCCGCCTTGAAGGCCGGCGCCGTCGATTATGTGGTCAAGACGGTGGGCGACGAGTTCTTCGACCTGCTGGACAGCGCCTTTCGGCAGGCGCTCGCCTCCGTGACCCTCCGGCGCGAAAAGGAAAGCGCCGAAGCCAAGTTGCGGGCCAGCAACGAGCAGCTTCAAACCTTGCTGGCCGAGGTCAATCACAGGGTGGCCAACAGTCTGCAACTGGTATGGTCGCTGGTGCACATGCAGGGTGGCGCGGTGGTCGATCCGGCGGCCAAGGCGGCGCTGGAGGACACCAAGCGGCGGATCGCCGCCATCGGCCAGGTCCATCGGCGGCTCTACACCTCCGACAAGGTCGACGAGGTCGACATGGAGGACTATCTGACGTCCCTGGTCGCCGACCTGGAGCAGTCCTGGTCGACCGAGGCTTCGCCGCGCAAGGTGCGGCTGAAGGCCGAACCCATAAGACTGAAGACAGACAAGGCGGTTTCGATAGGGATCATCGTCACCGAACTGGTCACCAACGCCTGCAAATACGCCTATGGTCCCGGCGATCCGGGCGAGGTCCGGGTCAGTCTTGACCACGACGGCGAAGGCTATTGCCGATTGACGGTGGAGGACGACGGCGGTGGGATCGCGGCCGGCGAGGGGCCAAAGGGCACGGGTCTTGGCGGCAAGCTGATCTCGGCCATGGCCAAGGCGCTGAACAGCAGCGTGAGCATGACCAATAATGACCCCGGCGTCCGGGCGAGCCTGCGCGTGGATTGCTGAAACCGGGCGACCTTCGCCAGGCGCTCCGGTCTTTAGCGGTTGTTTATGGATACCGCTCCCACCCCGTATGGCGATTTTATCGGAGGACGGACGAAGATCACACACCCTAGTTCGGTGATTTGTGATGACCAGACAGAGCCGGTGGAATCTCATACAGTTGATCGCCCTGGTCGCGGTGGTGGGCGGAAGCCTGCTGATGCGGGCCTTGGGCGTCTTGCCAAGATGAGCGTTCCGGGGGCCGAAGACCTAAGTTTGGAAACGCTCCCCCTGGTCCTCTTCCTGAGGCGCCCGCGCAGCGGGCCTCGAAGGACGCACAGACGGCGCCGTGCGTGGGTCCTTCGAGGCTCGCCGCTGCGCGGCGAGCACCTCAGGAAGAGGAGCAGGGGTGGGGTGTCAACTTAACTTAACGGCTACGGGCCGGCGCCGGGTTTCGGCGACAGGCTTGGTAGAAGCGCAAAGGCGGCCAGGCCGGCGCTCACGGACAGGACCGCGCCCGCCAGGGCCGCGAGACGAAAGTCGCGGACCAGGGCCTCGCCATAGGCGGCCAGCACCGAGCCGAGCAGGGCGGTGGCGATCAGGCCGCCGGTGCGGGCCAGGGCGCTGTTGAAGCCGGAGGCGGAGCCGGTGTGGCGCGCGTCGACGGAGGTCAGCACGGCGGTGGTCAGGGGCGCGACGGCGCCGGCCATGCCGATGGAGATGACCACCATCGCCGGAAGCACGGTGGTCCAATAACTGGCCCCGCGATCGACGCGCATGAGCAGCAGAAACCCTGCGCCCACCACCAGCGGTCCGATGGTCAGGGGCAGTCTGGCGCCGATCCGCCCGGCGACGGCGCCCAGGATGGGGGAAAGGCAGGTGAGGATCAGCGCGAACGGGGCCAGCGCCGCGCCGGCCAGGGCGGCCGAATAGCCCGATCCCTGGATCAGGGTATAGGGCAACAGGACCAGCAGGCCGCCGAGGGCGCCGTAGAGCAGCAGGGTCAACAGACTGAGCCCGACGAAGCTTTTCGATCCGAACAGGGCCAGGGGCATCATGGCCCGGTCGCCAAGCCGGCGCTCGTAGACGACGAACCCGGCCAGCAGGGCGGCGCCGACCGCCACCTCGGCCGCGGCCAGGGCCGACCAGCCGCGCGGGCCGGCGCCGATGGTCAGCCCCAGGACCAGACCGCCCAGGGCCAGGGTCGCCAGCCCGGCGCCGCCGATATCCAGGGCGGCCTTCTTTTCCGCATCGGGCGCATCGGCGACATACCTCAGGGCCAGGGCGATCGCGGCGGCCGCCAGCGGAAGATTGATCAGGAAGATCATCCGCCAGCCGACATTGTCGATCAGCCACCCGCCCAGAACCGGGCCGAGCGCCGAGGTCATGGACCCGGTCGCCGCCCAGGTCCCGATCGCCCGCCCCCGGGCCTCGCCGGAAAAGGCGCCGCCCAGTATGGCCAGGCTGTTGGGCATCAGCAGGGCGGCGCCGGCGCCCTGCACGGCCCGGGCGGTCACCAGCCAGGCCAGGCTGGGCGCCAGGGCGCAGGCGGCAGACGCGGCGGCGAACAGGGCGACGCCGATCACCAGCAGGCGCTGGCGGCCGAACCGGTCGCCAAGGGCGCCGCCGAGCAGCAGCAGGGCGCTGAGCGGCAGCAGGTAGCCGTTGATCACCCACTGCAGCGCAGCGCTGTCGCCCTTCAGATCCCGCGCCAGCGCCGGAAGGCCGACATTGACCACCGATCCGTCGATGAACGACAGGCTGGAGGCGAGGATGGTGGTGATCAGCACCAGGGTCTGGTTAGGGCAGGCCCGATGGCTTTTGGCCGCGTGGGCCTGAGATGCATCGCAGGCGGAAAATGTCCCCAGGCTCATATGGAAAATCCCGATCCCTATCGAACAGGGGCTCATAACCCACAGTCGATATCCCGTCGCCGCCCTAATATTTTCGGTGGGTCCGGGCGGAGCTTTTGACGGGACCTGGAGCGACCGCCAATCCCGGCTTGACCCGGCCCCTGGGACCGCCCCGATAAGCACAGCGGTCAGCCAAGAACGAGGTGAGTCGTGCGCTCTTCCGCCCAATTTCTGAACCCCGCCGAAGCCGCCAGGCGGCTCGGCGTCTCCGCCAAGGCCCTGCGGCTCTACGAGCAGCGCGGCCTGGTCGCGCCAGGCCGCACCGCGGCCGGATGGCGGGCCTATGGCCCCAGCGAGATGGCCCGCGCCGCGGAGATCGTGGCCCTGCGGGCGCTCGGCCTCAGTCTCGCCCAGGTGGCGCGGGTGCTGGGCGGCGACGCCCAGGGCCTGGAGCCGGCCCTGGCCGCGCATCAGGCGGCGCTCGAAGCCCAGGTCCGGCGGCTGGCCGGCGCGGTGGAGAAGGTCCGCGGCCTGAGGGCCGACCTCGCCCGGGGCCAGCCGCCGGCCGCCGGGGAGTTGGCGCGTCTGCTGGCGCCGCCCGCCGGGCTCAGCGCCGCCTTCGACCTGCCCTGGCCCTGGGGCGGCGAACGTTTTGAGCTGCACGACATCCGGCCGCTGAACTTCATCACCGGGCCGCTGGGCTGCGGCAAGACCCGGCTGGCCCTGCGCCTGGCCGAGACCCTGGCCGGCGCCGTCTTCCTGCCCATGGACCGGGCGGCGGATGGCGGCATGGACGCGGCCCGGGCGGCACTGGACGCCGATCCGGCCCTGAAGGCGCGGGTCGAGCGGGCCCTGGCCTGGCTGGTCGAGGACGGCGCCACGGAGTCGGAGGATCTGGTGGTTCTGCTGGTCGGACTGGAGGCCGAGGGCCCGGCGGTGCTGGTGGTCGACATGGTCGAGCAGGGGCTGGACCAGGCCGCTCAAGAGGCGCTTATCGCCCATCTGCGCCGCCGCGGACCGGGGGCGCGACCGCTGTTCCTGTTGACGCGGTCCAATGCGATCCTGGATCTCGCGGCCGTGGGCGTGGACGAGGCGATCATCCTCTGCCCCGCCAATCACAGCCCGCCGACCCGCATCGCCCCCTATCCCGGCGCCCCCGGCTACGAGGCCGTCGCCACCTGCCTGGCCTCACCCGAGGTCCGCGCCCGGACGGAGGGCATGAGGGCGTGGCGACCTCCCTTCTCCCATGGGGAGAAGGAGGGGCCCGTTCGCGAAGCGAATGGGAGGATGAGGGGATAAGGCCTCTCAGTTTCATCCTGAAAGCCCGCAACCCCTCACCCTCCCACGCCTTTGGCGCGGGCCCCTCCCTCTCCCTTTGGGAGAGGTGTTTCTTGGCCAACCCCTGGCTTGGCGGCCATGAGGGCAAGCGGGCTTTGACGCTACAACCCCTGTACAAAGGCGCCGACTAGGGCTCGATCTTGGCGGCCGAGATGAAATCGGCGCCGTGTTGGGCGGGGGGAACGCTCCTCTTCAAATAGCAGATCTGCGCCGAGACAATATAGGTCATGGACCGGCACGGGGCCTGCCAGCGGCAGGCCTGGGCGCAGGCCGCCGCGGAGGGGAGCCGCTGATCGGCGTAGTCGTCGCCGCTGAAGGAGGTATTGGCGACCAGGGCGCCCATTCGCAGCAGGGCGCCCGGTTCCTGGGCCGGGACTGCGGTGGCCGAAGCCGGCGACGGCTTCGGCGGCGGCGGCCGGCCGGTCAGGGCGCTGCCGGCCATGCCAATGTCGCCGGAGGAAGCGGAAGGCGGAGGCGGTGGCGGCGGCGGTGGCATGCATCTCGCCAGCCAGTAGTCGACCTGGCTCCTTGATGAGGACGGCAGGGCGTAGTTGTCGATCAGCGACAGCAGTTCGGCGCGCCCCGTCTGGCCGTTGTAGTAGTCCACGCAATCACCCACGGCGACAACGAAGTCGGCATTGTAGTGATGGGAGTTGGCTTGGATATCCGCGCGCGCCAGGCTGGCCGCCCCGCTATAATCCCCCGCCGCCAGATCGTTAAAGGCCTGGACCAAGGTTGGGTCCAAGGCCGACTGCGCCTCGACGGCCTGGGCCGAGCCCAGCGCCCACAGGAGACAGAACATGCCCAGACCGAGACGCCTCATGGTGTCTTCTCCATGACTCGTGGAGGCGGTTCGGCCTCACGGTTGACAATTGGCGGTTGCAGAATACCACCAAATTTCGGCGCTGTCCTGGGTTGGGGTTCAGTCGCATTGGCCGGGTTCGCCGAGTCGATGGCCGACAGGGGCGGCGGGCCCAAATATAGCGGCGGCGCCGTGGCCGGCCCGCTGTTCGTCGCCCCGCCGCCTGTCGCCCCGCTGTCCGTGGCCAGAAAATAGATCGCCCCGTCATGGGTTGTGATGGTCACGGGCACGATCAGGGCTATGGCCATCAGCACTGTGCCCAGGGCGCCCATGATCACGCCCGGCGAGGCGCTGCGAACGTTGAACGACAGCCCCTGGCCCTGGGCGGAGACTTCGCTCTGGTCGGTTTCGAGTTTTCCCAGCACGAAGGTCGCCCCGACCAGGGCCAGGATCATGCCGGTCAGGAAACCCATCAGGCGGGTCCACAGCCGCATGGCGAAGGTCGAATTGGCGGCGTCGTAGCGCCGCGCGATGGAGTCCAGTTCCAGGCTGTATCGGGCCTGGGCCGAGGCCAGCTGCATCTGCTGCTGGAAACTGGTCGGCTCGCGGCCCGGCGCCGTCCAGGCGATGGCGGCCGTGGACGCCGACGGCTGATAGAGTCGGGACTCCACGGCGCTGAACTGCCAGATGCTGATCAAGGCGAAGGCCCCGGCGCTGACGATCACGGCGCCGACCATCAGCGGCGCCATGCGCGCCTGCCAGCGAACCGGCGGCCTGCCTGAAGTCATCGTCCCGCCCCCCGGGTTGACGTCGAACCTCGCGCCCAGCCTGGGCGTCTGCCCCGAAACCATAGCATATTGGCAGCCGATGCGCCTGGATCGACAGGACCCGGCGCGGGGCCGGTCAAAATCAGGGTCTTTCCCGCGCTCACGCGCTATGAATGCGCGTAGATGTGGCGAGCAAAGGCCGGTTGGGTGTTCCAGGGGTGGGATAATTACTTCTACATGATGGGCTCCGCCGCGGCGGCCCTGATGGGCCTGCTGTTCGTGGTGGCGACCTTGACGGCGGGCTTCGAGCGGTCACAGGCCCAGCGGGGGGCGAGCCTGTATCTGACGCCGACTGTTCTCCATTTCGCCCTGGTGCTGTCGACCGCGGCCGTGGCCTTGGCGCCCCGCACGCCGATCTGGGCGACGGCGGGCCTGTTCGGCCTTGGCGCCCTGGTCGGCCTGGCCAATGCGCTGCGGGCCTGCATCGGCATCCGGTCGATGAGGACCGGCGCCCAGGCGCCTCACTGGTCGGATTTCTGGTGTTATGGCGCGGCCCCGGTGGTGCTCTATCTGGGGCTGGCCGGCGCCGCCGCCGCCCTTTGGGCGGGGCTTGAATGGGCGGTCCATGCGACGGCCGCCCTGCTGCTGGCCCTGCTGCTCTGCGGCATCCGCAACGCCTGGGACCTGATCACCTGGATGGCCCCGAGGCGAAAGCCAGCCGCAGGCCCAGGCGCGGGATAGTCGCTTCAGCTCACGCTTTCGGCGCTATAGCGCGCGATCAGGCCGGTGCGGATGGCGAAGCGATAGACCGCGGCGAACACCAAGCAGGCGCCGGCCACATAGGCTAGGGCCAGCCCCCCGCCCAGCATCAGACGGTCCCACGGCGCGGGCCGTCCGGCCACCACCGCGCGCATGCCCTCGAACACATAGGATGGCGGTAGGACCTTGGCGACGGCCTGCATCCAGCCTGGCAGCACCCCCACCGGATAGAAGACCCCGGCGAAGGGCGAAACCAGGGTGGGGATCGGCCAGATCAGCCATTCGGAGGCCGGCCCCAGGCGCAACACGATCGCCGCCCCCAATATGCCCAGCGCGATGCCGGTCAGAAACAGCACCATCAGGAACGGCGCCAGCGCCGCCCCATAGACCAGAAACGACAGGCCGAACGCGGCCTGGGCTATGGCCAGCATGGCCACCAGGCCGATCAGGCTCACCCCGGTCGAGGTCACCACCAGCCCCGCCAGATATTCCGAGATGCGCAGCGGCGTGGCGAAAAAGTTCAGGAAATTGCGCGACCAGACGTCCTCGAAAAAGGCCATGGTCACCCCCTGCATCACCCGCGTCAGGAAATCCCACAACAAGACGGCGCCCAGCAGGGCTGGCACGAAGTTGAAGCCCGGCCGCGAGACCGTGTTCAGATATCGGGTGATGAACCCCCACAACAGGATATCGACCGCCACCCAGGCGAACAGGGGCAGGACCCGCTGGGGGCTGCCGCTGAACAGATACAGCTGGCGCAGCACGATGGCGCCGACGCGCTGAGCCTTCATCGCGCCGCATCCTGGCCCAGCGCCCGGTGGGCCACGGCGACGAACAGGTCGTCGAGGCTGGCCGCGCCATGCTCCTGCGGCAGGGTCTTGGGATCGCCTTCCAGCAGGATCTTGCCCCGGGCCAGGAACAGCACCCGGTCGCAGACCGCCTCGACCTCGTACATGTTGTGGCTGGTCCACAGCACCCCGCAGTGGCCGCCGTCGACAAAGGCCGAGATGCCGGCGCGGATGTCGCGCGCGCTCGACGGGTCGATCGAGGCGGTCGGCTCGTCCAGCAACAGCAGCCGGGGCCGGTTCAGCATCGCCTTGGCCAGGCTCAGCCGGGTCTGCTCGCCCGAAGACAGCACCCCCGCCTTGGCCTTGCGCAGGCGCGCCAGGTCGAACTGGAGCAGCAGGTCCTCGATGCGCTGGCCCAGGTGCGGGACGGTATAGATCATGCCGAACACCCGCAGATTCTGCTCCACCGTCAGATTGCCCGGCAGGGGCGCATAGACGGCGGCGAAATTGGTCCGCCCCAGGGCGCGGCTGCGCTCGGCCCGCAGATCCAGCCCCTCGATCTCGATCCGGCCCGCTGTCGGCTCCAGCACCCCCAGGATCATATTGATGGTGGTCGACTTGCCGGCCCCGTTCGGCCCCACCAGCCCGACGATCTCGCCGGGGGCGACGTGGAAACTGACCTCATCGACGGCCTGGACCGGCCCGAAGGCCTTGCGCAGGCGCTCGACCGACAGAATGGCGGGGGGCGGTGGAGGCATGGGGACCTCTTAGCGGGGAAAGCGGGCTTGCGCATCCATGCCGGTGCGGGGTCTTAGGGTCTCCGCCCAGGCCTTGGAAAAGGTCCCTTCGCGCCGACCGGCGGCCTATCGGCCGATCCACCGTCCGGCGGCTTCAGCCGTATCCTCGGGCCGGGTGTTGAAGGCGATCGCCGCCTTGGGCGCGGCCCTGTGGACGGCGTTCACCACCGCCTCGAACAGGCGCAGGCTCCCCGGCGGGATACGCAGGCCGCCGCCGATCACCACGCAGTCATAGGTCTCCTTGGCCAGTTGCGCCTCCAGCATCGGGCCGGCCGTCTCGTCGGGGGCGATCATGCACAGGTCCGACAGCCATCCGCGCTCGGTCATCTTGGCGGTGGCGATCTTGATCCCGTCATTGATCTTGTCGGCGTTGAAGCCCGGCGGCAGGGACGGATCGGAAAAATCCACGGTTTCCGGCTTCTGGCCAACGAACAGTATTCGCGTCATGACAGGCTCCGCCGGCTGGGGTTCGAGGGGTGTGAAGGCCTTGGCAAGGCGCGCCGATTGGGGTCACGCGCCCTCGGCCTTGTCAATTCGACTGAGACCGATTGCGCGCGCCACAGGCTCGCTTCCCCGCGACAGCCACGCCAAAGCCGGGCTATCCTGCACAACCCCCGCCCAAGGAGCTGTCCATTGACGCAAGAGCCGCTCGCCGGCCACGACCAGCGGCTGCGCCAGACGCTGCAACGGCGCCACATGACCATGATCGCCCTGGGCGGGGTGATCGGCGCGGGGCTGTTTGTCGGCAGCCGGGTGGTGATCCAGTCCGCGGGGCCGGCGGCCAGCCTGTCGTTCCTGCTCACCGGGCTATTGGTGGTGCTGGTGATGCGGATGCTGGGCGAGCTGGCCACGGCCCTGCCGGCGGCGGGATCGTTCTACGACTATGCGCGGCTGGCCCTGGGCGATCTGGCCGGGTTCGTCACCGGCTGGATGTACTGGTATTTCTGGGTGATCGTGGTGGCCATCGAGGCCATAGCCGGGGCCGATCTGATCCGCTACTGGCTGCCCCAGGCGCCGCAATGGCTGCTGGCCCTGGGTTTGCTGCTGGCGATGACCGCCACCAACCTGCGGTCGGTCCGCGCCTATGGCGAGTTCGAGTTCTGGTTCGCCTCGATCAAGGTCGCCGCGATCAGCGTGTTCCTGCTGGTGGGTTTCCTGTTCGTCTCGGGCCTGTGGCTCCATACCGGTCCGCACCTGGCCAACCTGACCGCCCATGGGGGGTTCGCGCCCCATGGGGTGCTGCCGATCTTCACCGGCGCGGTGACGGCCACCGGCTTCTATTTCGGCGTCGAGCTGGTCACCATCGCCGCCGCGGAATCGGCCGAGCCGGTCGCGGCGGTGGCGCGGGCGAGCAATTCGGTGATCGGCCGGGTGCTGCTGTTCTATATCGGCTCCATCCTGCTGGTGGTGGCCATCCTGCCCTGGAATTCGCCGGCCATCGCCACCCCCTATACCAGCGCCCTGGCCGCGATCGGCGTGCCCGCGGCCGCGAGCATCATGAACGCGGTGATCCTGACGGCCGTGCTGTCGGCGCTGAATTCCGGCCTCTACGCCTCGTCGAGAATGCTGCTGGCCCTGACCCGCCATGGCGATGCGCCGGCCCGGCTGGCGAGGGTGAGCCGCCAGGGCGTGCCGGTGAGGGCGATCCTGGCCGGCACGGTGGTCGGCTTCGCCGCCGTGCTGATGTCCTATCTGTCGCCGGGCGCGGTGTTTCCGTTCCTGGTCAATTCCTACGGCACGGTGGCGCTGTTCGTCTATCTGCTGATCGCCCTGTCCGAGCTGAGGCTGCGCGCCCGGCTGGAGCGCGAGAACCCGGAGCGGATCGTGGTGCGCATGTGGCTGTTTCCCTGGCTGACCCGCCTGGCCATCGCCGCCATGCTGGGGATCCTGATCGCCATGGCCTTCATCCCCGACCAGCGCCTGGCCCTGGCCACCGGCGTCGCCAGCCTGCTGATCTCGGTGGCCGCGTTCGGGGTGCGCCGCCATCGGTTGAGGGCGGCCCTGGCTGGCGAACCCGTAGCGGGACCGCACAAGGATGTTATCGCCCCGTGACGGCGCAGCCCGGACGCGGCCGCGACCCTCGCCGCAAGGCCCGCGCCCGCTAAGAGCCCGTTTGGAAATAGGTTGCATGGCTTGGTTTGCGTGGTTCGAGACGTTCGCTGACGCGAGCCCTCACCATGACGTCGTTGAGTGGGCGGCAAAGTACCTCGTCATGGTGAGGAGCGGACCCTCAGGTCCGCGTCTCGAACCACGCAAGGACCCGCCCACTGCAATTTTCCATACAGTCGCCAGCCGTTAGATCTCGATAATCACCTTCAAGGCCTTGGTCTCGGCGGCTCGGCCGAAGGTGTCGTAGGCGTCCAGGATCTGGTCCAGCTTGAAGTGGTGGGTGATCAGCAGGGTCGGGTCGATCTTTCCCGACTGCACCGTCTTGAGCAGCATCGGCGTGGTGGCGGCGTCGACCAGGCGGGTGGTGATGGCGATATTGCGCGACCACAGGGTCTCGAGGTGAAGCTCGACCTTCTGGCCGTGCACGCCGATATTGGCGATGACGCCGCCGGGATCGACCAGATCCTGGCAAAGTTCGAAGGTCGCCGGCACGCCGACCGCCTCGATGGCGGTATCGACGCCGCGGCCGCCGGTCAGGGCCTGGACCGCCTCGACCGCCTTGCCGTCCTGGCTGTTGATGGTGTGGGTGGCGCCGAAGGTCTTGGCCATGGCGAGCCGGTTATCGTCCAGGTCGATCATGATGATCTGAGCCGGCGAATACAGCTGGGCGGTCAGCAGGGCCGCGATGCCGATCGGGCCGGAGCCGACGATGGCCACCGTCGAGCCGGGCGCGACCTTGCCGTTGAGCACGCCGCATTCGAACCCGGTCGGCAGGATGTCGCTGAGCATCACCATCGCCTCGTCATCCGCGCCCGGCGGGATCGGATAGAGGCTGGTCTCGGCGTGGGGGATGCGCACATATTCGGCCTGGACGCCGTCGATCTCGTTGCCGAGAATCCAGCCGCCCGTGGTGCAGTGGGAATAGATGCCGCGGCGGCAGTATTCGCATTTGCCGCAGGACGAGATGCAGGAAATCAGCACCGGGTCGCCCTTGTGAAAGGTGGTGACGCCGGCCCCGACGGAGTCGATCACGCCGACGCCCTCGTGACCGAGGATGCGGCCCGGCGCGCAGGTGGGCACGTCGCCCTTGAGGATGTGCAGGTCGGTGCCGCAGATGGTGGTCTTGACCACCTTGACGATCGCATCGCCCGGCGCCTGGATCGTCGGCCTGGGCCGGTCCTGGAGGGCCGCCGCCATGCCGGGGCCGACATAGACGAAGGCCTTCATGGTCGGGCCGTGAACACCGGCGCCCCTGTCGGTCGCGGGCGGGGCGGCCGCCCTATCTGTGCCGGTCGCATGTTCCATCTGGACAGGCTCCTTCAGAGCCGCGCCGGCTCGCCCAAGCCGAATTGGCGCGGCGGACCAAGCCCCTCAAGAACGGCGCCCCAGCCGTTCGGTTCACCAAAATCACCCAGATAATCAGATATTTACTGGAGGATTAACCAGACGAAATTGATCTGGATCATTGAAGCGGGACCTAGTCCGAGCCGGGCCTGCCCAGGAGCGGTCGCAAAGGGCCGCAGGCCTGGGCAGCCGCTCGACCGCGCCATAGCTCCGATCCAACGCGGTCATTCCGCCACGCCGTCACGGCGCGGGATCCACTCGGTCAGCATGATCCGGGGGTGATCGAGCCCATTGTGCGCCGCGCCATGGAGAATCGCCGGGTGCATGACGATGAGATCGCCAGGAGCGCCGGTCATTTCTTCGAGCCGGACGGTGTGGGAGCCGACCCGCGCCTCGACATTGACAAGCGCGCGCAGGTCGGCGGTTGGGGTGGTGAGCAGGCTGGCGAACCAGGGGTGCTCGGCCTTGAGCCGATCTCGCACCTGCGCCGACCGTACCGGCCCGCCGTGGGCGCGTTCGACCTCCATCGCCAACCGATGCGAACCTGCGACGTACAATGTCCCGCCGCCATGCGGCGGCGCGGGCTCCAGGAAAACGAAAATTCTCAGGATGGGCAGGGGGCTCAGTCGTTCAACGCCCGCAATGTCCAGGTGCCAAGGCGGGCGCGGCAGGCTTGGGGCCGGCGTGGGGAAGGTGACCAGCGGTCCGCCCCAATACTGGGGTTTGTCCCAGCATCCAGCGCCGAGCAGGGCGTCGGCGAGGTCAAACAGCTTTGGCGAGCCGAGCGCCCCAAAGGCGCCGGAGCGCTTCAGGGCCTGGAACTGGAAGGGAAGCGCCACCGTCCAGCTCTCGGGCCGGTCGCGGCCTATGCCATACCGCTTCTCAAGGTCCGCCCAAAGACGGTCCGTCATCGAAGCGATGTCAGCTTTCGGATAAAAGCCTGGCAAGCGCACCACGCCTCGGCGTTCAAACTCATCAAGCTGTTTGCGGGTAGGATTGAAAGTCTGGGGCACGCGCGTCTCCTGAACGGAAGACGCCCCGCGGCGGATATCCCGCCGTGGCCATGAGGCCAGGGCGTTCAATCCACCGCGGCGGCACCGCGGCCCACCGCGAGGCGCGGTGAACAAGCACCTATCCTGATGCGGCGGGCGAAGGCCGTCAATCGGGCGCGAAGCGTCAGTGAAGATGTTGCGGGGTCAATCCTTGATATGCGTCTAGGCGCCACGCGTTTTCAACGCCCCAATGATTTGAAGGACAACCGCCGCCAACGGCCGGTTCGTTGGTCCCGTGGCGGGGAGGCGCGCTGATGATCACGTCGAGGCGGATCGCCCGTATTGCCGGGCCGACGCTCATTGTTCTTGGCCTATCTGAAGCGATCAACATCGACAGTTTTGCAGGCATCGCCGCGCCGGTGGTTTACTTAAATGGAGCTCTTCTGTTCATCGCGGACCTATCGATCGTCCAGGCGCACAACCGCTGGGTCAGGAACTGGCCGCTAATCTTGACCCTGGTCGGGTGGATTCTGATGTTCGGCGGCCTTTACCGGATGTTCGCGCCGACCGCGCCGCAATTGGGCAAGGGGGTGGCGCTTTATGGGGTGCTGGCCACGCTCGTCGCCGTCGGCCTGGCCCTTGTCTACCACGCCTATGTGGCCGCTGACGCTCGTCGAAACCCGCTCTAGGCAAATCTGCAAAGGTTTGCTTAGGCGCCCCGGCGCGGAACACATCCCGTCGCCGCGTCAAAATGTCCCGAAAATATCGCGTCAATCAGTTTTCAACACAATCTCGATCATTACCGGTGATGTGTGAATTGTAGAAAGACGACAGGCTTAGATAACGGTGATACGTGAGTGTTTACGGCCCTGATCATCAAATCTTATCTCAAATACTTTTTGATCTGGTCAATCTGGGAATGCCGTCGTCTATCCGCCAATTGAGATCGGGTAATATATGCTGTTTTCGCACCTGAGCATAACGCGCAAGCTGATGCTGGCCTTTTCCGGTGTCCTGGCCACGGTCCTGGTCATGTGCGTGGTGGTGTTCATCTCCGCGCTGAACCACTCGGCCGCGGACGTGCGCAACCAGGCGGCCAATGACGCCCAGGCGGCGCTGGAACGGGCAAAGGCCGACACCTTCAACGAATCCAGCTCGGTGGGCGGGTACAAGCTCACGTTCAACGAAAGCTCGTTGAAGCAGGTGGACCTCGGCGAGGCCGCTTTCGTCGCCGATGTCGACCAGGTGCGAAAGCTCGTCGCCCAGCATCCCGACATGATCAAATTGCTCGATCAGATGGTCGCGACGCACGCGGGCTGGAAGAACGAGATCGATATCCAGATTCCCCTGTTCCGGGATCCGGCGCGGCGGGAGGAAGGCCTCGCCCGGGCGAGGACGCCCGTCACCAAGGTGAGGATGGACGCCTTCCGCGCGGCGGCCAAACAGACCCTCGACGCGGTGAACGCCTTTTCGGACGCGCAGACCGTTCTGGCGGCCGACGCCCTTCGCGGCATGGAATGGACGCTGGCGATCGGCGGCCTGCTGGCCATGGCCCTGTCGGGCGCCATGGGCTGGATGCTGTCGCGCACGGTCGCGGGCCCGGTGGTCGAGCTGACGGCGACGATGAAACAGCTGTCGACCGGCGACAACACCGTGGCCATCCAAGCCCTCGGCCGCAAGGACGAGATCGGCCAGATGGCCCAGGCGGTGCAGATGTTCAAGGACGCCGCCATCGTCAAGCTTCGGCTGGAGCAGGAGGCCGTCGACGCCGGCCGGCTGTCGGAAACCGAGCGCGCCCGCAACGCCGCGGCCCTGGCCGAGGCCGCCCGGCAGCAGGCGCGCGTGGTCGACTCCGTCGCCTCGGGCCTGGAGCGGCTGTCGGAGGGCGACCTGGTGTTCCGCCTGGGCGAGGCGTTCTCGCCGGAATACGAAAAATTGCGCGCCGATTTCAACGCGGCCATGCAGAAGCTGCAAGACACCATGCAGGTGGTCACCACGGCGACCTCGACCATCCGGTCGGGCACCTTGGAGATCTCCAGCGCCTCGGACGATCTGGCCCGGCGCACCGAGCATCAGGCCGCCAGCCTGGAAGAAACCGCCGCCGCCCTGGACGAAATCACCGCCACGGTGCGCAAGACGGCCGAAGGCTCGATCCACGCCAGCCAGGTGGTCGGCTCCGCCAAGCAGGACGCCGAGCGCTCCGGCAAGGTGGTTCGCCAGGCGGTCGCGGCCATGACCGGCATCGAGAAGTCGTCGCAGGAAATCAGCCAGATCATCGGCGTGATCGACGAGATCGCCTTCCAGACCAATCTTCTGGCCCTGAACGCCGGGGTCGAGGCCGCCCGGGCCGGCGACGCCGGCCGCGGCTTTGCGGTGGTCGCCCAGGAAGTGCGGGCCCTGGCCCAGCGCTCGGCCGACGCGGCCAAGCAGATCAAGGGCCTGATCTCCACCTCGGGCATGCAGGTCAAGGCCGGGGTCGACCTGGTCGGCGAGACCGGCCAGGCCCTGGACCGCATCGTGGTCCAGGTGGTCGAGATCGACGGCATCGTGTCCGATATCGCCGCCTCGACCCAGGAGCAGGCCACCGCCCTGCAACAGGTCAACACCGCCGTGAACCAGATGGACCAGGTCACCCAGCAGAACGCGGCCATGGTCGAACAGGCCACCGCCGCCAGCCACAGCCTGACTCAGGAAGCCGAAGAACTGGCCCGCCTGATCGGCGCCTTCGAGGTGGGCCAAAGCGCCCAGGCCGGCGCGCGCCCGTCCGCCGCCCGCCCGCCCGTGCGCGCCGCCTCAAGGGGCGTGCAGGCCATGAAGACGACGGGGCGCGGGGGCGCGGCGCTGAAGCCGGTTGCGGCGGCGCCCCCGGCCAGCTGGGAGGAATTCTAGCGCTGGACGAGGAAGGGCGTTGTGGCGCCGTCCGCGTTGTGCGCCTTCCCCGCCAGCGTCCCGCCCACGCCGGCCTACGGCGTTCACACATCCCCAAAAGTCGTTTTTAGATCAGCGGCTTGCGCATCGTCTTCCTTCCCCCCTTGCGGGGGAAGGTGGCCCGCGAAGCGGGTCGGATGGGGGGTGTCAGCGCCGAAAGCGTCGCCGGGGAGCGGTTGGTCAAGCCGT
>FSWM01000568.1_pt1 | contig 22295 bp, 22 predicted proteins | sample 1637841 | NCBI WGS metagenome assembly FSWM01 (sample SAMEA3914789, study PRJEB12502) | metagenome | biome: forest; material: soil | place: Canada | collected 2011-07-03 | depth 0.3 m | reverse complement strand
GGAATCCCATCCTCGGCGCGATACTGGGCCATGGGCGAGACCACCACCCGGTTGCTCAGGGTCAGGCCGCGCAGCTTGAATCCCGTGAACATCGGCGTGGGCCGCTCCCGACGATAGTCCAGGCCGGTCTGTTCGAAATAGGTCCGGTACCACTCGTCCTCGAAGCCGCGCACGAAGTCTTCGTCGCGCAGAACCAGATTGTCCCAGGTGATGCTCTTGGCCCGGCACATGACCACCATGGCGAACTGGTGCGGCTTCATGTCGAAGTTGCGGCCCATATGCTCGAACCAGGCCATGGACACATCGGCGTTGTGCTGGGTGACCTCGATGGCGGTGCGGCGCGCCTTGTCATAGGCGGCGAAGGCTGCCGGGATGCTGGCTTCCGCCTCGGCCAGAACCGCGTCGGACAGGGCGATGGCGCATTCCATGGCCAGCTTGGCGCCTGAGCCGATGGAATAATGGGCGGTGGCCTTGGCGTCGCCGAGCAGCACGATGTGCTTGTAGGACCACTGTTCGCAGCCGATGCGCGGAAAACTGCGCCAGAGCGAGCGGTTGATGATCAGCGGGTGGCCTTCCAATTCCTCGGCGAACAGGGCCTCCAGGGCGCTGGCGCTCTGAGCCTCGTCCATGGCGTCGAAGCCGTGCGCGGCCCAGGTGTCGGGTCCCATCTCAAAGATCCAGGTGCTGCGGCCCGCCTCATATTGGTAGGTGTGGGCGCAGATCGGCCCGTGGGACGTCTCCTTGAAGAAATAGGTGAAGGCGTCCAGTGGCCGGGTCGACCCCATCCAGGTGAACTTGTTGGCGTTGAAGCTGACCTTGGGCCGGAAGTGGTCCTTGTAGCGCTCGCGGATACGGCTGTTGACGCCGTCCGCGGCCACCACGATGTCAAAATCCAGCGCCGCGGGATCGTCGATGATCGACTCGAAATGCAACTCGACGCCCACGTCGCGGCAGCGGCCCTGCAGGATCTTGAGCAGGGCGATGCGCGAGCAGCCGGCGAAACCATTGCCGCCACAGCGGATCTCCTCGCCCTTGTAGCGGACGATGATGTCGTCCCAATAGGCGAAGGCCTCGCGGATCTGGTCGTAGGAGCCGATGTCGCGGTGCAGGAACTCGCCCAGGGTTTCGTCCGAGAACACCACGCCGAAGCCAAAGGTGTCGTCGGCCCGGTTCTGCTCGTGAACCACAACCTGCCAGTCCGGCCGCGCCTTCTTGGTCAGGAGTGCGAAATAAAGCCCGCCCGGGCCGCCGCCGACGACTGCGATTTTCATGAGCGGGCTCCGCCGTGGGCTGAACCGAACATGCTTCTAACCAACCACCGCGGTGGTCTCGATCTCAAGCTTGGCGCGGGTCTCGACCAGGCCGGCGACGATCACCACCGACATGGTCGGATAGTTCCGGCCCATCAGCTCTTTCCACACGCGGCCCAGGGCGGGCGCGGCGGCCAGGTATTCGTCGCGGCTGGTGACGAACCAGGTCATGCGGGCGATGTGTTCAGGTCCCGCCTTGGCCTCGGCCAGCACGGCCAGGGTGTTGACCAGCACCTGACGGAACTGTTCGGCGAAATCGTCGGAGACCAGGGTCTCGGTCTCGTCCCAGCCGATGGTCCCGGCGACGAACACCAAGCGGCCGGCGGCGGCGACGCCATTGGCATAGCCCTTGGGGCGCGGCCAGCCTTCGGGCTGCAGGGTCTGCAGAGCGCTCATGCCTCAGTCGCCCTCGAAGACGGGCTGACGCTTGTCGACAAAGGCGCGATAGGCGCGTTCGAAATCCTTGGTCTGCATGCAGATCGCCTGGGCCTGGGCCTCGGCCTCGATGGCCTGCTCGATGCCCATGTTCCATTCCTGATTGAGCTGGTTCTTGGTCATGCCATTGGCGAAGGTCGGGCCCGAGGCGATGCGCTGGGCCCAGGCCTGGGCCTCGCTCATCAGGCTGTCGCGGGGGACCAGCCGGTTGAAGAAGCCCCAGCGCTCGCCCTCTTCGGCGGTCATGTTGCGGCCGAAATAGAGCAGTTCGGACGCGCGGCCCTGGCCGATGATGCGGGGCAGGATAGCGCAGGCGCCCATGTCGCAGCCGGCCAGGCCGACGCGGTTGAACAGGAAGGCGGTCTTGGCCTCGGGCGTGGCCAGGCGCAGGTCGCTGGCCATGGCCATGATCGCCCCGGCCCCGGCGCAGACCCCGTCCACCGCGGCGATGATCGGCTGGGGACAGGCGCGCATGGCCTTGACTAGGTCCCCGGTCATGCGGGTGAAGTTCATCAGCTCGACCATGTCCATGGCCACCAGCGGGCCGATGATGTCGTGCACGTCGCCGCCGGAGCAGAAGTTGTCGCCGGCGCCACTGATCACCACCGCCTTGGCCGTGCGGTCATAGGCCAGGGCGCGAAAGCGGTCACGCAGCTCGGCATAGACCTCGAAGGTCAGGGGGTTCTTGCGCGCCGGGCGGACCAGGCGGACGCTGACGACGCCGTCGCTCTGAGTCCAGTCTAGCCGGGTGGAGGCGTCGGGCGCTTCGGTCATCGGGTTTCCTGCGCAGGCCAAAAAGTGCGTCCGGGAAGGCTACGAGGGAGGGCTAGATATTTCAAGCCTAAAATAATAAGGTCGTCAGGCATGACGCACGGGATGAATGGACATGACGGGTGAGATCCAAGCCGGCCAAGCTATAATCACCGGCGGCGGCACCGGCATTGGCCTGGCGGTCGCCCAGGCCCTGGCGGCCCGGGGGCGCGCCGTGACCATCATGGGCCGGTCGTTGGAAATTCTTACCGCCGCCGCGGACACCTTCGCCGGGGGCGGCTATGTGGTCTGCGACGTAACCAGCGACGCCTCGGTGGCCAGCGCCCTGGCTCAGGCCCAGGCGGAGCGAGGGCCGGTCCAGGTGCTGGTCAATAATGCCGGGGCGGTGACCACGGCGGCGTTTGAAAAGACCGGCATGGACGCCTGGAGCGCCTCGCTGGAGGTCAATCTGCTGGGCGCTGTGCGGATGACCAAGGCGGCCCTGCCCAGCCTGAAGGCGCAGGCCTGGGGCCGGGTGATCAATATCGCCAGCACCGCCGGCCTGATCCCCTATGCCTATGTCAGTCCCTATGTGGCCGCCAAGCACGGCCTAGTGGGGTTCACCAAGGCCCTGGCCCTGGAACTGGCGGCCACAGGGGTGACGGTCAACGCCGTCTGCCCGGGCTATACGCGCACGGCGATTATCGAGCGCGCCATCGAGACCATCGCCAGCCGCACCGGCCGCGACCACGCCGCCGCCGAGGCGGTGTTCACCGGCAGCAATCCACAGAAGCGGCTGGTCACGCCGGAAGAGGTGGCCGACGCGGTGGCCTGGCTGGCCTCGGCCCAGGCCGGCGCCATCAACGGGATCGCCTTGTCGGTCTCGGGCGGTGAGACGGCCTGAACGGGTCGCGCGGCGTGGCACGAAAATTTGGGCGGAGCCGCAGCCCCGAGAGCATGATGAAATCAGGTTGAGCCAATATAAACTCCGCTCATCCCGGCGAAGGCCGGGATCCAGATGACATGGATCAGGCTAAAAGCCAGTATTCCGCCCGAAGTCACCACGTTTTTGCGCCATATGATCTGGATACCGGCCTTCGCCAGGATGAGCGGATTTTGGCTTGATTTTAATTCATCCCTTAGCGCCAATAATATTGCGCCTTGTGCTCGGCCATGGCGGCGATGAAGGCGTCCACGTCGTCTTCGTTGTTGTAGTAGTGGAAGCCAACTCGAAGATTGTCGTTGCGGTGGGACGGAACGATGTCCTGGGCCATCAACCGAGCGGCCAGGGCGCCGGCGTCGTTGGCGCGGACGGCGATCATCGGGCCGCGACGGGCGTCGTCATCGGGGGTCACGGCGGCCCAGCCGATCTCGCTCAGCCTGTCGAGGCAGCGGCGGGTGAGGGCCTGGACGCGTTTGCCGATGGCCTCGGCGCCGATCTGGTTGATCACCTTGAGCCCAGCTTCGGCGGCGTAGCAATTGACCACCGGCGGCGTGCCGGCCTCAAAGCGCCGGGCCGTGGGCGACGGGCGGTTGGCGGTGATGTCCATGGCGGTGATATCGGCCTGGGCGAACCAGCCGGAATTGGTCGGGACTAGGTTCTGGATCAGGTCGCCGCGCACATAGAGAAAGCCGATGCCAGCCGTGCCGAGCAGATATTTCAGCATGCCGCCGATGGCGAAATCCACGTCGTACCGGCGCAGGTCGACCAATTCCGATCCCACCGATTGGTAGCCGTCGAGCAGGATCTTGGCCCCCTTGGCATGGGCCAGCTTGGCGATGCCGGCCACATCCAGCTTGGCCCCGTTGCGGAAACAGACATGGGTGATGGCGACGACAGCGGTCTGTTCGTCGATGATTTTTTCAAAGTGTTCCAGCGGGATATAGCCGTCCTCGGCCGGGGGCGCATGGACAACCTGGGCGCCGCGCGGCGCCTGGGCGTGCCAGATCTGGGCGCTGGTCGGAAATTCGAAGTCGCTGACCACGACCTTGTTGCGCGGGCCGGTGAAATCGATGGCGCTGGCCAGGGCATTGAGGCCCGCCGAGGCTGAGGCCGTGACGGCGATCTCGTCCGGAGTGACGCCGAGCAGCGTGGCTATGCCGTCGCGCACGGCCTCATTCTTCATCACCCACACATCCCAGTTGGCCCCGACCAGCAGGCGGTCGTCCATATAGGCTTCGAACGCCGCCTTGACGTCGTTGTGCAGGGCGCAATAGGAGCCGCTGTTGAGGTAGGTCTTGCGGCTGAGCAAAGGATATTGCGCGCGCAGCGCCTCGAAGTTCGGGTCCATTGGATGTGTCGATTCCCACGCGTGGCGGTTCGCCGGGCGCAGTTATATGCAAAGTCATATGATTAAGCCAATGCCCATCGCGCTGCTTAAGGTCGCAGGTCGGGGGAGCCTATTCTCCCGCGGGCGTCGGGGCCACGATCGCGATAGGCGACGGCCGCCGCGCCTTCCAGATAAGGTAGGCGATGGTCAGCAGGATCAGCCATGGCACGCCGACGATCCACGAGACATTCCAGAACCCGGTGTCCAGGCCCATGGTGATCAGCAGCGCGATCAGCAGCACAAGGCCCATGATCTGCATCACCGGAAAGAAGGGCATGCGAACCGGCAGGTCGGCGGCCTTGTGGAACCGGCGAAAGCTCAAATGGCTGAGCAGGATGGTGATCCAGACGATGATGGCCCCAAACAGCGCCACGCCTTGCAAATAGTTGTAGGCCAGGGGGGTCAGCTTGGAGACGCCGGCGGCGGCCAGGATACAGGCGCCGGACAACAGCGTCGCCGCGGTCGGCGTTCCGGCCTTGCTCAGCCGGCCCAGGAACTTGGGCGCATAGTCGCCGCGCGACAGCGAAAACAGCATGCGCGAACACAGATAGACATTGGTGTTCATGCTCGACAGGGCGGCGCTGATGACCACGAAATTCATCACCCCGGCGGCCTGGGCGATGCCGCTATGGGCGAACACCCGCACGAACGGGCTTTGCTCCACCACCTTGGCCCCGGTCTCGGTCCAGGGGATGAAGGTCACCACGATGCCCAGGGCCAGGATGTAGAACAGGAACAGGCGTACCGCCATGGTGCGCAGGGCGCGGGGGATGGCGATCTCGGGATGGGGCACTTCGCCGGAGGTGACAGCGATGACCTCGATGCCGTTGAAGGACAGCACGCCCATGATCACCGCCATCCACATGCCCTGCAGGCCGTGGGGGAAGAAGCCGCCGGGCAGCTGATAGAGATTGTGGAAGCCCACCGGCTTGAGCCCCGCCAGGCCGAAGATGCTGGTCAGGCCGAGGACGATGAACAGGACGATGGCCGTCACCTTGATGAAGGCGAACCAGTATTCCACCGTGCCGAAATTGCTGACCGACCGCGAATTGACATAGAGCAGCACCGAGGCGAACCCCAGCGACCACAGCCAGATCGGCGATCCGGGGAACCAGTAGGTCATATAGACCCCCGCCGCGACCGCCTCGCCGCCCACGGCGATGACCTGAGCGAACCAGTAGGTGTAGCGGACCACAAACCCGGCCCAGGGGTTCAGATAGGTTTCGGCATAGGTGCCGAACGAGCCGGCGGTGGGGTGCACCACGGCCATTTCCGAAAGGCTGAAGACCATGACCACGGCGATGAAGCCGGCGATGGCGTAGCTGACCAGCACCGAGGGGCCGGCATAGCCGATGGCGATGCCGCTGCCCATGAACAGGCCGGTGCCTATGGCTCCGCCCAGGCCGATCATCACCACCTGGGACTGGGTCAGGCCCTTGTGCAGGCCGCCTTCGCGCTCGACGATAGACGTGTCTTCCACACAGGTCTCCAAGGCTGACAGCGGATCCGACCTCGCCTGGCGAGGCCGGTCAAGGCGGACGACCGGCGGCCCGGACGCAATTTACTTTAAACATAAAATTTCTGGTTTCAACCGGCCGCATTTTGGCTGGCCGAACGGCCGGTTGACCGATACATGATTTTTCATATATCTACCCTGACACTTTGCTTCCGCCCGGGGCTTCCGACCGAGCGAAGCGCGCCAAGCCATCCATCCAACCCGCTATCCGTCCCCGCCGGGATGAGGAACCTCATGACCGCTGAATTCCCCGTCGAAGCCCTCCGCTCGCAATTTCCGGCGCTGAAACGCGCTGCGCCCTTCGTCTATTTCGACAACGCCGCGGGCGCCCAGTCGCCGCAGAACGTGCTGGACGCGGTCAGCGGCCATCTGCTGGATTTCAACGTCCAGCGCGGCGGGCGCTACGCCAAGAGCCAGCAGGTCGACCGGGTGATCGCCACCGCGCGGGAAAAGGTCGCGACCTGGCTGAACGCCTATGACCCCTCCGAAGTGTGCTTCGGCATGAACGCCACCTCCTTCATCCGCCTGGTCAGCCTGGCCATTGGCCAGACCCTCGACGGCGAGCGCAACCAGTTCGTCATCACCGACCTGGACCACGACGCCAATGTGGCCACCTGGCTGGCCCTGGAGCGCATGGGCGCGACCTTCGCCTGGTGGCGGATGCGCGACGACGGCAAGCTCCATGTGGAAGACCTTTTGCCGTTGCTGTCGTCCAAGACCCGGGTCGTGGCCTGCACTGCGGTCTCCCACGCCCTGGGCTCGCTGGTGGACGTGGCCGCGGTGGCCAAGGCGGCGCACGATGTGGGCGCCGAGATGTTTCTCGACAGCGTTCACTTTGGTCCCCACGCCCTGATCGACGTGCGGGCCTGGGATTGCGATTATCTGGTCTGTTCGGGCTACAAGGCGTTTTCCCCGCACATGGGGTTCTTGTGGGGCAAGCGCGAGAAGCTGATCGCCCTGCCGACCTTCCGTGAGGATTTCATTCCCGACGAGCCGCCCTACAAGATCGAGGCGGGCACCTTCGTCTATGAAAACGTCGCCGGGATGAGCGCGGCGGTGGATTATTTCGAAGCCCTGGGTCGCGATCTCAGCCCGCCGGGCGCGCCCCAGACGCCCCGCGCCCACATCGAAACCGCCATGGGCGCCATCCAGGCCTATGAGCAGGTTCTGTCGCGCGAACTCTTGGCCGTGCTCGCGGCTGTCGACGCCACTGTCTATGGCGTCAGCGATCCCGCCAAGGTGGCGGAGCGGGTGCCGACCATCTGTTTCAATCTTGGCGACCGGGATCCGGCCAAGGTGGTCGAGCGCATGGCCGAGGCCGATTTCGGCATCCGCGACGGGCATATGTACGCCCCACGGCTGATGGCGCGGCTGGGCCTGTCCATGGACCGTGGCGCCCTGCGGGTCTCGCTGGTCCACTACAACACCGTCGAAGAAGTGCGCCGTTGGGGCGAGGTGCTGAAGCAGGTCTGCAAAGACCTCTGATCGCCCCGTTCGCCGCAAATTTTTGAAGGATATCGCCATGGCTGACCGCAGTTTTCGGGACTGGCCGTTCCTGGGGGACGAACACCGCAAGCTCGCGGCCGACCTCGAAGCCTGGTGCGAAGAGGTCCTGGCGCCGCGTCACCATGGCGATGATGATGTCGACACCGAGTGCCGGGCGCTGCTGCGCCTACTCGGCGATGGCGGCTGGCTGCGCTATGCCGTGCCGGCGGCCTATGGCGGAATGCACGATGAGCTGGACGTGCGCTCCCTGGCCCTGATCCGCGAGACCCTGGCGCGGTTTTCGGGCTTGGCCGATTTCGTCTTCGCCATGCAAGGCCTGGGCTCGGGCACGATCGGCCTGTTCGGTTCCGACGCGCAGAAGGCGGCCTATCTGCCCGCAGTGGCGGCGGGCGACAAGATGGCCGCCTTCGCCCTTACCGAACTCGCCTCGGGCTCCGACGTGGCCAATATGGAGACCAGAGCGACGTGGACGGCGGACGGCGGCTGGGTGGTGGACGGGGCCAAGACCTATATCTCAAACGGCGGTATCGCCGACTATTATGTGCTGTTCGCCCGCACCGGCGAGGCGCCCGGGGCCAAGGGGCTGTCGGCCTTTCTGGTGGACGCCATATCGCCGGGTCTGGTGATCGCCGAGCGCATCCGCGTGATCGCGCCTCACCCGCTGGCCACCCTGCGCTTCGACGCCATGCGCCTGCCGGCCGAGGCTCTGCTGGGTGAGGCGGGGCGAGGTTTCGCCCTGGCCATGGCCACGCTCGACATTTTTCGCACCACGGTCGGGGCGGCGGCGCTGGGATTCGCCCGCCGCGCCCTGGACGAGGCCACCGCCCGTGCGATCGGCCGCAAGCTGCAGGGCAAGGCCCTGGCCGACAATCCGGTGATCCAGACCCTGCTGGCCGAAATGGCCGTGGATGTCGACGCCGCCGCCCTGCTGGTCTATCGCGCGGCCTGGACCCGCGACGTGGCCGGCCTGCGCAATACCCGCGAGGCGGCCATGGCCAAGCTCTACGCCACCGACCGGGCCCAGGCGGTGATCGACAAGGCGGTGCAGATCCATGGCGGCCTTGGGGTGGTTCACGGCCATCCGGTGGAGGTGCTCTATCGCGAGGTGCGCGCCTTGCGGATCTATGAAGGCGCCAGCGAAGTGCAAAAGATTGTCATCGCCCGCCAGCATCTCGCGGCCGCGCCTTAGCCGCGACTTGCGAATTGATGGAATCGCTTTTTGATCCGCTCTTCCCGGCGAATGCCGGGATCCAGATGACAAAAGCGCCGCCCGTGAACGCAAGAGCTCCAGGATCATAGCCACAATTTCACGCCCTATGATCTGGATCCCGGCATTCGCCGGGAAGAGCGGAGTGAGATTGGCCGGCTCGACCTAGAATAAAACGTCTTTAGCCGCGACTGGACGCGAACATCGCCGCAAGCTCCGCGCCGGCCTCCAGCAACGCCGCCGGGCTTCGTTCGACCTTGGTTTGAACAAGAGCGCCTTCCAGCGCCGAAATGGCGAACCGGCCGAGGCTCGCCGCGCGGGACGGATCAACACCGTCCTTGATAAGGGCGGCGCTGAGGACGCTGGCCCATTCAGCGAAGGCGGCCCGGCCGGCCTCGGCGACCGCCGGCAGGTCGGCGGCGGTTTCAAGGAGGGTTGTGGTGATCGGGCAACCGTCGCGCCAGTTGGACTGCTCCATCCACAAGGCCACTTGATCCACATAGCGGCGAAGCTGGTCGCCGGCATTGGCGGATCGCTCACCGAGGTCGGCCAGGGTTCGGCGCACCGTCTCGCCCGCCAAGGCCACCGCGGCCTCGCCCAGCTGCGCCTTGCCCCCTGGAAAATAATGATAGAGCGAACCCTTGGGCGCGCCGCTGCGCTCGAGGATCTCGTTGAGCCCGGTGGCCGCATAGCCCTGCTTGCGAAACAGACTGACCGCGGCCTGAACGATCGCCTGTCGGTGTCGAGGGGCTGGGGCCATGGCGGTTGCGTCCAGGTTTGCCTGTGATATATATAGACTGGTCTATATGGAGAGCATCGCCATGGGTCAAGCTGACCAAGTCATCCCGGAAGGCTTTCAGCGCCATTTCAGGCAAAGTCCGCTGACCGAGCCCTGGGAACCGCTCTATAGCCGCCGGACGGACAAGGGCGTGGTTATCGGCCTGCGCGCCGCCCGGCCCCACACCAACAGCCGCGGCCTGGTCCACGGCGGGCTGATCGCCGCTCTGGCCGACAACGCCATGGGCCTGAGCTGCGCCCAGGCGATCGACGGCGCTTCGGGCCTGGTGACCGTGAACCTATCCATCGACTATCTGGGCTCAGCCACGATCGGCCAGTGGGTTCAGGTGGATCCGGCCATCGTCAAGCTGGGGTCCAGCCTCTGTTTCGTCCAGGCGATGGTCACCGCAGACGACCGCCCCTGCGCCCGCGCCAACGCCACTTTCAAGGTCATGTCGTCCGATCGCGGTTGAAGCGGCGCTCTAGGTTCCCGCTACGAACGCCTCTTCCGCCTTCAGGTTTTCCAGGTCCCGGCCCACGGTCGCGACGGCCAGGGACTTGCCATCCTTGTTGAAGCGGACCGTCGCGTCTTCGTCGGGGACCGAGCCCTCGATCACCGGCGGGTCGAAATTTTCGGCATGCCCGCAATAGCTGACCGATTTCTCGTAGTGGCTCGACCAGAAATAGGGCGGATCGGCGAAGGGTCTGTCCTGGCCCAGGATCAGCCTTGCCAGATATTGTCCCTGCCGTTCGGCATGAACCCAGTGCTCCACCCGGATCAGCTTGCCCGAGATCGGATCGGGATAACGGGCGATGTCGCCCGCCGCATAGACGCCATCGGCGCTGGTTTTCAGATGGTCGTCCACCACCACGCCGTTGTCGATCGCAAGGCCCGCGGCCTGGGCCAGGGCGAGGCGAGGCTTGACGCCGGTTCCCGCCACCACGAAATCGGCGGCGATCGGGCCGCCTTCGTCGAGGGCCAGTTCGCCGCCTTCATAGCCCAGCACCTTGCGGCCCAGGTGGAACACCACGCCCCTGGTTTCGTGCACGCTTCTGACCCATTCGCCGATTTCGTGACCCATGACCCTTTCCAAAGGCGTCGCCTCGGGGGCGATCACATGGACCTCCAGCCCGCGCTGTTTCATGGCGGCGGCGACCTCCAGCCCGATGAAGCTGGCGCCGATCACCGCCACGCGCCTGGTCCCCTCCGCCGCGGCGATCAGGGCGTCGGCGTCTTTCAAGGTGCGCAAGAGAAAGACGTTGGGTCCGTCCAGACCAGGGATCGGGGGACGCTGCGGCTCGGCGCCGGTGGCCAGGATCAGGATGTCATAGGGCAGGGTGGCCCCGTTCTCGAGGGTGACGGTCTTGGCCTTGGGATCGAAGCTCTCGACCCTGGTGTTCAGCCGCAGGTCGATCCGCTGATCGGTATAGAAGCCGTCTTCGCGCAGGGGCATCCAGTCCTTGGGCGCGGCGCCCGACAGATAATCCTTTGAGCAGTTGGGCCGGTCATAGGGCGGATCAGGATCCGCGCTCAGCAAGGTCAATTCGCCGGTGAAACCGTCACGCCTCAGGCGCTCCGCCGCCGCGAACCCCGCGGCGCCGCCGCCGACGATCACCACGCGCCGGCCGTCGCCGGTCATGGCTTTCGGCTGTGGCGGGGCGTCCTTCTTCGCCCGCACAAAGACCTGGCCGTCCTTTTCCTCCACGCTCCAACAGGCGACGGGATCGATGGCCGGCGCGGCGACCGCCTCACCGGTCTTCAGGCTGAAACAGGCATGGTGCCAGGGGCAACGCACAGTGTCGCCGACCAGCAGACCGTCCGCCAGCGGCCCGTGATAGTGGGTGCATTCGGCGCCGATGGCATAGAGGGTCCCCCCCGATCGCGCGACCAGCACCGGCTCGTCGCCGACGCGGCCCGCGAGCATGCCGCCCTCGGCGATGTCGCTCGCCGCAACCCCCTTGGTCAGGTCTGGCCCCGAGGGCCCGCTCTCGTCGCTCCCAGTCTCGTCGCTCATCGCCGCCTCCTCAAAACAGATCACAGCCGGAACGCTTGGAACTTGCCAAGGATCACCGCACGACTGGCGCGATCTGGCAATGCCGCCGGCTGCGATCCTCACGCGCGGGTTCCGGGGGTCCTGGCCAGATGCTAGAAGTCAGCTTGGCCTATGGAGCGAACCTGATGCGGCTGATCCTGAACATCCTTTGGTTCATCTTTGGGGGCTGGATTTCCGGCACGCTGTGGCTGCTGGCCGGGGTGATCCTGGCGATCACCGTCATTGGCCTGCCCTGGACGCCGGCGGCTTTCCGCATGGCCGGTTTCAGCTATTGGCCGTTCGGCAAGGCCGTGGTCGACCGCGACGATGGGCCGACCAGCCTGTTGCTCAATATCGTCTGGTTCGTGTTCGCCGGCTGGTGGCTGGCTCTGCACCATATCGTCCTGGCCGCCGGCTTGGCGGTGACCATTATCGGCCTTCCCTTCGCCTGGCAGCACGTCAAGCTGGCGATCATCTCCCTGGCGCCGGTGGGCAAGATGGTGATCGAGACCTGACGCACAAATGGCGTCAGCGGGGCTCGTCCAGTTCCGGATAATGGCGGAAAATGCCCTCGCGATTGAAGGCGATCCGGCGCTCGCTGGCCAGATAGGCCCTGATATTGGGCAGGTCGCGCACCCGATCGGCGAGTTTGGCCAGCTTGGGCGTATCCATCAGCCTCTTGGCCGTGGCGTGGGGGAAGGCATAGGTCAGTCCCTCGACCACCTGGAAGGCTGAAAGATCGACATAGCTGACCTGATCGCCCACCAACCAGTCGTCGCCCCCGGGGTTACGGGTCAGCAAGCTTTCCAGCCAGCCGAAATACTTGGGAATCCGCTCCTCACGGAACGATTCTGCGCGCCTCAGCGCCTCGGGTTTCTGGTCCTCGTAATAGAGGTCGGACCCTATCGGGTGGTGGGTGTCGTGGGCCTCGAGGACCAGGTCGGCCAGGGTCAGCTGAATCTGGTGGGTCCAAAGGCGGTCGGCTTCGTCGGGCGACACCAAGCCCAGTCTTGGCCCCAGATAGAGCAGGATCGCCGCCGTCTGGCCGATGAGCCTGTCGCCATGCTTCAGATAGGGCGGCGCGAACGGAGGATGGACCTGGCTGGCCGCCTTCATGTCCCGCATCAAAGCGCCGGCGCCCTTTTCCCGCGCCACGTCGACATAGTCGGCGCCCGCCTGCTCAAGGGCTAAGCGGACAAACTCTCCGCGACCCTGAATTTCGGGCCAATAGTACAGTTCATAGGTCATGGTTTGCTCTTAGGGGCCCTATCGTCCCACAGCCGTAGCGCAGGCGAACCGGAATAACGCACAATTCCGCGTTGCGATGCGATGGTCCCGAAGGCCGGACTAGGCGCTGGAAAAGCCTTGCGCCCGATAAGCTACTCGGCCGGCTGGTCCAGGTGTTCGCGCGATGGCTGGTGGTCACGCTGGGGCAGGCTGAACAGGTAGAGGTCTCCTTCACGGACTTCGACGGCCACGTGAAAGGGCGATTCTTCAAGACGGGCCCTGGCGAGTTCGCGGATGCGCGACTCATCCTTTACGGTTGCGAGGACGAGAGTTGGAACGGAGTAACGCGTATCCTCGATGAATAAGCTAAATGTTCTCATCGTCACCACTAACCGGATTCAATGCGGAACAACGACGCGCCGCAGTCATCTCCGCCCGATGAGCTGCTCAAGCGTCAGTGTATAGCGCTGAAACTTTCCGATCAAGCGCGAGCCTAAAGCAAAGCTGTTGCGGCGGGATCTGAGAGCTGGCGCCGATGCACGTCCGGTCCGCACCGATCCTGGGGATTCGGTCGGGGCCGCGCTTGAGCTTGGCTTTGGCGTGCTGTTCATTCGTCTGAATTGCAGAACTGGCGGCCGACTTGGTCGTTGTTCATCTATCGCCGGAGGACTGCCGGCGAAGCTTGATCTTAGATGAGGAACAGCCATGCCGCGCGGAGACAAATCCAAATATACCGACAAACAGGAACGCAAAGCCGATCACATCGCCGAGGGCTATGAAGACAAGGGCGTATCCGAGAAGGAAGCCGAGCGCCGGGCCTGGGCCACGGTCAATAAAGACGATGGCGGCGGCAAGAAGGCGGGCGGCTCGGGCCGCGGCGCCCATACCGGGCATCCGGCCGCGCACAAGGGCGGCGCTGCGGGGGGCGAGGCGTCCGGCGCCCGCAGCGCCGCCGAGCGGTCGGCCTCGGCGAAGAAGGCGGCCGCCACGCGTAAACGCAACGCCCAGCATCACGCGCACAGCTGACGCGGCGATATCCGATGAGAGGACGGACGGCGCCCTTGTGGGGCCGTCCGCTATCGGGCTCTCACAACCTGCCTTAGCCGTTATGCTCCGCCCAGTGCAGGCGCTGGCTCAGATTGTCGAGGCGGCTTTGCAGATAGCTGCGGTCTTCGGGACGCAGAGGGCCGCCATCTTGATCGTGCAGGCGGGCGGCTTCGTCACGAATGTTGTCGAGTTCGCGCCTGGCGTCCCGCGCCTCGTCGGGCGAGATCCAGCCTCGTTGGTCGGCCCGATCGATACGATCGCGCATGAAATCGATCCGTTCGTGCAGACCCTGGGGCGCGCCGGCCCAGAAGCGGCCTTCCGGCGGGGGTGGCGGCGCATAGTCGTAGCCCGACGGGCAGGGGTGATTGTTCGCCCCGGCGATGGCGTTGCCGGCCACCGCGCCGCCCACGCCGCCAACCACCGCGCCGGCGCCGCGGTCGTGACGTCCGGCGACGGCGCTGCCCAGCAGCGCGCCTCCGATCGCCCCCAGCACCGTGCCGGTGGCGCGGTTATCCTGGTTGGAGCGGACGCAGCCCGGATCATAGGGTTGCGCCAAGGCGACGGTTGGAAGCACGCCGGCGAAGATCAGGCCGGCGGCCATAAGACGAACACGCATTTTTGAATCCTTGTCTTGTCTTCCCAGTCCGTCCGGCGCCTGGAGTTATGCAGCGGCCGGGCGGTTGATCTACCAACGCCGAGCCATTCCAGCGGTTCAACGGCTGCGCTCGAAAGCCGTCAACGCAGCATTGGGGCGCGTTCGGCGAGATCGTTGCGGATGGCGGTCGCCGCGACGCTCGCTTCGCCCATGGCATGGCTGATCTGGTCCAGGCCCAGGACGACGTCGCCCGCGGCGTAGAGGCCCGCGATACTGGTGCGTTGGTGCGCGCCGACCTTGATACAGCCCTCGACGCTGGTTTCCGCCCCAAGACTGGAGGCCAATTCTGATCGCGCCGTCGAGCCCAAGGCTGGATAAACCGTGTCGAAGGTCCGCACCTCGTTCGCCGCGCAGCGGAGCGACAGGCTCGCGGGGCCAAGTTGGAAGTCGCCGACCGGACCATCGAGCGTTTCGATGCCGACCTTTCCAAGCTGAGCGCGCTGAGCGTCGGTCAGATCGTGGACGCCGTCGTTCGCCACCAAGGTCACCCGGGCCGTATAGGCGCGCAAGAAAAGCGCCTCTCGCACCCCATGTTCGCCGGTTCCGATCACGCCGACGTTTTGATCGGTGACTTCGAATCCGTCGCAGACCGGGCAATAGCGCAGTTGGCCCTGGCTCAGCGCCTGGGCGTGCATGGCCTCATCCATCACGGGTCGACGATTGCTGACCCCGGTGGCCAGCAGAACGCTGCGGGCCGATAGGGAGGGGAAATCGCCGGACGCGGACCAGATCTCGCCCGCCTTTTCGAGGGCCTGCACACGGCCCCTTTGAAGCTCGACGTCAAACTCGCCCGCTTGTCGCCGCATGCGCGCAAGCAGGTCGGGCCCGGCGATCCCGGCCGGAAAGCCGGACAGGTTCCGCGTACAGGGGATGAGGTCGGCGCGGCTGTCCCCGCCGTCCAGCACTCTGACCGTCAGGCGAAAACGCGCCAGATAGATGGCGGCCGTCAGCCCGGCTGGCCCGCCGCCGACCACGAGGCAATCATACGGCTCAGGCTGGCGCGCGGTCAGGAGGCGCCCTGCCCGCCGGTGACGCCGTAGACCTCCCCGGTGATGAAGCTGCCTTCCTGCGAGGCCAAAAGGACATAGACCGGCGCGATCTCGACCGGCTGGCCTGGCCGGCCCATGGGGCCTGCTTCGCCGAAATGCTCGACCTTTTCCTGGGTCTGGCCGCCGCTCGGTTGCAGCGCTGTCCAGAACGGCCCAGGGGCCACGGCGTTGACCCGCACGCCCTTCTTGATCAGTTGCTTGGACAAGGCCTGGGTGAAGGCGACAATGCCGGCCTTGGTCGTGGCGTAGTCCAGCAGGGCTTCGGATGGATCGAACGCCTGGACCGAGGCGGTGTTGATGATCGCCGAGCCAGGCTGCAGATGCGGCTCGGCCGCCTTGGTGATCCAGAATAAGGCGTAGAGATTGGTCTTGAGGGTCTGGTCGAACTGCTCGCTGGTGATGTCTTCCACGGTCGGCTGTGTAACCTGGCGTCCGGCGTTGTTGACCAGGATGTCCAAGCCGCCCAGGCCCTCGACGGCCTCGTTGACCAGGTGGCGGCAAAAGGCCTCGTCGGAGATGTCGCCCGGTATGGCCACGACCTTGCGTCCCGCGGCGTGGATGCGGTCGATGACCTCCGCCGCGTCCTCTTCTTCGCTGGGCAGGTAGACCACGGCCACGTCCGCGCCCTCGCGAGCGAAGGCGATCGCCACTGCTCGCCCGATCCCGGAATCGGCCCCGGTGATCAGCGCCCTGCGGCCTTCGAGCCGCCCCGAGCCCTTGTAGCTGGTTTCGCCGTGGTCGGGCTTGGGATCCATCCTGGAGGCCAAACCCGGCGCCGGCTGCGGCTGCCTTGGGAAAGGCGGTTTCGGATATTGGGTCCGGGGGTCCTGCATGTGAAAGCGCGTGTCGGACATCATCATCTCCAGACCTGTTGAGCCGTCGGGACCTTGGTCTTTTTTGGGAAATGGTCCGCTCGGCCAAACGTTCCCGCAGGCCATAATCTAGCCGGGGTTGATGGCTGGCCGAACATAGACATAGGCCACGCGGCCATCGGCGCGCTGCATGGCTTCCGTAATTTCGCGGATCGCCTCGCCGACGTCCGCGACCATCATATGCGGCCGGAAGCTGAGGGTGAGGGCCACCAGCACCGAGCGCGGACCCAGGTGCAGGGTCGTGATCTCCACGACCTCGGCAACGCGGTGATCTTCCTTCAACACCCGCTGCAGTTCGGCCATCACCGGGGCCGCCACGGCTTCGCCAGCGATAAGACTGCGGGTTTCATTGGCCAGCACCGCCGCGACCGCCGTCATCAGCAAGCCGATCGCCACCGACGCCGCGCCGTCGGCCCAAAGCAGGTGAAAGACGCAGGACGCCACGAGACCGGCGGTGGCTATGGCGACGCCCGCCAGGGCGGCGGAATCCTCCAGCAGGCTCGCATAGAGGCTTGGGTCCTTGGAGACGCGGATGAAGGTCCACAATCGGGTGCGCCGGCCGCGCACCAGGTGTTTGTACTCCCTCACGCCCACCGCCAGGGACAGGCCCTCGAAGACGGCGGCGAAGGCCAGCACCGCAAAATTGATCAGCGGCGCTGTGATCGGCTCTGGGGCCAGGATGTGGCGAACGCCCTGATACAGCGAGGTCGCGCCGCCGAGCAGAAACACCATCAGGGCGACCACGAACGACCAGAAATAGGCCTCCATGCCATAGCCGAGGGGATGGCTCTGATTGGGCGCCTTGCGGCTGCGCTTTTCGCCGACCAGCAAGAAGGCTTGGTCGGCGGTATCGACCGCGGAGTGAATGGCCTCGGTGAGCATGGCGCTGGATCCGGAGACCGCATAGGCGGCGAACTTGGCCACGGCGATGGCGAAATTCCCCGCGAGCGCGACAAGGACGACCCGCACCGATCCGCTGGTCACGGGGCGACGCCCTTGCCCGGTGGGGTCTCGCCACCATCGGCGATGCGACCACGGTCGATATCCGCGTTGATCTCGGCGCCGAGCAGCACCACCAGAATCGACAGCCAGATCCAGGTCATGAAACCGACAATAGCGCCCAGTGACCCGTAGGTGCGGTCATAATGGCCGAAATTGGCTGCGTACCAGGAAAACAGCAGCGACATGGCGATCCAGGCGGCGGAGGCCAGGGCGCCGCCCGGGGTGATCCAGCGCCAGGTCGCTCGCTCTCGGCAGGGGCCGTAGCGGTAGAGTAGCGACAGGATGGCCATGACCACCGCCAGCAGGATCGGCCAGCGCAGGAGGCTGACACCCTTGAGGCCGGACAGGCCCAAAATGTCCAGGGTGGCGGGAGCCACGCCGATGGCGGCGATCGACAGGATCGAAAACAGCGTCGCGCCGGCCGTAAAGCCCAGAGATAGAGCGTTGAGCCTGATGAAGCGCCGCTTTTCCTGGACGTCATAGGCCGTATTCAGCCCCGCGATCAGCGCCTTGACGCCGGCATTGGCGCTCCAGATCGACAGCATCAGGCCGCCCAGCAGCGCCAGGCCCAGATGGCGGTGATCCGCCGACGCCAACCGCGTCATCTGGTCGGTGAGGACCGTCACCGCGCCCTCGGGCATCAGGCCGCTGAGACGGGCAACGCCTTGGCGAGCGTCTTCCACATTGGCGAACAGGCCAAACAGCGACACGAAGGCGCCCAAAGCAGGGAACAGGGACAGGAGGCCGAAAAAAGTCACGCCCGCCGCGACCGCCGGGATCTGATGGGTGTTGAAGGCGTGCCAGGCGCGGACCGGCAGCCCTGTCCATCCCGCCGGCGGCGCAGATACGCGCCCTTCGGCGGGCCCAGCTGGCGGCGGCCTCGCGCCGGCCGGGCGGCGCAAAAAATGGTCGGCGAGCGCGGCGCCTGCGCCAATCAGAACGCCGAGGGCCAAGACGCTGGAGGCGCGCATGGGGTCTCGAATGAGACCCGAGCGCCGGTTGGGCTTGGAGCAGTCATGACGCACGCTTCAGGCCTCCGCTCGCCTTTACCGCGAACGTGCCAGGGTCTGTGGGGTTCATCCGCACGCTCAACGGAGCAGACCAGGCCGCGTAACGGCTGGACGCGGAACCCCGGGCCCGGCCCCGAGCTTAAAGGAGCGTCCAGACAAACCTGAGTGCTTGGAAAATCCCATGCCTGAAACCCGGGTCCAGACGGCGTTCCTGTTCGACCTCGACGGGACCCTCGTCGATAGCGTCTATCAGCATGTGCTGGCCTGGCGCGAGGCGCTCGACGCCGAAGGCCTGAACCTGTCGGTCTGGCGCGTGCACCGCAAGATCGGCATGAGCGGCGGCCTGTTCACCCATCAGTTGGCGCGTGAACTCGGTTCGGAGATCAGCCGCGAACAGATGGAGCGCCTGAAGCAAGGTCATGCCGAGGCCTACCGGCGGCTTGCGCCCACGGTTCGTCCGCTGCCCGGCGCGTGCGAGTTGCTGGCGGCGCTCGATTCTGCCGGTGTCGCCTGGGCGATCGCCACCAGCGGCTGGATGGAGACAGCCGCCCCCAACCTGCTGGCGCTCGGCGTCGATCCCGCGAAATCGGTGGTGGTCACGCGCGATCAGGTCAAATACGCCAAGCCCGATCCGGACCTGTTCCTGGCCGCGGCCGAGCGGCTCGGCGCGCCGATCCAGACCACGGTGGTGGTCGGCGACAGCATCTGGGACATGATCGCGGCTGCGCGCTGCAAAGCCGTGGGCGTGGGGCTGCTGTCGGGCGGCTACGGCCAGAACGAGCTGGAGCGCAGCGGGGCGCTGCGGGTCTATGAGGACCCGAGGGATCTGCTGATCCATCTGGACGAGGTCGGGGGGCGCCGTTGAAGCCGGGGCGGCAGCCTTTTAGGGCCGCCGTTGCCAAAGCCTCTCGGCCAGGATCAGGCGCAATTCCCGATCCAGCTGGCCGATTCCAGCGAACCATCGGCGGTTTGGTGGCGGATAATGTGTGATACGGTTGTCCAAGGAACCTCTTTCGACTCATCCCGTTGAGACTCGTCGGCCTTTGGCTGGGGCAGAGTGGTGTGATGGACGGATCGGCAGCTTTCACGGACGATATTCTTCACACAGCCATTGAGGTTGTGGGCCAGGGCGGCGATTCGCTGTTGGCGAGCCTGGACGATCTTCCCGCGCCGATCTATGTGACCGACGCCGATGGCATGGTCACCCATTTCAATCAGGCTTGCATCGGTTTCGCGGGGCGCACTCCGGCTGTCGGCAAGGATCGCTGGTGCGTCACCTGGAAGCTCTACACGGACGACGGAGAGCCTCTTCCTCACGACCAGTGCCCGATGGCGATCGCTATCCTGCAAAGGCGCGAGGTTCGCGGAGTCACCGCGATCGCCGAACGACCCGATGGCGCGCGCGTTCATTTCCAGCCCTTTCCGACCCCTTTTTTCGGGCCGGATGGCGAACTGCTCGGCGCCGTCAATATGCTCATCGATGTGACCGAGGTCCGGCAGATCGCCGAATTGCGCGACCAGGCGCGGCGGTGCCGTCGGTTGGCCGCCGGGGCCGGCGATCAGCGGACCGCCGACACCCTTAACCTGTTCGCGGAGGAATGCGAGGCCAAGGCCGCCGACTTGGAGCGGGCCGCCCAGCCGCGCGCCATGGTCTGACCTGGCTCCCTCATTCCCGGCCGGAGATCGATGACCCGGGCGGCGGCCCAGGCCGATCGCGCGGGCCTATTCTCCCTTTTGCGCCGCATAGAGCTTGACCACCCGATAGAGGAAGTCACGGCCCTCATAGAGGGAGCGCACGCGGATTCTTTCGTTCAGGCCGTGCACCCCATCGCCGTCCGGGTCGCCGAACATGCCGGACAGACCATAGGTCGGGATGCCGCCAGCGCTCATGAACACGCCGTCGGTGGCGCCCGTGGACATGGTCGGCACCACCGGCACGCCCGGCCACAACTGGGCGGAGATGGTCTCCACGGGGCCCAGCATGGCGGGGGTCAGGGGCGGGGCGGCGGGCGTGGGCGACTGAGGCTCGAGAATGCTCACCGAGACGGCGGGGTCGGCCACGACCTTGATCAGGGTCTGGCGCACGGTCTCGATCGGCGTGCCGGGAAAGATACGGCAATTGACGTTGGCCCGCGCCCGTTGTGGCAGGGCGTTGTGAGCATGGCCGCCATCGATCATGGTCGCCACGCAGGTCGTGCGCAGCATGCTGTGCCAACCGGAATCCTGTGAGATCACAGCGTCAGCCTTGGCGTCGCCCGGATCCTTGAGAATGGCCTGCATGGCCGCGCCGGTATCGCCGCCGATGATCTTGGACATGCGATCGAAATAGAGCCGGGTGGCGTCATTGAATTGGACCGGAAAGTCATAGTCCCGCAGGCGCGCGAGGCCGTCGGCCAGGTGATAGATCGCGTTGTCCTTGACCGGGCGGGACGAGTGACCGCCGGGATTGGTCGTCTCCAGGGTGAAGTCCTGATAGACCTTTTCGCCGGCCTGAATCCCCAGGCTGAGGCGGCGGCCCTGTTCGTCCAGACGGCCGCCCGCGCCTTCGTTCAGGGCGAAGGCGGCGTCGATCAGCGGGCGCTGGGTCTTGACGAGATAGTCGGCGCCGTTGAAGGCGCCGGTGGTTTCCTCGCCGCAGGTCAGGGCCATCTTGATGTCGCGGTGGGGGCGGAAGCCCTCCTGGCGATAGCGGATCAGGGTGTCGACCCAGACCGACGCCATGGCCTTGTCGTCGCTGGCGCCGCGGCCATAGAAATAGCCGTTCTCCTCGACCAGTTTGAAGGGATCGCGGGTCCAGTCCGCGCGCTTGGCCTCGACCACGTCGATATGGGCCAGCAGCAGCACGCCCTTGGCCTTGGGGTCGGCGCCGTGCAGCACCGCCACCAGCCCGCCTTCCTTGGGGTGGTCGGGGGCCGTGAACAGGTGAAGATCGGCGTCGGGATATCCCGCGGCCTTCAACCTGGCCGCCATCTTCTGCGCCGCCTCGGTGCAGCTGCCCACCGACAGGCTGGTATTGGTCTCCACGAGCTCCTGATAGGTGTTCCGGAAGGCGGCCTGGTCGGGACTGAGGGGCTGGGCTGAAGCGGGGACCGCCGCGATCAGGGCGGTGAGGCTGGTGACGATTGTGCAGATACGCCGCATGCTGCGCGAAACTCCATTGCGGCCGCGCAACAGGCGCAGCTTCAAGCCTGGATCATCGACGACCAAACCCAAGCCGTCGAGGGCGCGGCGGCCTTAAAATCCATCAAGGGCGACCGTCGCCGCCGCAACAGAATTTCGCCGAATTGCCAAGACAGTCTTTGCGTGCGCCAGATTGGCGCCTATCTGCCTTTATGGCCGCGAACGACGCGCGGCGCTTACCGACCGTTGGCCCCAGTGACCCTCGGCCTCTGATGGAGGTCTAAGATGAAGACGATTTTGGCGATGCTGGCGAGCGCATCCCTGCTGGCGGCGCCGGCTGTGGTGTCGGCTCAGACCCACGGGGGGGGGCATGGCGGGGGCGGTCATGGCGGCGGCTTCCACGGCGGTGGTTTTCGCGGCGGTGGCTTTCGCGGGGGCGGGGGTTGGGG
>FSWM01000365.1_pt1 | contig 22483 bp, 19 predicted proteins | sample 1637841 | NCBI WGS metagenome assembly FSWM01 (sample SAMEA3914789, study PRJEB12502) | metagenome | biome: forest; material: soil | place: Canada | collected 2011-07-03 | depth 0.3 m | reverse complement strand
TGATGTCGCCGGTCTTGATCACCGACTGGGCATGGCCCTTGGATCGGCGCACCACGGCGTGGATGCGGGCGACCAGTTCGTCCTTGTGGAACGGCTTGGTCATATAGTCGTCGGCGCCGCCGGAGAAGGTCTTGACCTTGGTGTCGATCTCGGACGAGCCCGACAGGATCATGATCGGCGTGTTGATCTTGCCCACTCGCAGGGTGCGCAGAACATCCATGCCGCTCATGTCGGGCAGGTTGAGGTCGAGCAGGATGAGATCGTAGTCGTAGATCTTGCCCAGATCGACGCCCTCTTCGCCGAGGTCCGTCGTGTAGACGTTGAATCCCTCGGATTTCAGCATCAGCTCGATGCTTTGCGCAGTCGCGCTGTCATCTTCAATCAGCAGTACGCGCATCAGCCCCTCCCCGCCCAAACGGCGGCTCTAGACAGCGAAAAAACGTAGCCTCGACCTGAAGCACATCACGAAGTTTGGGCTACAGGGTCTTTAAGCTTAGTTAATCGTGAACGGTTCGAAAACGAATCTAGTGTGATTTGTAAACCTCTCGCAAGTGCCTCCGTTAACTATTTTCCGGACTGGATTCCTTAGATTTTTGCGTCGATTTCAGGCGAGTTCACACCTGCTTAAGGGGCTTGCGACAAAATTCTCCACGGACTCGTTTCCTTTGGAGAGTCAAGCATTGCGCAACCTATTGGCGACGGTCGAGCGGATCGATCCCTTGATCGTCTCGGGGCGAGTCGCCGCCGTGAACGGCCTCTTGATCGAGGCGCGCGGCGGTTTGACGCGACTGGCCGTGGGGGCCCGGGCAGAGATCGAACGGCGGGGCGCCGGGCCGCTGGCGGCCGAGGTCGTGGGCTTTCGCGACACGCGCGCGCTCTTGATGCCGTTCGGCGCGGTCGAGGGGGTCGCGCCGGGGGCCGAGATCCGCATCTGCCCCGATGGCGCTTCGGTGCGCCCGACACTCGCCTGGCGCGGCCGGATCATCGACGCCTTCGGCCAGCCGATCGACGGCCTGGGTCCACTGCAGCAAGGGCCGGTGGCCTATCCGTTGCGCGCGCCTCCGCCGCCGGCCCATGCGCGGGGACGCGTGGGCGAGCGGCTGGACCTGGGCGTGCGGGCCATGAACGCCTTCACCACCTGCTGCCGGGGCCAGCGCCTCGGCGTCTTCGCCGGCTCCGGCGTCGGCAAATCAGTCTTGCTTTCGATGCTCGCGCGCGAGGCGGCATGCGATGCGGTCGTGGTCGGCCTGATCGGTGAACGCGGACGCGAAGTGCGCGAGTTCATCGAAGAGACCCTGGGCGAGGAAGGCCTGAAGCGCGCCATCGTCGTGGTGGCGACCTCGGACGAGCCCGCGCTGAAGCGGCGCCAAGCCGCCTACATGACCCTGGCTATCGCCGAATACTTGCGCGACCAGGACCAGGAGGTCCTGTGCCTGATGGACAGCGTGACCCGCTTCGCCATGGCCCAGCGCGAGATCGGCCTGGCCGCCGGGGAACCGCCGACCACCAAGGGCTATACGCCCACCGTCTTCACTGAACTGCCGAAGCTGCTGGAACGCGCGGGGCCAGGCCCGATCCGCCCGGACGGCACTCAGGCCGGCAATATTACGGGCCTCTTCACCGTACTGGTGGATGGTGACGACCATAACGAGCCGATCGCCGATGCGGTGCGCGGCATCCTGGACGGCCACATCGTCATGGAGCGGGCCATCGCCGAGCGCGGCCGTTTCCCGGCGATCAATGTGCTGAAGTCGATCAGCCGCACCATGCCCGGATGCCTGCGCCCCTATGAGCGGGAGATCGTGACCGGCGCCCGCCAGACGCTGGCCGCCTACGCCAACATGGAGGAGCTGATCCGCATCGGCGCCTACCGCCAGGGCTCGGACCCGCAGATCGACCGGGCCATTGCACTGAACCCCGCGCTCGAGGCCTTCCTCGGGCAGGACAAGGACGAGGCCACCAGCCTCGATGACGGTTTCTCCCGCCTCGCGGCGATCTTGAATGGTGATGTGCGATGAGTTGGCGCGATTCCCTGATCCGAATCTCGAACCACGAGGTGGAGACCCTGCAGAAGCGGCTGGGCGAGATCGTCCACCGCAAGAGCCTGGCCGAGATGCGCCTGGCCCTGCTGGAGGCCGAGATCGAGTCGGAGAAAGGCCAGGCGAAGTCCGGCGGGGCCGAGTTCAACTGGAGCCTGCAAGGGTTCCTGGAGGGCGCCAAGCATCGCCGGGTGGACATCGAAATCGAGATCCAGACCATCGGCTACGAGGAAGCCGGCGCCCGTGACGCTCTGACCGAGGCCTTCGAGCGGCTGAAGAAGTTCGAGCACGTGGCCGAACTCGCCCGGTTGAGCGCGGTCAGGGAAACGGCCAAGCGGGAGACCGCGGCCATGGACGAAATGGGCCTGAGAGCCGCCTTTCGGTGAGGCTGGGGGCTTCGCGCCGATCGGTGGTCGGCGCGCTCGCAGCCCTGCCGATCGCCGCCTGCGGCCAGGGCAGCCGGGCGCAGCTGCCGCCGCCTGCGCCGGACCGGCCGCTGAAAGCCTTCGCCCGCTTCCCGGTCGGTTGCGCGGTGACCGCCGAGCGGCTGGCCGACCCGGCCGATGCGGCCCTGATCGCCCGCCATTTCTCTCAAGTCTCGCCCGAGTGGCAGATGAAGATGGAATATGTGCTGCGGGAAGACGGCGGCCTCCGCTTCGACGCCCCGGACGCCATCGCCGGCTTCGCGCGGGACCACGGCCTTCGCCTGTTCGGCCATACGCTGGTTTGGTACGCGCAGGATCCTGTGGCCTTTCGCCGGCTGGACGGGCAGGGCCAAGCCTTCGCCAGCGCCTACCGCAACTACATCCTTGCCATCGCCGGCCGCTATGCCGGCCAGGCCGTGGGCTGGGACGTGGTCAACGAGGCCGTGGCGGAGGACGGGGAGGGGCTGCGCGATTGCCTGTGGAGCCGTAACCTCGGCCAGCTCGACTATATGCGCCGGGCCTTCGATCATGCGCGTGAGGCTGACCCTAACGCGGTGCTGCTGATCAACGACTACAATCTGGAGAGCCTGCCCAAGAAGCGCGCGACTTTCATGCGGCTGGTGGAGCAATTACTGAAGGCCGGCGCCCCGGTCGGCGGGATCGGTACGCAGAGCCATATGGCCGCGGACCTGCGGCCGGGGGTGGTGCGGGGGGCGTTGACGGATCTGGCTGGGCTGGGCCTGCCGATCCATGTCTCCGAGCTCGACATTTCGATCAACCGGGCGCGGCGTTCGCTGCGCTCGCGCGAAGCTCTGGCGCTGGATCAGGCCCGGTTGGCGGAAGAGATCGCCGAAGCGTTCACGGCCCTGCCGCCGCACCAGCGGTTCGCCTTCACGCTCTGGGGGCTGAAGGACGACCAATCCTGGCTGCGCTCGCTGAAGGAGGATCCTGGCCCGCCGTGGGATGCGCCGCTGGCGTTTGACAAGCGGGGGGCGCGCAAGCCGATGTTCGATGCGTTGGCGGCGGGGTTTGTTGGGCAAATGCCCGGCGGCCGGACGTAAAGATCACCGCTCATTCCCGCGAAGGCGGGAATCCAGCTACATCCGCAAAAATTAGCGGGTTTCACCTGGATCCCCGCCTTCGCGGGGAGGAGCGGGTGAAGGAAAGCGCTTCAAACCTTCGGCGTCTGCCGCATCGCCGCCTGCCGTGCGGCCAGCGTCACCGCGTCGTCATTGGCCCTCAGGGCGCGCAGGTCGTCGCTGATGCGCAGGACGGCGACGTAGAACTCGCAGCTCGCCCGCCAGATCAGGCCCAGGGCCAGCACCACCAGTATGCCGCCGATCAGGGCGGGCAGGGCCAGGAGCCATCCGGCCGCGCCGTCGTTGTGCAGGGCCAGGCCCGCCGAAGCGCCGATGACGAAGAAGCCCATCAGCGCGATCACGCCCAGGCCGGCCCAATAGATGAGGTGGATGATCGATCCGGCGATCAACCGGTCAAAGGTCAGAAAGTCCCAGAACAGTCCGCCCGACGTTCTCCGCTTCGCGCCCGCAGGGCTCATGCCGACCAGATCCTCGAATACGATAGCCGCCCTGCTAGCAGCCAAGGCGCGCCGCTGCAATGGCGGCCTCTCGCCTCAGACCATCCCCACGGTCTTGAGTCGCGCCTTGGGATGGACCTCGTTCTGGCTCATCACCACGGTCTGGCCGCGGAAGCGCTCGATGATGGAGCGGACATAGGGTCGCACCTGCGGGCTGGTCAAAAGCACGGCGGCGTCGCCGGCCAGGGCCGCGCGCTCGAAGGTCTCGCGCACCAGGCGGATGAAGTCTTGCAGGCGGGACGGGGCCAGGGCCAGCTGCTTTTCCTCGCCGGGGCCGATCAGGGCTTCGGCGAAGGCCTGCTCCCAGTCGGCCGACAGGGTGACGATCGGCAGGGCGCCGTCCTCGCCTCGGTTCTGCCAGCAGAGCTGGCGGGCCAGGCGCGCACGCACAGCCTCTACCAGGTGAGTGATCGAGGTGGTGTGGGGGGCTGCTTCGGCCAGGCCCTCAAGGATCGCGCCCAGGTCGCGGATCGAGACCCGTTCCTTGAGCAGGGCCTGCAGGACGCGCTGGACGGTGGTGGCGGTGCAGACCGAGGGGATCAGGTCCTCGACCAGCTTCTTCTGCTCGCCCGGCAGGTCTTTCAAGAGCTTCTGGACCTCGGCGTAGGAGAGCAGGTCGGACATGTTCTCCTTGAGGATCTCGGTCAGGTGAGTGGTCAGCACCGTGGCCGGATCGACGATGGTGTAGCCGCGGAACGTGGCCTCATCACGCAGCGAGTCCATGATCCAGGTGGCCGGCAAGCCGAAGGCGGGCTCGCGGACGTGTTCGCCGGGCAAGTCGACTTGCCCGCCACGCGGGTCCATGGCCATCAGGTGTTGCAGGCGCACTTCGCCGGCGCCGGCTTCCATCTCCTTGATGCGGATGGCGTAGCCGTTGGTCGGCAGGCGCATGTTGTCGAGGATGCGGACGGGCGGCATGACGAAGCCGTATTCGGTGGCCAGGGTCCGGCGCAGGGCGCGGATCTGGTCGGTCAGCCGGCGGCCTTCCAAGTCGTTGATCAGGGCCAGGAGGCTATAGCCCAGCTCGATCTTGACGTCGTCGATGACCAGGGCCGTGGAGATCGGCTCCTCGGCGGCCTCGGTGGGCGCGGCGGCGGCCTCGACCTTGGGCGGCGCCTTGGCCTTCTGCGACACCCGCCAGGAGAGGGCGCCAGCGCCGATGGAGATCGCGGCGAAGGGCAGGATCGGCATGCCGGGGACCAGGGCGATGACGCCCGAAGCGGCCGAGACCATGCCCAGCGAGACCGGGTTCATGCCCAGCTGCTTGGTCAGGGCCTTGTCGGCCGCGCCCTCGACGCCGGCCTTGGACACGAGGAAGCCCGCGGCGATGGAGATGATCAGGGCCGGGATCTGGCTGACCAGGCCCTCGCCGATGGTCATGATGGTGTAGGTCGAGGCGGCTTGGCCGATCGGGAGCTTGTGCTGGACCACCCCGATCAGGATGCCGCCGACGATGTTGATGGCGACGACGATCAGGCTGGCTATGGCGTCGCCGCGCACGAACTTCGAGGCGCCGTCCATCGAGCCGAAGAAGGTCGACTCCAGCTCCAATTCCTTGCGCCGGACCTTCGCCCCGTCCTGGTCGATCAGGCCAGCCGACAGGTCGGCGTCGATCGCCATCTGCTTGCCGGGCATGGCGTCCAGGGTGAAGCGGGCGGCCACTTCGGCGATCCGGCCCGAGCCTTTGGTGATGACCACGAAATTCACGATCACCAGGATGGCGAAGACGATCACCCCGATGACGTAGTTGCCCTGCATCATCAGCTGGCCGAAGGCCGCGATGATATTGCCGGCGCCCTCGGCGCCCTCGTGGCCGTGACCCAGGATCAGACGCGTGGACGCGATGTCCAGGCCCAGGCGGAACAGGGTCGTGACCAGCAGGACGGTGGGGAAGGCGGTGAACTCCACCGGCTTCTTGATCATCAGCGAGGTCATCAGGATCAGGACCGCGCTGGTGATCGACAGCGCCAGCAGCATGTCCAAGAGGAACGAGGGGACCGGCAGGATCAGCAGGACGATGATGCCGACGACGCCGACAGCCAGGCCCACCTCGCCACGCGCCACCCAGCCCCACATTTCCTTGGCGGAGGGGGCCTTACTGGCGCCGGGCAGGGAAAGGCCGAGATCGGTCAAGGGGCGAGCCTCAGGCGTTCTGGGTCAAGAATTGCAAGGCGCGCCGGCCGGCTTCGGCCAGGACCTGGTCATGCGGATGATCGAGGGCGTCGGGCGCCTCGAGATAGGCGGCGATCAGGATCGGGCGCCTGTCCGGCGGGGTCAGGATGGCGACGTCGGCGATAATGGTGGCGCCCCAGCCGGTCTTGTGGCCGATTGTCCAACCTGGCGGCGTGACCGCCTTCAGGCGATTGGCGCCGGTCTGGCAGGCTTCGAGCCAGTCGGCCAGGCGCTCGCGGGAGGTATGCGACAGCGCGTCCTGCAGAAGCAGCCTGCGCCAGAGTCCGACCATGGAGGCGGGCGTCGTGGTGTCGTGCGGGTCGCCGAGCGCGCCCGGGCGGTTGAGGGTCGGCTCGTTGCGGTCAAGCCGAGTCGTCTGGTCGCCCAGCGAGCGCACAAATCGGGTGACGCCGCCCGGCCCGCCCAGCTCGGCGATGATCAGGTTGGCGGCGGTGTTGTCGCTGAGCTCGATGGCGGCGGCGCAGAGATCGCCCAAGGTCATGCCGCCCTTGGGGAGATTGGCCTTGGCTGTGGGCGCGTATTCCTGCAGGTCCTCGTGGCCATAGGCGATCCAGCGGTCGAGGCGCTCCTGACCCTTGTCGACCCGCGCCAGGATGGCGGCGACGGCCAGGGCCTTGAAGGTGCTGCACATCAGGAAGCGCTCGCCGGCGCGGTAGGCGACGATCTGGTCGCCGCCCCATTCCTGGGCATAGAGGCCGAGGCGGCCGCCGACCGCCGCTTCCATGGCGGCGAAGGCGGTGTCGATCTGACCGGCCCGTGCCGGACCCGCCGCCGCAATCGCGGCCGCGCCGACGATCAGCAGATCGCGCCTATTAAGTTGGAACGCTTCAGGCGGCATTGGCGCCCGAACCCTGGGGGGCGGGGACGGCGACGCCGGCTTCGGAATATTCCTTCAGCTTGTTGCGCAGGGTGCGGATCGAGATGCCGAGGATGGTCGCCGCATGGGTGCGGTTGCCAAAGCAGTGGCTGAGCGTGTCGATGATCAGTTGCTGTTCGACAGCGGCTACGGTCAGGCCGACGAAGCCGCGGCTGGCGGCTTCGGCCGCCATGGAGGCGGTGCGCGCGGTCTGGGCGTCGGGCGCCGTGGTCGTCATCGGCTGGCCGTCCGGCAGGCGGATGGCGAATTCCTCGATCTCGGGGCCGGTGGACAGCAGCACCGCCCGGTGCATGGCGTTTTCCAGTTCACGCACATTGCCGGGCCAGCGGTGGCCGATCAGCCGCTGGCGCGCTGTGCCCGACAGCGGCCGCTCCGGCACCGCGTTGGCGGCGGCGTATTTGCGGACGAAGTGCTCGGCGAGCGCGATGATGTCGCCCGGCCGCTCGCGCAGCGGCGGCAGACGCAGGTTGACCACGTTCAGGCGGTAGAGCAGGTCCTCGCGGAAGGTCCCGTCCTTGACCGCCACGGCGAGGTCGCGGTTGGAGGTGGCCAGCACGCGGATGTCGACCTTGACCGGCTTGTTGCCGCCCACGCGGTCGATCACCCGCTCCTGCAGGGCGCGGAGCAATTTGGCCTGCAGCCGGGCGTCCATCTCCGAGATTTCGTCCAGGAGAAGGGTGCCGCCGTCGGCCTCCTCGAACTTGCCGATACGGCGGGCCACGGCGCCGGTGAAAGCGCCCTTCTCGTGGCCGAACAACTCGCTTTCCAGCAAGTTCTCCGGGATCGCGGCGCAGTTGACGCTGATGAAGGGACGGCTGGCGCGGCGCGACTTCTGGTGCAGGTAGCGCGCCATCACTTCCTTACCGACGCCGCTCTCGCCGGTGATCAGGATCGAGGCGTCTGAGGCGGCGACCTGGTCGGCCAGGGCCATGACGCCCTGCATCGACGCATCGCGCGTCACCATCGGTCGATTGTCGTCCGAGACCGCGGACAGGACCGCCGCGATCAGCTCGGCGTCGGGGGGTAGAGGAATGAATTCCTTGGCCCCCGCCTTGATGGCCGCCGCGGCCCGCGCCGGGTCGGCGCCGACGCCGCAGGCGACGACGGGAACCCGTATCCGCTCGGCTTCGTTGGCGGCGATCAGGCCGGCGATGTCGAGTTCGTAATCGACCATCATCAGGTCCGCGCCTTGGCCGGCGCGCAGGGCGTGGGTCGCCGCCTCGCAGGTCTCGACATGCGAGACCTTGGCTCCAGCCGCCATCGCCATCTTCACGGCGGTGGAAAGCTGTCCGTTCAATCGTCCGACGACCAGAAGCCGCATGAAAGTTCTCCGTTATCGCCGCGGATCAGATCGCGGCGTCGCCGTCCTTGATGATTTCGGTCATGGTCACGCCCAGGCGCTCGTCGACGACGACCACCTCCCCGCGGGCGACCAGGCGGTTGTTCACATAGATGTCGATCGCCTCGCCGATCTTGCGGTCGAGTTCGAGCACGCTGCCCTGGGACAGCTGCAGTAGTTGGGCGACCGACAGGCTGGCGCGGCCCAGGACGGCCGAAATGTTCACCGGCACGTCGAAAACCGGGGCCAGGTCCGAGGCGCTCTTGTCGTAGCCGTCGACCAGGGCGTCGGTGGCCAGGGGGGCGTTGGGGTCGAACTGCTGGAGGGTCAGTTCGGTCCCGGGCCTGTTGGGGTCTTGAGCCATGAGTCAGGTCTCGCTCAAAGGGGAAGCAGGGGTTCTGCGTGAAGGCCTTCTGCGGCCAGGGCGTTGTGCAGGGCGGCGGCGACGCGCTCGCCGGCCTCGATCGGATTGAAGCTGGCCTTGCCGTCGCCCCAGTCGAACACGAAGGCGGCCGGCGGCATGCCGGGCGTGGCGCGAGCGATGATCTGGCCGGTCAGGCCGAGGCCGTCGGCGATCCGGTCCAGGGCGGCCTGGGTGCGCTCGGCGAGTTCGGGGGCGGTGCGGACCATCAGCCGCGGCGTCGCCTCGACCTCACGGGCGAGAGATTCCAGCGCGGCGACCACCGGGGCCTCGGGGAACTGTTCCAGGGCCGCGCCGGCTATGGTGCGCGCGACGGCCAGGGCCAGCTCGGCGCTGCCGGTGCGGTGATCGTGGGCGACGTGGGCCAGGGCGCCCATGGCCGCGCGGACGGCCTCGGCGATCTGGGCGAGGGAAGCGGCCTGGGCCTGTTCGGCGCTGACCAGGGCCGAGCGCTCGCCCTCGGCGTAAGAGTCGCGGCGGATGATCTCCACCTCATCCGGCAGGTAGACGCGCTTGATCGGCGCCGGCGCCGAGGCGATGCCGCCGGCGTCGTTGAACACGGTGTCAAAGGTGAACTTGCGGTGAGGCGTGTTGGTCATGCGGGGCGCCTCAATAGATCAGCTCGTCGTCGCTACCGGAGCCGGCCAGCATGATCTCGCCCTTGGCGGCCAGGTCCTTGGCCACCTGGACCATGGCCATCTGGGCCGCGTCCACGTCGCGCAGGCGCACGGGGCCCATGCTTTCCATGTCCTCGCGCATGATCTTGGAGGCGCGTTCGCTCATGTTGGAGAAGAACATCTCGCGAAGGGAGTCCGAGGCCCCCTTCAGCGCCAGGGCCAGCTGGTCCTTCTCGACGGCGCGCAGCAGGGTCTGGACCCCGCCCGGATCCAGCTTGTTCAGGTCTTCGAACACGAACATCAGGGCGCGGATGCGCTCGGCCGACTCGCGGTTGCGCTCCTCCAGGGCGGCGATGAAGCGGCCCTCGGTCTGGCGGTCGAAGTTGTTGAAGATGTCGGCCATCATCTCGTGGCTGTCGCGCTTGGAGGTCCGCGCCAGGTTCGACATGAATTCGGTGCGCAGGGTCTGTTCGATCTTGTCCAGGATCTCGCGCTGCACCGGCTCCATGCGCAGCATGCGGGTGACGCATTCGAGCGCGAAGTCCTCGGGCAGGGCGGCCAGCACGCGAGCGGCGTGCTCGGACTTGATCTTGGACAGCACCACCGCGACGGTCTGCGGGTATTCGTTCTTCAGGTAGTTGGCCAGCACCGCCTCGTTCACGTTGGCGAGCTTGTCCCACATGGTGCGACCCGCGGGACCGCGGATCTCCTCCATAAGGTTGTCGACCTTCTCGGGCGGCAGGAACGAGTTCAAGAGGCGCTGGGTCTGCTCGAAGCTGCCCATGATGGCGCCCGTCGAGCTCATGCCGGACACGAACTCGACCAGAAGGTCCTCGACCACCTTCGCGCTGACCGTGCCGAGGCTGGCCATGGCCTGGGAGACTTCCTTGATCTCCTCGTCGTCCAGGGCTTCCCAGATGACCGTGTGGTCTTCGCCCAGCGCCAGCAGCACCACGGCGGCCTTTTCCGGCCCCGAGAGCTTGGACGCGTCGACGACGGCTTTTCCGCGCGCGCTCATGCGTCGTGCAGCCAGTTACGGAGGATCGAGACCGATTCCTCGGGATGCTTGTCGACGAAGTCGGCGACGCTCTTGACGGACGAGGCGCGCACCTGGCCCTCGATCTTGGCGATGTCGATGCGTTGGTCGATGTCGTTGGGCGGCGGCAGGGCCAGGGGCTCGCCCGTTTGGGGATCCACCGAGATGTGGCCGACAGGGGCCGACCCGCCACCTGCGCCAGCGAAGGCGAGAGCGCGGCCGGGCATCGGCGCGCCGCCTCCTGTGGCCGACAGCAGCGGCCGGGCGACGAAGAAGATGATCAGCAGGGCCACCACAGCACCGATCAAGAGCTCGGCGGCCCGCATCAGGTCGTTCTTGTCGAAGTCGGCCAGCTTGTTGGCCGAGACCGCGCCACCGTCGGCCGCGGTTTCGTGGTCGAACTGGACGTTGATCACGCTGACCTGGTCGCCGCGGCTGACGTCATAGCCGACCGCCGATTTCACCAACTGGTCGATGCGCTGCATCTCCTGGGCGGTCCGCGCCGTGTAGGCGCCGGGCTTGCCTTTGGCGCCGGGCGCGGTGACCCCGTCCACGGCCACGGCGATGGACAGCTTCTTGACCGTCCCGGGGCTTTCGATGGTGGTCTTGGTGGTCTTGGAGATCTCGTAGTTGGTGGTCTCTTCGTTGTGGCCGCTGGTGGAGCCGTTGGTCGACGAGCCCTGGTTTCCGCCCGCGCCGGGGGTGCCGGGAACGTTGGCCGTGGCGGTGGCCTGGCCGTTGGAGTCGGCCTGATTCTGCTTGCTGTTTTCTTCCGTGGTCTGGGTGGAGCGAACCACCTGGCCGTCCGGGTCGAACTTTTCTTCTTGGGTGGTGACCTGGCTGAGGTCGAGGTCGGCGGTGACCTGCACCCGCGCCTTGCCGGGGCCCACCACGCCCTCGACCAGTTCGCGCACGCGCTTCTTGATCTTTTCCTCGGCCGCGGTGCGCTGGTCGTCGGCCATGGCGTCGGCGGCGGTCGCGCCTTCGCCGCCGCCCAGGAGCTTGGAGTTCTGGTCGACGATGGTCACGCGCTCGGGCTTCAGGTTCGGCACGGCGCCGGCCACCAGATTCTGCAGGGCGCGCACCTGGTCCGAGGCCGGCTGGCGGCCGGCGACGCCGATCACCACCGAGGCGCTGGGCTCGCCGGCTTCTTCCTCGAACAACTGATGCTTGGGCAGGACCAGCTGCACGCGGGCGAAGGTGACGCCGTCCAGCGAGCGGATGGTGCGGGCCAGTTCGCCCTCCAGGGCGCGCTGGCGGTTGAGGTTCTGAACGAAATCGGTCTGGCCGAGCGCCGAGGCGTTATCGAAGATTTCGTAACCCACCGAGCCGGAGGTCGGCAGGCCCTTGCCCGACAGCATCAGGCGGGTGGAGGCGACCTTGTCCCGGGGGACCATGATGGTCGAGCCGTCGCCCTTGGCTTCGTATTTGATTCCCGACTGGTCCAGGGCCTGGGTGATCGAGGAGGCTTCCTTCATATCCAGGTTGGAATAGAGCAGGGCCTTGGGCTCGGTTCCCGCATTGAAAACCAGGGCGAACAACGCCGCGGCCACGCCCGCGGCGACGCCAAGGATGGCGGCCAGGCGGCCAATGCCGAATCTTTGCAGGAACCCCAGCAACTGGTCCAAACAGTCGTCCTTCCTTTGCCTCGAGACGCGAGGCGCCGACGGCTAGGCAGGATTTACCCAGTGCTTGGTAAACGGCGCTTTAATCCGCGGCCTGGGGCGGATGCGCAAACGGCCGCACCCCTTTCATGGAGCGCGGCCGTCAAAGCCTCGAAATTTCAGCGGATGTCAGCGATATTGCTGGATCCGTGTGGTGCGCAAGCCGGCCAAGCCGTGGCGTTCGATGGACTTCTGCCAGGCGAGGAACTCCTCGTTGGTCAGTGAGTACCGCTCGCAAGCCTCATCCAGCGTCAGCAGGCCGCCATGAACCGCCGCTACGACCTCGGCCTTGCGCCGAATGACCCAGCGTTGGGTGTCCTGCGGCGGCAGGTCCGCGAGGGTCAACGGGGCGCCCGTTGGACCGATCACGTATTTCTCGCCTCTGCCGTTTAAACGTTGCTGTTGCAACATGGCTTTACGCCCTTCTCACCATCACCGTTGAACTTGACGATAACCGGTCGGCCATAACAGCCGCTTAATCGCGATAGTAAAGATTCGACTAAGGCCCGGTTTGCCAAGTGGCATTTAATGGTTTTCACTTCGTTAATCGAGTATTCATAAGTGTTAATGGGTTACGCTAGCGGATGATTTGCAGCAAATCTTGAGTCATTTGGTCCGCAGTGGTGATGATCTTTGATGACGCCGTGTAGGCGCGCTGAGTAATGATCATGTTCGCGAACTCGGCCGACAGGTCGACTGTCGAGGACTCCAGCGCCGAAGAGGAGATCGTGCCGGAACCGCCGGTCCCTGGAGTCTTCAGACTGTAGGCGCCGCTGGTCGTGGATGAGACGTAAGCGTCACCGCTGACCGAAGTCAGGCCGTCGACGTTCGGGAAGGTCGCCAGCGCCACCTGGCCGATCACCCGGCTGGTGCCGTTGGAGAAGGTGGCGGTGAGGTCGCCGGTGGAATTGACGGCCACCGCGCTCAACTGGCCAAAGGGCGTGCCGTCGGCCGTGATCGACTGGACCGCTGACGAGCCGGAATATTGCGTCAGGCCGCTGGTGGCGACGCCGGGGCTGAGGCTGATGGTCAGGCTTTGCGGGGTTGTGACGCCCAGCGAGGCCGCCCAGGGAATGCTCAGCACAGGCGTCGTGCCGCCCCCTACGGCCGTGCCGGAGGAGTCGGTCAGGTTGACGCTGGCCAGGCTGCCGTCCGTGTTGAAGACGACGGTGCCGGCGGCGATCTGGCCGGCCGGATTGGCGCCGACCGCGGGGACGTCGCTGGTCGGCACCGACTGGATCTCAGCGTACCAGGTGTCGGCGGTGGCGCTCTTGAGCAGATCGACCTGCACGTTGTGCTGCCCGCCTTGGGAGTCGGAGATCGGCACCTGAATGCTGAAGTCGGGTTTCACGCCTGTGCCGGTGGTGGCGTTATAGGCGGTCATGCTGTTGCTGGCCGAGTTGTAGGCGCCGGGGCCAGCCACCGGCACGGCCGCAGCCTGAGCGGAGACCACTTGGGTCGCGTCCAGGTTGGCGTTGACCCCAGCCTTGGTGCTGGCCGACACCGCCCCGCCGATGGAATTCACGTTGATCGGAGACAGGGCGCTGAGGCTCGAGCTGCCGCTCAGGATGTTGCCCTGGGCGTCGGCCGGATAGGCCTGGAGGTAGAGGCCCGCCGCGTTCTTCAAATAGCCTTGCGAGTCCGGGGTGAACGAGCCGGCGCGGGTGAACAGGACGGCGGTCGAGGCGCCGATGGTGGTCGGCGCCTGGGTGGTGACGAACATGCCCTGGCCGGTGATGGCTAGGTCGGTGGCCGAGCTGGTCTGCTGGATCGATCCCTGGGCGCTGACGAACTGTTGGTTCACCGAGGAGACGCCGCCGGCGGTGTAGGCGCCGCTGGTGTTCGACTGGGTGACGAGGTCTTGGAAGGTGACCCCGTTCTCCTTGTAGCCGTAGGTGTTGACGTTGGCGATGTTGTCCGAGAGCGCCGACAGGGCGGAAGAGTTGGCGGAGAGGCCGGTGACGCCGGCCAACATGGCGCTGGTAAGGCTCATTGTGTGGTTCCTTGTTCAGATATCGGGCTGTGCATTGAGGGGTTCGAACTGGGTTAGTTGCTGACGCCGGTGACGCTGCTGAGCGGTGTCTGGACGCCGTTTATGGTCACCATGGTCACGCCGTTGACTTGCTGCGCGGCGGTGACCGGGCCGCTTACGCCATCGGTGACAGTGACAGGCTGGTTGGAGGAGTCGGCGGCGGCGATCTTCAGGGTGTAGGTTCCGCCGTTGTCCAACTGGGTTCCGGCCGAATTCTTGCCGTTCCAGGTGAAGGTGTTGGAGCCGGCGTTCAGGGCGGTCAGAGGACCCGTCCAGACCACCGTGCCCCCGCTGTTGACCACGCTCGCCGTGCCCGCGGCCGCCGCGCCGGACAGGGTATAGGGCCAGCTGGCCGAGCCGCTGGTCAGGGTGGCGCTTGAGCTGCCGGCGGTGGCGGTCTTGCCGATCATGTTCACGGCGTTGCTGAGGCCGCTGCTCTGGTTGGCGCTCACCAACTGCTGCAGCAACTGGTTGCTCAGGAGCTGCTGCTCGACCCCGGTCATCTGGGTCAGCTGCGAGGTGAACTGGTTGGTGTCCAGGGGCGAAAGCGGGTCCTGGTTCTTCAGCTGGGTGGTCAGCAGGGTAAGGAAGGTCTGATAGTTGCTGGCCAGCGAGTTCAGGCCGGAATTGATGTCGGTGTTGTTCGACGTGCTGGCGGGCGTCGGGGTCGTTGCGCTGGAGACGGCTGTGGTCATGATGGTCCGGTCCTAGATCTTGATATCGACGCCCGAGGCTGCGGAGCCGGAGCCTGTGGCGAGGGCGGCCGCCGGGGCGCTCGGGGCGTCGGCGGCGTCGGTGGACGCTTGAAGGGTTGGCGCGCTGGAGCCGCCGCCTTGGAATTGGCCGTCCTGCCCGGCGAATCCGGCGCCGGTCCCGTTCGAGCCGAAGCTCAGGCCGCCTTGCGCCAGGTTGAAGCCCGCCTGCTGCAGGGCCTGTTGCAGGTCGCCGGCGCGGCTCTGCGCCTCGGCGGCGGCGTGGGGATTGGCGAAGGACAGCTGAGCGGTGACCTGTCCAGCGGCGTCGATCGCCACCTTCACATTGACCTGGCCGAGGCCGACCGGATTCAGGGCGATGTCGAAGCTCGTGGACTTGCCGTCGACCTTGCGCACGATCTGGTCGGCGACCTGGCTGACGATCGCCGCGCCTTGGCCGCTGGCGGTGTTGGCCTGGGCCTCGGAGGCGGTGTTGGCGGCGGCGAACGGGATGGCGATCGTGGCGGCGGCGTTGCTCGGCTGGGCCAGCTTCGGTTGGGTGTTCAGGTTGTCCGCCACGCGGCCGTCGGTCGTGGCGATGGAGGGCGCTGTCTTGGCCGCCGCGGCTGCGACCGCGGGCGCCAGGGGCGTGGCTTGAACCGGCGCCGGAGTATCGCTGTCCGCGGATTGTGCGAGCTTGGGCGCGGTGGAGGCGGCCAATTTTTGCGGCGCGGGGCTGGTGGCGGCCGGGTTGGTCGCTGAGGTCTGGGCCTGCAGCATGGTGCTCAGATTGGCCGGCAAGGCGAAATCGGCGCCAGCGTCGGCGATGTTCGAAACGGGCGCCGTCGGCATGGCTGTTTGCGGCTGATCGGCCGAGAGGGTGCGCGCCGGGGGGGGCGCACTGGTCGTGGTCGAGCGGACGGGCGCCGGCGATGACGCTTGCGCGGCCAGCGAGACGAGGGCGCCCGTGCTGATCGGGATCTGGGCGGCGGCGGAGGCCGTACCGGTTGGGCTCGCCGTCGGCTTGGCGCCGGACATCGCGGCGGCGACTGGGTTGGCGGACTGATCCTGCGCCGCCGCCTGTGGAGCCTGAAGGATGGCAGATTGCGTGGCCAAAGCGGGGATGATGACCGCCGTCGTCTGAGGCGCCGCAGCGGGAGTATTCAGACCGAGAGACGACAAGATCGCGCCGGTTGGCGCTGCGGCGGGCTGCGCTGCGGTGCTCGGCGCGTCGGTGTTCGGCGCGCTGGGGGCCGGCGTGGCTTTAGCGCTCGTGTTCGCCGCCACGGTCTGTTGGCTCAGCGTGTCGGCCGGAATCGCGCTTGAAGTCGCCTCCGGGCGATCGGCGACCGCTGCTGGCGGCGGTTTGGCAATGCTGCCCGTCGCGGAGGCCACGGTGACCTGGGGCGCCACCGGCGTGGACGGGCTAGCCGGCTTGGGCGAAATAGAGACCGCATCAGGCGTTGCGATGAATGTCGCTGGCGCGCTCGGAGCGGGATCCGCGGGCTTCGCAAACGCCAACGCTGGCGTCGGCGTCGCGTTCGCGGAGGCCGCCGGAGTTCCGGTTGTCGCTGCGGGCGGGTTTGCCGCGGGAAGGGCCGCGGCGGTCGGGACGGCGATCGAGGTTCCCGCCGTAGCGGAATCGGGCGGGGTCGCCGTTGTCGTCTGAGGTGTGGCCGCGACGGCAAGGGGGACGGCGATCGCGGCGACGACGGCCGGCGGGGGCGTGGTGGGGGCCACGGTTGCGGTGGCGTCGGGCTCCAGGCTGCCCTTCGAATCCTTGGCTGTCTTCGCTTCGGTTCCGACAGAGGGCGAGCTTTGCTTTGCCGTCGAAAGTCCTGTCGGGCTCGAGGCGGCCGGTGCGGCGGCGAGCAGGATCGAGGCGACTGTCACCGGCTCGAAAACGATCGCCGATCGGCCGCTCGCCTTGCCGGCGGCGGATGGAACCGCGGCGGTTTCGGCCTGTTGCGCGATCGGCGATGCGGCGGCGACCGGCGTAGAAAGAGTATTGGCGCTTGTCGTTGTGTCCGCCGGGCTCCCGCCCAGCAATCCAAGCAGCGCCTGGTCGAACGCGCTCGTCGCTCCCGGTGCGCCCGCCGACACGCCCGACGCCCCGGCGTCGCCGAACAGATCGCCGCCGCCGCTGGCGGCGACGTTGGTCGAGGCGCTCAATTGGGGCAGGAGGGCGGCGGTGGACATGAAGGGGGTGCGGACCGTAAGGGTGGGTGCGCCTACTGCGCGGCAAGGTTCGCGGCCTTCAAAGCAATCCCCGCGCCAAATGGTAAACGGCCATCTATCTAGTTGAAATATAACTAGAATAAATCCCACATCCCCAGGCGTCGATGGCGAGACCCGGCGAAACTTGCCCAGCGGCTCTAGGCAAGACACTCCGGGCTCACCCGAATTTGACCACCGTTACGGCGCGGTCCTCCGCCAGTTGGCCCGGCTCTTGCGCTGTCAATCACGAACCTTTGGGCGCCTGTGAGGGAAAGCCTTGAAAAACAATATGATAGCCAAGGCGGCCGCGGCGGTTGACGGCGCTTCTCGGCAATTCCTGCCGGGATCAGCGTCCGTGATTGCCGGGTGGGAGCGCTGAGACCATGTCGCTGAACACCATAACCCAGATCGCGACCGCGGGACTTTACGCCGCACAGACGGGCATCAACACCGTCTCGGACAACATCACCAACGTCAATACGCCTGGCTATGTCCGCAAGGTCGTCAATCAGGTCCCGGTCGCGGTCCAGGGCCTGACCGACGGCGTCTCAGTCACCGGCATCACGCTGGCGGCCAACCAGTTTCTGGACAATGCCGCGAACCTGGCGTCGGCCGACCTTGGCAAGGCGACGATCAACGCCAGCATGCTGAGCCAAGCCCAGTCGTTGCTCGGGGATCCTGGAGCCAGCACCGGCTTCTTCAACCAGCTCAATTCGGTGTTCAGCGCATTCTCGGCCGCAGCCAACAGTCCCTCGAGCACAGTCTCGGCGACGGCCGCGGTCAACCAGATTTCGAGCTTCCTTGATCAGGCGCAGTCGGTGGCCTCGTCGCTGAACCGGCTGTCGAGCCAAGCCGATATCCAGGTCGGCTCGGACGTGACCCAGGTCAACCAGTTGCTCAGCCAGATCCACTCGCTGAACGGCTCGATCGTCCAATCCACCGCCCAGGGCGCCGACGCCACCGACGCGCAGAATGCGCAGAACAACCTGCTGAGCCAGCTTTCGTCGCTGATAGACGTGAAGATCGCCAAGACCTCGACCGGCGGCGTCACCTTGTCGACATCGAGCGGGCAGATCCTGGTCAGCCAGGCGGGCGCGGCCAGCCTGGCCTATACGCCGGCCAGCAACGGCTCCAACCAGGTCACCATCACCCAGCCGGGCACCGGCGTCGCGCCCGTTTCGCTGCAGGTCCAGAGCGGCGACATCAAGGGGCTCCTGGACCTGCGCAATACGACCTTGCCCGGTATCCAGGACCAGGTCAGCGAGTTCGTCACCCAGACGGCGAACGCCCTTAACAAGGCGCATAACGCCTCGACCTCCGTGCCTGCGCAGAACACGTTGACCGGCTCGAATGTCGGCACCGACATTCCAACGGCCCTGACCGGGTTCACCGGGGCGACCAACATCGCGGTGGTCAATTCCGCCGGCGTCATCCAGCAGCAGGTGGCGATCGACTTCTCGGCGGGGACCATGACCGTCGGCGGCGTGAGCAGCGCCTTCACGCCCTCGACTTTCGTCTCCAGCCTGAACACCGCCCTCGGCGGCGCAGCTTCGGTCAATGTCGTCAACAACGCCCTGACCATCAGCGCCTCCAGCGGTAGCAATGGCATCGCCATCGCCGATGATCCGACCACGCCTTCCAACAAGGGCGGCGAGGGCTTCAGCCAATATTTCGGGCTGAACAACCTGATCAATTCCAGCATGGTCACCAACTACCAGACAGGATTGGCGGCCACCGACGCCAACGGTTTCAACGCCGGGGGCGTGATCGCGCTCAGGCTGACGGACTCCAGCGGCGGCCGCATCAGCGACGTGCCGGTGACCATTCCAGCCGGGGGCACGCTGCAGAACGTACTCGACACCATGAACGCCACTACCGGCGGCGTCGGCCTCTATGGTCAGTTCAGCTTGGATTCCAAGGGCGAACTGGCCTTCACCTCCAACACTCCCGGCGCCGTCTCGGTCTCGGTGGTCAGCGACAACACCCAGTGGGGGGCGGCCGGCGCGTCGGTCAGCCAATTGTTCGGCCTGGGGGACAGCCAGCGCGCCCAGCGCACGAACAGCTTCGCCATCCGCGCCGACATCGCCGCCAGTCCGACCAATATCGCATTCGCCCACCTGAACCTCGGCGCCGCGGCGGGCACGCCGGCGCTCAGCGCCGGCGACACCTCTGGCGCCCTCGCCCTGGCCAACGCCGGCTCGGCCAGGTTGAGCTTCGACGCCGCGGGCGGCATCGCCGCCGCCACGACCACGGTCAACCAATACGCCGCCCAGCTCGCCGGCGCCCTCGGCAACCAGGCCTCCGCCGCCGGCGCCGCCCAGACCAACGCCCAGGCCGTCCAGACCGAGGCCCAGTCGCGGCAGCAATCGGTCGAGGGGGTCAATCTCGACCAGGAACTGGTCAATCTGACCACCTACCAGCAGGCCTACAGCGCGTCCGCGCGGCTCATCACCGCCAGCTCGGACATGTTCACGGCTCTGATGAACATTCAGTGATAGGACACTAGACCATGGACCGCGTTTCCACGGCGACGCTCTACAGCTCACTGGTCGGCAACCTGATGACGGCCCAGGGCAATCAGGTCAGCGCCGCCAACCAGGTGTCGAGCGAGAAGGTCGCTACCGACCTCAAGGGTTTCGGCTCGCAGGCCGAGACCCTGACGGCCATGCAGACCGTGCAGAGCCAGACCCAGAGTTTCCTGGACCAGTCGCAGCTGGTGTCGGCCAAGCTCACCAGCCAGGATACAGCGTTCACCCAGATCTCCGACGCCATGACCAACGCCAGCACGGCTGTCTCCAGCGCCCTGGCCACCGGCAAGGGCGACAGCATCATGCAGACCCTGGCCACCGCCTTTTCCGGCGTCGTCGCCGGGCTGAACTCCACCTTCAATGGTCAGTACCTGTTCTCAGGCGGCCAGGTGAACAGCCAGGCCACCAGCGCCACCACGATGAGCGACCTGACCAGCGCCCCTTCGATCGCCGGCCTGTTCAACAACGACCAATACGTCTCCAGCAACCAGATCTCGCAAAACACCACCATCCAGTCGGGTTTTCTGGCGAGCAATGTCGGCACGGCGCTGTTCACCGCCTTCCAGTCGATCGAGGCCTACAATCAGGGGCCGAACGGCCCCTTCACCGGGACACTGACAACCGCCCAGACCACATTCCTGCAAGGCACGCTGGCCACCTTCCAGTCCGCCGTCCAAGGCGTCACGACCGTCCAGGCCCAAAACGGCTTGTTGCAGACCCAACTCACCAACACCCAGACCGACCTGACCAACCAGAGCACCACCATGCAGGGCCTGATCGGCAACATCACCGACGCCGACATGGCCAAGGCGACGATCAATCTGCAGCAGGCCCAACTGTCTCTGCAGGCCTCGGCCAAGGTCATCGCTTCGCTGCAGAGCTCGTCCCTGGTGACGCTGCTGCCGGTACAATAGCCGCCGCCTATCGCAATCGGCGTCGCAGATCGCTAAATTGACGGCTTCTCGTTCGCCGGACCCTCATTCCATGCCGCTGGACATCGCAGAACCCGACGCCACAGAGGCGGCCGCGCGCGCGGTCGGCCTGCCGGCGGGAGCGCGCGTGGTGGTGGCTATGTCGGGAGGCGTGGACTCCACCGTCACCGCCGCCCTGCTCAAGCGCGCCGGCTACGACGTGGTCGGCGTCACCCTGCAACTCTACGACCACGGCGCGGCGATTCAGAAGAAGGGCGCCTGCTGCGCCGGCCAGGACATCTATGATGCGCGCATGGCGGCCGAGATGATCGGCATGCCGCACTATGTACTCGACTATGAAAGCCGGTTCCGCGAGGCGGTGATCGAGGAGTTCGCCGACGCCTACCTGCGCGGCGAGACGCCGATCCCCTGCGTGCGCTGCAACCAGACGGTCAAGTTCCACGATCTCCTGCAAACCGCCCGTGACCTGGGGGCCGAGGCCATGGCCACCGGCCACTATGTGCGCCGCGAAGTCGTTGGCGGCCGGGCGCAGCTGCACCGGGCGATCGATCCTGCCCGCGACCAGTCCTATTTCCTGTTCGCCACTATGGCCGATCAACTCGATTTTGTGCGCTTTCCGCTGGGCGGCCTGGAAAAGCCGGCGGTGCGGCGCGTCGCGGCTGAGATCGGCCTGTCGGTCGCCGACAAGCCGGACAGCCAGGACATCTGTTTCGTGCCGGACGGCAAGTACACCACGGTGATCGACCGCCTGCGCCCCCACGGCGCCGAGCCGGGTGAAATCGTGCATCTGGATGGCCGGGTGCTCGGCCGGCACGAGGGCGTCACCCGCTATACGGTGGGCCAGAGGCGCGGCCTGAATGTCGCTGTCGGCGATCCGTTGTTCGTGGTGCGCATCGACGCCAACGCGCGCCAGGTGATCGTGGGCCCCCGCGAGGCGTTGCTGACCCGCGCCCTGTCCCTGAAGGAAGCCAACTGGCTGGGCGACCAGCCAAGCCTGGAGGCCGCCGCTCTAGCAGGGCAGCCGGTGCTGGCGCGCGTGCGCTCGACCCGCGAACCGGTGCTGGGCTGCTTGGCGATCGAGGCGGGAGAGCCTGCCGTGCTGTTCGAAAGCCCCGAAGAGGGCGTGGCCCGCGGCCAGGCCTGTGTGCTCTATGATCCGGCCGAGCCGTCGCGGGTGCTTGGCGGCGGGTTCATCGCCGAGACGGTGCGGGCGGAGTAGCCGCTGGGCCTGTTGCTCGTCGGACAGCGGACGATTCTCCCCGACACCCAAACCAAATCGGGTGACGCGCTAGGTTTCGGGGTCTCCCGAAGGCGAGAACAGATTTTGCTGAAGATCTTCCGGTGGCAGAGGCATATTCCAAGTCTGGACCACGGGGATACCGATCTTGCCGGCGAATGCGGCCACGCCGCCATCGTCGGAATAGATCACCCGAACACCTTGCACGCGAGCAATCGCGATAATTTGGCGGTCGATCTTGACCTTTTGCCAATGGGACGATGAACCGTCCTTCTTATCGCCTACTCGCATCGCCTCCCTGGTCATCGAAGCGACTTCCACTGCGGCCATAGTGTCGAATTCGGCGATCTTGAAACGTGACGACCGCATGATGCGATCGACAACTGCGGGACCTGCGTCTCCCACTCCCACCAAGACCTCGGCGAGCGCTGGGCTAGGGATCACGATGGTCTCACCTTGACGCTGGGCCTCGGTCTGAAGGAAGGCGAACCTCTCTGCGGCCCTCGCGACCGGCTGGCCAGTCGCTGGGTCAATAGGTGGCTTGGCCGTCGGATTCACAAGCAGGGAGAAGGCGGTAGCGTCGAGAAGGATCAATGAACCCCGTCCTCGCCGACGCGGAGGGACATCAGTTCATCGT
>FSWM01000325.1_pt1 | contig 22674 bp, 18 predicted proteins | sample 1637841 | NCBI WGS metagenome assembly FSWM01 (sample SAMEA3914789, study PRJEB12502) | metagenome | biome: forest; material: soil | place: Canada | collected 2011-07-03 | depth 0.3 m | reverse complement strand
TGAAACCAAGCGGCCGTGCCTAAACCATCGGAATGAGGGGTCCCTTTTAGGCGCCGATCACCCCGCTAAGGGGGTCCTTGTTCCACGCCGCCGCACATAGTCGCGGGCTGTCGTGAGCCTGTTAATGCCCAAATCGAAAACCAGACGCCGCGCGCGGCGCAACGGCGCCCAGCGAGCGACCGCAACGCCTGCAACCCCGCCGCGGCGAGGTCAACTTAGGCACTGGTTTACTCACCCCCCCACCCTGGCGGCGATTTCCTGGATCAGCCTAACGCTTGGACTCGCTGGCCTTTGGCTTACAGCTGGCCCGCTATCGCCCTCGATCGGCATGTCTGCGTCGGGATCCCTGAACCCGAGCGACCCATTTCAGCCCACGATTGCCGTGATCAACAATGGATTTTGGGGTGCCCACCATCTCCAATTCGGATGCTCTGGGGCCTTGAAACTATTGTCAGACAGGCCTCTGGGCATGGCCCGCGCCAGCGTCGCCAATGACGCGACCAGGGAGGCAGGCTCAAACATGCGCCAGGTTGACAGGCTGGAACGCCAGGAGAGCGTCACAAAGACATGCCCCGCACGAGTTCGAATTGACGGGACTCACCCAGTTGCTGGAACATCGATCGATTTCGCGGTGAGATACCGCTACGGCCCCTTCGGACTGTTGCGCGGCGCAACTGCGACCCGGTTTGTCAGCCGTGAGCAAGGGGGTACGATTGTCTGGGTTCCCGACAAATCAGACCTTCTGCAGCGGATGCCACCTTGAGCGGCGTAGCTACATATGTGCTGCAATTTCGAAAAATTTTGCAGCAGCCCCGACAGTCACGTCACACTAACGCACTGATATTGAATAGAATTTCATGGCGTCCCCGGCGTGACTCGAACACGCGACCCCAGGTTTAGGAAACCTGTGCTCTATCCGGCTGAGCTACGGAGACCCTTGAAGGCCACGCCTGCTTAGACCAACGCAGCGCTGGATTCCAGGCCCCAGGCCGCCGCGTGCAGATCGATCGCTTGGGCGAGGCCGTCGCACGCCGCAGAATCGGCCAGATCCTCTGGATCCGCAACGCGCCAGCTTGAAGCCTGCGCCCAAGTCGCGCTAAGGATCGCCATCCTCGCCCGCCAAGCACGACGCGCAAGGATCGAAGCGGCCGTAGTTCAGAGGTAGAACGTCAGCTTCCCAAGCTGAATGTCGGGGGTTCGATTCCCCCCGGCCGCTCCATAAAATCAATTAGTTAGCGAAGTTCCGAAAACCCATTTAGGAATGACCTGGGAGTTTTCGGGCTGGGTTCGTTCTCGGCGTCGCCGGCTGGCCGGCACCCGGCGGCCGGGATCGGTCCCGTCGTGGATCGCCTCGCACCGTTCATCCTTGAAACTCACAATCGCCATCACCAAGCGGACGGTCGCAGGCTTCAGTGGGCCTGGAGGCCGGACGGGGCGGCGTCGGATTGGGCGTTGGCGCGCTGGCCGGCGACGACCGCGGCTGTGACCGGCCCGGCCTTGTTGCCCCAGGACGAGCGGACATAGGTCAGGGCCTGGGCGATCTGATCGTCCGAAAGGTCATTGGCGAAGCTCGGCATGCCGCCGCGCCCACGCAGCACCACCCCCGCGGCCTGCTCCGGAGCGCCCTGGACGACGGTGTCGCCGGCCAGGGCCGGAAAGGCGCCCGGGACACCCTGCCCCTCGGCCTGATGGCAGGCCGCGCAGTTGTCGGAAAAGACCTGCCTTCCCGGAGGGTCGGCCAGGCTCGGTGCTGCGATCGAAAGGCTGGCTGTGAGGGCTAGTCCTACGCAAACACCAAGCTTCATGGTCCGATTGCTCCTGAGACTGAAATGCAACGTTAGAGCGGGATGCGAAAAAGTGGATACCGGTTTTTCGCGCCAATCCCGCTCTAAACTTTTAGAATCGATCACGTTTTATGAATTTGGATTGATTCAATCCAAATTCGTCGTGATCTAGCGAGCTTTCGCCCGCGCGGCCACCACCTCGATCTCGACCAGGTCGCCGGGCACGGCCAGCGCCGAGACCTGGACCGTCGTGCGGGTCGGGCGATTAGGCTGATCGGGCGCGCCGAACACCCGGCCATAGGCGGCGTTGAGAGCGGCGAAGTCCATGGCGCCGCCCTTAGCCGGGTCGCCCACCAGATAGACGTGCATGCTGACCACATCGCCATAGCCCAGGCCCAGGCTCTTGAGGTTGTCGCCGATCATCTTCAGCACCGCATCGGCCTGGGCCTCGGTGGCGCCGTTCGACGCCCCCGCGGCGGCGGGCGGCAGCGCGGCGCCGCTCAGGAACACCAGGTCCGAGCCGGCGGGCACCGTGATCGACGACGCGAAGCGGGCTGTCGGGCTCTGATAGACCCGCTGAATGTCAGCGGCGTAGGCGCCGCCACCCAGGGCGCCACCGCCGAAGGCGAAAGCGGCCAGCACGGGGGACAGGATCTTCCAAGTGGCGTTTCGCATGCGATCTTCCTCGCGTGGGTTATGGCATTGCCCCCAAGGTCTCGGGACCCCGCTCAAAATGCCATGGCCGGTGGCATTTGACAGGCGAAATTGCTGAGGCGCGCAATGTTTGCGCGAGCTGATGCGCCTCCATAAAGATCAGAGCAGGTCTCAGACTTTCGTGTCGACCCGGGCCAAAGATCTTGCCGTCGACCTGAAAACGATTAGGCTCAGGTCAGGTGGCCACAGCGGCGCCTATGTCTAATGGACAAGACCACTGCGCCTGGGGGCGGCCAAGGGAAGTGATCACGCCGGAAAGACCCTCCTCATCCGTCAGCAACGCTGCGCAGCTTGGCTCGAAACTGGCGCGCAGCCGCGACGCCCTGCTCAGTTATTTTCGCCCGATCCTGCACGCCTACGGCGTTACTGATCCGCAGTGGCGTGTGCTCAGCGTGCTGAGCCGGTCGGACGAACTCGACGCCGGCGAGACCGCCCGACGCGCCTTCCTGCTGCCATCCAGCCTGTCGCGCATCCTGCGCGACTTCGGCGCGCGCGGGCTGATCGCCAGCCGCATTTCCGAGGCGGACGCCCGACGATCGATGCACGCGCTGACCAAGACCGGCCATAAGCTGGTGGCCGAGATCGAGCCGCATTTCATCCCGATCTATCAGGAACTCGAGCGCCGGGCGGGCGTCGAACGGCTGGCTGGGCTAGGTCGCGCGCTGGATGAGTTTTCGGATCTGCTCGAAGGCTGACCAAGCTGGTTCCGCCCTGGCGCCGGACGGGCCGCAACGCCACATCTTGGTCATCGAACGGCGCCATCAGTTCGGCGCCCTCTATCTTTGGAGCCTGGAACTCGAATGACCCCCGACGAACGCGATCTGCTGACGCGGTTTCTCAGCGACCTGACCCAGCTGCGCGGCGTGGCCAAGGACCCGGATGCGGCGGCCCTGATCGAACAGGCGGTCGCCCGCCAGCCGGACGCGGCCTATCTGCTGGTCCAGCACTCGCTGCTGGCCGATCAGGCGCTGCACGCCGCCCAAGACCGCATCGCCGACCTGGAGACGCGCCTGCGCACGCCTCAGGCCCAGACCAGCTTCCTCGGCGGCTCTGCGCAGCCGGCCTCCGCCCCCTGGGCCCAGCCACAGCAGGCCTATCAGACCGCAGTCCCGCCGACCCAGCCGTCCGGGTTCTTCGGCGGCGGAGCGCCGGCGGCGCCGGGCGGCTTCGGCTCGTTCCTGCGCAACGCCGGGACCACGGCCGCGGGCGTGGCCGGCGGCGCCTTCCTGTTTGAGGGCCTGTCGAACCTGTTCGGCGGCGGCCATTCGGGCGGCTTCTTCGGTGGCGGCTATGGCCAGCCGGCGGAGAACGTCACCATCAACAACTATGGCGATGACGGCGGATATGACGACGACGGCGGAAGCTGGTCCGACGATAGCTCCGGCGACGACTTCAGCTGATCCAGGGCGGTCAACCGGCTGTCCGTGGCGACGCGACAATTGGCGCCTTATTTTGGGTAGTGTTAGTCTTCCGACTCACCGACAAAGATGGCGCCGGTGGTTACCCCACCGGGGAAAGCCCATCGTTGAGGCATTGTTGAGATTGGCGGGGCTATAGGTCGACGGACGGCGCAAGGCTCTCTCGACCAGCCCTGCGCCGCCTTAGAGTCCTTGCCCTGTTTCGGAGACGCCGGGTTGGTCGAACTACCTTACCGCGCTACGGACCGCATCAACCTAAGTTGCGCGGAGATCCTGCTGGTCGACAGCAGCCGCGAGGGGATGTCCATCCTCACCCAGATGTTCGCCGGCTTTGGCGTCCATACGCCGCATTGCTGTGCAACCGCAGGTGAGGCATTGGAGATCATCAAGAAGCGGGACATGACGATCATCATCGTCGACACCGTGCTTCCGGACATGAGCGGCTATGACTTCGTTCGTGCGCTCCGGCGCAGCAAAATCAAGCCGAACTGCTTCGCTCCGGTGATCCTGATGTCCGGCCATACGCCGCGCTCAATGGTCCTGGAGGGCCGCGACTGCGGGGCCAATTTCGTCATGGCCAAGCCGGTCAACCCCTTGACCATGCTCAAGCGCATCATGTGGCTGGCCACCGAGACGCGCGATTTCATCACTTCGCCCGACTATGTGGGCCCGGACCGCCGCTTCCAGCGCTTGGGCCCGCCGCCGGGCAAGGCCGGCCGCCGCAAGACCGACCTGCCGGCCACCATCGGCATCGCCACCGGCCCTGACCTGTCGCAGACCGAGATCAACCAGCTATTCAAGCCGACGAAGGTCAATCTGTGACCCGCGCGGCCCCGATTCCTAAAGTGAAAGTGGAATTCCGTTGACCGAAGGCCGCAGCATGAAGGTGAAGAACCGGCTTGGCGAGATGATGCGCCAGCCCGGCGGACGCTCGCTGATCGAAGCCCTGAAAGGCGCGGAAAAGCGGCTGGAAAAGATCTCTCCCGACCTCCTCAAGGGGCTGGATGCGGCGATCGCGCGGCTCGAAACCGGCGCCGTGGGCCTGGGGGATCCGCCTAATGAAAAGGCGCTCATCGAGATCTATCAGGGCTCAAACGAAATCATCGCCCTGGCCGGGCTGGTGGGCTATGCGCCCATCGACGAGGTCGCCCACGGGCTCTGCGAACTGATCGACGCCTTCCTCGCCGAAAGTCAGTGGAACGACAAGGCGATCCGCGTCCACATCGATGCGGTGCAGTTGCTGCGCGCCATGCCCAAGGACGACAAGGCTGGCCGCGAGCGCGTACTCGACGGCCTGCGCAAGGTCTGGAGCCGCTTCGGCGTACGCCAGCCCTCGGCCCCACCGGCCGCAGCCGCGGAAGAAGCCGCCGGCTAGAGCGCTCGCAGGAAAAACACCCGCGCCGCCCCATAGCGGCGATCGTCCAGCCGCTCGAAGCCTGGCGCATCCAGCTCGGCCTCGTCCGCACCGCGCTCCAGCACCACCAGAGCGCCTTCGGCAAGCCAGCCCCCGTCGACCAGCTGGGTCAGGGCTTTCTCCCCCAGGCCCTTGGCGTAGGGCGGATCAAGAAAGGCCAGGTCGAAAGCCGGACCGTCCGCGCCTGGCCGCTGGCCGAGATCGGTGGCGTCGCGGCGATGCACCCGCGTCCGCCCGAACAGCTCCCCCTTGGCGCCCAGGGCCTCGATATTGTCGCGGATCGCCCCCCGCGCGGCCGCGTCCGTCTCCACGAACAGGCAGAAGGCCGCCCCGCGCGACAGGGCCTCCAGCCCCAGGGCGCCGGACCCGGCGAACAGGTCCATCACCCGCAGGTCCCTGACGCCGGACGACCAGGGCGCGTGCTCCAGCACGTTGAACAAGGCTTCGCGCGCGCGATCCGAAGTCGGCCGCGTCCCCTGCCCTTCCGGCGTGGCCAGGGCCCGGCCGCGATAAGCGCCGGCGACTATGCGCACGAGCGAGCCACCACGTCTCCCGCAAGCGCGCCCAGCCGGATCAGCTTCGCCACCTCAGCACCCCGCCCTCCACCGGGTTGACGAAGGCGCGGCCGTCCCGGCGGCTGGCGGCCCATTCACGTTTCAGAGCCTGGTACCACTTGGCCTGGCGGTCGGCGTCGTCGATCCAGATCAGGGACGGGTCATAGACGAGCCCCTCGTTCTGCAGGTTCACCATAGCCGCGTCCTGGCGCAGGAACTTGCGCGCGCCCGAGGCGATGATGGGCTTGAGCAGGGTGAAAGCCCAGTGATCCGACCACATGATCTGGGTGATGCGGGTCCTGGTGTCGGTGATCGGCGTCAGGCAGGTCAGGGACAGGACCTGGCGTTCACCCACCTCGATATGCTCCCACCGCAGGCCGGGCAGGCGAAACACGATCTCGGTCCGGGGCGCACCGCCCAGGATCTTGTAGGCGTAGCTGTTCTTGGACGGGGCGTGGCGCGCCATGGCGAAGCCCATCTCGCGCGGCTCGAACGCCTTGGCCTTGTCGTGCTGCGAGGCGGGCGAACGCCACCACCAGTTCTGGTGCACATAGGGGCCATGCGCCGGGTCCATCAGCCCGATCACCGCGTGGTCGATGTGGGCGTCGAACAGCATGCGGTCGACGAGCTTGGGCGCGCCGCCGACGACGCCTGGAAAAATCGGCGGCGGCTGGTCCGGCTCGGCCTCGCCCCGCCCGTCCGAGCCCATCCAGACGAACACCATGCCTTGGCTCTCGGCCACGGGATAGCGACGCACGCGGATGCGGCTGACATCGACCGACTGGCCTTCGACCATCGAGGGGATGGCCGAACAGACGCCGTCAGTGCTGAAACGCCAGCCGTGATAGGGGCACTCCACCGCCTCCTCGCCGCCGTCGCTCTCGCGCACCAGCCGGCCGGCGGACAGGGGCGCGGCGCGGTGGGGGCAGATGTCTCGCAGGGCGTAGACTGCGCCGTCGCCCCTGCGGCCCAGGAGGATCGGCTCGCCCAGGAGTTCATAGCGCTGCAGCTTGCCGGGACGCAGGTCGCCGCTGAGGGCCGCGAAATACCAGATGTCGCGCAGGAATCCGCGCCCGAAACGGGCGGCTTCGGCGGCGCGGGCGGGGTTGAGGTCACCTTCGGGCATCAGGCTGCCGAATTCACACAAGCGCCTGATAGACACACCAACCCTTCTCCCCTTGCGGGAGAAGGAGGGGCCCGCGGCGAAGCCGTGGGAGGATGAGGGGTCGCGCTGGCCCTTCCGATGCGTTTTCGCCGTTGCACGAGGGTCGAGCTGAGAGGCCCGCGCGACCCCTCATCCTCCCACCCGCTACGCGGGCGGGCCCCTCCTTCCCCCACAAGGGGGGAAGGGAAATAGGGCTGCGCAGCAACAACGTGTGAATGCGGTAGGGGCATTACGGGGATGTGTAGCTCAACCGGCCCGTCTCACGCGAGGCTTTGTAATGGCCGAGCTGATCGGAATTAAGGCCGCGCGGCCTTGTCCGCCGCCGCCAGCACCACGCCCTCGGTCAGAAGCTGGGGCAGGACCTCGGCGTCGCGGCCGCTGGCGCCGTACATCAGGTAGAGCGGCACTCCCGCCCGGCCGTGCTCGGACAGGATCTGGGTGATGGCCGCGTCGCGGTTGGTCCAGTCGCCCTTCAGATAGACCACACCGTCCTTGGCGAAGGCCTCGGCGACCTTGCGGCTCGACAGGGCCACCTTGTCATTGACCTGGCAGGTGACGCACCAGGCGGCGGTGAGGTTGACGAACACCGGCCGGCCCTCGGCGCGCAGGTCGGCCAGGCGTTCAGGCGAGAACGGCTGGGCCGCCAGGGCGTCCGACTTGCCGGCGGCGCTGGCCGCCGCGCGGGCGGGGGCGTCGAAGGGCGGCCAGGCGGCGGTGGCGGCCGCCAGGGCCATCAGCGCCAGCCCGACCACGAAACCCAGGCCGCCGCCGCGCCCGGCGAAGCGCGCGCCCTGGGCCCGGCCATAAAGCCAGGCGGCGAAAGCCACCAGCACGGCGGCGGCCAGGAGGCGTCCCAGGCTGAGCGGCCCCACCTGCTGGCTGAACACCCACAGCAGCCAGGCGGCGGTGGCGAACATGGGAAAGGCCATGGCCTTCTTGAACACCTCCATCCAGGCCCCGGGCCTGGGCATCAGGGCCAGGAGCCGAGGGGCGAAGGCCACGAGGGTGAAGGGCGCGGCCATGCCGAGGGCCAGGGCGAAGAAAACGCTCAAGGCCAGGACCGGCGGCTGGGTCAGGGCGTAGCCGATGGCCGGCGCCATGAAGGGCGCGGTGCAGGGCGCGGCCACAGCCACAGCCAGGACGCCGGTAAAGAAGGCCCCAACCACCCCGCCGCGATCGGCCGCTTCTGCGCCACCGGCGGCGACCTGCAGCGACTGGCCGACCTCGAACAGGCCGGCGAGATTCAGGGCCACCAGCAACATGACCAGGGTCAGGCCCGCGATCACCGCCGGCGACTGCAATTGAAACCCCCATCCCACCGCCTGGCCGGCGGCCCTGGCGGCGATCAACAGGCCGGCCAGGCCGACAAAGGTCGCGGCCACTCCGGCCAGAAAGGCTAGGCCCTGCCGCCGGGCGTCACGCGGGCTGTGGGCATGGCCGGCCAGCGAGACGGCCTTCATCGACAGCACCGGAAACACGCACGGCATCAGGTTGAGGATCAGCCCGCCCAGAAGGGCGAAGGCGAACGCGCCGCCGAGCTTGCCCAGGCCCTGGCCTGCGGCCTGCGGCGCAGCCGGCGGACCTAGCCCTACGGCGGCCGGCTGGACCGGCCCCGGCCCGGCGTCGATCTCATAGGCGCGGGTCCCCAGGTCGATCACGCCCTGGAGGCGGCCCGGCGGACTGGCCGACTTGAAGCCCGAGCCCGGCGCGAGGGTCAGGGTGAAGCCCCCCTGCCCGCGCTCGATCACCTGGGGCTGGGGATGGTCGATCGCGGCCGGATCGTAGGGATAGAAATAGGCGTCCGGAAAGTCGCCGCCCTTCACCACATCGCCGGTGATGCTGAGCTTGATAGCCTTGGCGGCGGCGGTCATCACGGCGGTCAGCGGACCGGGTTTCGGGGCCTTGGCCAGGGTCGCGCCGATGCGCGCGCCCCAGGTCGGGTCGGGAGACGGCTCGCCGGCGACCACCGGCAGGGTCAGGGTCAGGCTCGCATCCTCGGGGACGCAGACGTCCTTGCAGACCAGGTAGCTGGCGGCGGCCTTCAGGGTGACGCTCTGCCCCACCTTGGCGCCCGCCGGCGCGGCCAGGGTCTGGGGCAGCAGCACCTCGCCCTCGTAGCCGTAGTCCATCAAAGGACCGGTGCGTAGCTGGCGCGGCTTGGGCCACACCATCTCGCCGATCTTCCAGCCCGCGGGCAGGGTCCAGGTCACGGTGGTGGCCTGGCCGGAGTCGCCGGGATTGCGCCAATAGGTGTGCCAGCCCGGCTGGATCTTCTGGCGCAGGGCGACATGAATGACGCCGCCCGCCTGCACGCCCTGGGCGTCGGCCACTAGCGAGGCCTCCACATGGCGCCGGGCCAGGGGGTCGGCCGCAGGGTTCGTGTCGGCGCAGGCGGCGCTCGTCCAGGCGAGCGCCAAGCCGGCCAGCGCGGCGCCAAACAGCGTCAAACTCTTACGGACTGTCATCGCGCTCCTATCGCATAAGCCCGGCCATGGAACCATATGGGGGTGTGGGCTCTCGACTTCAGGGCCCAAAGTGATTCAGTTACGAATCGGCCCCGGAGCGGGATGCGAAAAAGTGGATACCGGTTTTTCGCATCGATCCCGCTCTGACTTTCAGAATCGATCACGTTTTATGAATTTGGATTGATTCAATCCAAATTCATCGTGATCTAGCGGCCGGATCAGATGAGGATCAGGCATGCCCGGCTATTTCGAGGATATTAAGGTCGGCCAGGTGGTGGCGCTCGGCACCATGGTGCTGGACGAGGACGTGCTGAACGACTTCATCGCCGCCTTCGCCCCCGACCGCGACCCCGACCAGGGCGCGCCGGACGCCCTGGTCTATGCGATCTGGTCGCGCCTCGACGGCCAGACGGCGGCGGACTGGCCGCAGACCAAGCGCCTGGCCGTCGACGCCCTGCGGTGGGCGCGAAATCCGCCCGCGGGCGAGCTCTTGCGCGGACGCATGACCGTCATGGGCAAGGACCAGGTGGGCGAATCCAAGGGCATCGTCATCGCCCAGCACGACCTGTTGGACGAAGCCGGGCGGCTGGTGTTCTCGTGCCTGACGCGGAGCGTGTTCGTCTGCAGGGGCTGACATGCCCCTGAACACCATGTCTGAACACCATGCCGTGAAAGTCGAATTGCGCGTCTCGACGCCGCTACCCCGGCGGGTAATGTGCGGCCTATCCACAAAAGGAAACGGCCGATGTCATTTGTGACGGTCAAGGACGGAACACAGATCTTCTATAAGGACTGGGGCTCCGGCCGACCCATCGTGTTCCACCATGGCTGGCCGCTCAGCTCCGACGACTGGGACGCCCAGATGCTGTTCTTCGTCCAGCAGGGCTACCGCGTCATCGCCCATGATCGCCGCGGCCATGGACGCTCGAGCCCGTCGGCCACCGGGCACGAGATGGACACCTACGCCGCCGATGTCGCCGAACTGAGCGCCGCTCTCGACCTGAAGGGCGCCATTCACGTCGGCCACTCCACGGGCGGCGGCGAAGTGGCCCGGTATGTGGCCCGCGCCTATCCGGAACGCGTCTCCAAGGCGGTGCTGATCGGGGCCGTGCCGCCGATCATGCTGAAGACCGAAACCAATCCCGGCGGCCTGCCGATGGAGGTGTTCGACGGCTTCCGCACGGCCCTGGCCGCTAACCGAGCGCAACTCTATCGCGAGGTCCCGATCCCGTTCTATGGCTACAACCGGCCGGGCGCCCAGGTCTCCGAAGGGGTGGTCGGCAACTGGTGGCGTCAGGGCATGATCGGCTCGGCCCTGGCCCACTACGAGTGTATCAAGGCCTTTTCCGAGACCGACTTCACCGCCGACCTGAAGGCGATCGAGGTCCCGACCCTGGTGATGCACGGCGACGACGACCAGATCGTCCCCATCGCCGACTCCGCCCTGCTATCGGTCAAGCTCCTGAGGCACGGAACGCTCAAGGTTTATCCGGGCTATCCGCACGGCATGGCCACGGTGCATGCGGACGTGATCAACGCGGACCTACTGGCGTTTATCCGGTCGTAGGGGGCGGGGATGCGCCATCAGCCGCCGTTGGAGTAGCTCCAGAAACTCGCCGCTTAGGTCCACCGGTCTGGTCACCACGAAACCCAAGTCCGAACGCTAGGCGCCATTTCGTGGAATGAGCACACCTAAGTCTCGCCACGCGAATTCCAGGTTCATCGAGGCATTGATGCGCCGCAAAGTTGAATTGCCTCGCCCTTAAGGGTTAACGTCAAATTGCCGGCAACCGGCAAAACCAAGCCTAAGGGGATATCGTGTCAAACGTCGCGGCTTCTGGCACTGGTGGATCGAATGGGGTCAACGGGGGCTCCCCAGGCAGCGCGGGAACGGCTGGCGGCTCAGGTGGCGCGGCCACAGCGAACAACGTTGAGTCCTTCGACCAGGCTAACAGCGCTGATGTGCTGGGCGGAACTGGTGGGACTGGCGGCAACGGTGCGGACGGACCTTCCAGTGGGGGGGCATTCACCGGCCCGGGTGGCGACGCCGGCGCCGGTGGCGCTGGCGGGTCCGCCGACGCCGGGACGGTCACCAGCGCAAACTTCTATACTTCGCCTACTTCGGCGACGAGCTCCGCGACCGGGGGCGCCGGGGGCGCCGCCGGAACACCAGGCGGTGGCGCACCCGACGGCCATGGGATCAGCGGCGGCGCGGGCGGGGCGGCTTTCGCGCAAGCCATCGACGAGAACAACAATGGCGTTGGCTTGGCGTTCGCCTCTGCGTCCGGCGGCGCCGGCGGCTCGGGTTATGGCGTCGGCCATGCGGGCGGCGCCGGGGGCGGCGCGTCGTCTGACGCGGTTATCGAAGCGGTAAATCCTGGCGCGAACAGCGCATCGTCCACAGCCGTCGGCGGGGCGGGCGGGGCCGGCTACGGCGGTGCGAGTGGCGGCGCCGGAGGAAGCGCCGAACAAGACCTTTGGTCAAACGATTGGGTGGCGACCGGCGTCCTCTCGCTGGCGCAGACCGCTATCGGCGGCGCCGGAGGCGCTAGCTTTGGCGGCGTCGCCGGCGCGGCTGGCAAAGCCGCCTCCTCCTTCAGTTCGAACTTCCCCAGCGACCAAAGCGGCGAGTTGGACTTTTCCAGCACTGCAGTCGGCGGCCGGGGCGGCTCGGGCGGCGACGGATCCGGCGGCGCCGCCGGTGGCGCGGCGACTTCCTCGCTCATCCTCGCCGACAATTACGGCATCAAGGAAATCGTTCAGGCCACGGGTGGCGCGGGGGGCGACGCAGGACTCGACGGCGCCTCTGACGGTGACGGAGGGGCGGGAGGGGCGGCCAGCGCGACCGGTGAGGCCAGCAACTTCAGCGGTTTGCTCGAAATCACCGTCAGCGCGACGGGCGGCGTAGGCGGCGCGGGTCGCGGCGCGGGTCATTCCGGCGGAACCGGCGGAACGGCGACGCTGGCGGGCTCGGCGGGTGGCCAGGAGGCGACCTGGGCCACGATCACCGCGGTCCAAACCGGGGGCGCAGGCGGAGCAGGCAATGCCGGAGCAGACGGCGGCGCCGGGGCCGCTTCGTACCTCAGCAATGCGCTCAGCGTCCAGTTGCCATCGACGCTCGCACTGTCCCAAACCGCCGAGGGCGGCGCAGGGGGCGATAGCGACAGAGCAGTTGGCGGGGCTGGAGGCGCTGCGTCCTCAAACCTGTCTGCGGTCGCCACTTACGCAAGGTACACGACCAATGCTGCGACTGCGACGAGCGCAGCCATCGGCGGAGCCGGCGGCGGGGGCAGCGCAGGCGGGGCCGGCGGCGGCGCTACAGCGATCGACAGCGCTGACAGCTCGGGGACGACCATGGGCTCGGCCACCGCGACCGGCGGCGCAGGCGGGGCCGGAACCGCGGGCGGAGGCGGCGCGGGCGGTGGTGCGGAAGCCCTTACCTATGGGGGCCAGATAGCCGCGAATCTCGGGGGGACCGCTACGCCCAACGCCTCCAGCACGGCCACGGCCATCGGCGGCGCCGGCGGCGCCGGCGCCTCGGGGAATGGCGGCGGCGGCGGCTCTGGCTACGCCTCGGCGGTCGGCAATAGCGGTGCTTCGACCGTTTCCACAGCCAACGGGGCCGGCGGCCAGGGCGGCTCGGCGTATGGCGTCGGGTTCACCGGAGGCTCAGGCGGCGGCGGGGACGCCGTAGCAAAGGCGAGTACCAGCGTGGCCGGGGACAACAGCACCGCCAGTGCGACCGGCATAGGCGGCGGCGGCGGCGCGGGCTTGAACGGCGCCAACGGCGGGGCGGGTTACGGGGCCTATCTGACCAATGCGGCCACAGGCTACACGAACGGCGGGGTGCTGACCCTTAACCAGTCCGCGACCGGCGGGGCTGGCGGCGCCAGCGCGGGCGGCGTGGTCGGCGCAGCGGGCCAAGCGGCTTCGATACTCAGCGTCAATGACCGTGCGAGCGTGACGCAAAGCGCCCAAGTCAACCTCAGCAGTACAGCTCTAGGCAGCGCCGGCGGCGCTGGAACAAACGGGTCAGTTGGTGGCGCCGGCGGGGCTGCAATGGCTTCGGCGGCAGGAACCGGCGCCGGCCTGGCCATCGTCAGCACCGCCACCGGGGGCGCGGGCGGATCGGGTCAGGCGATCTCGTCGAGTTCCCCCAGTATTGGCGGCGCCGGCGGTGTCGCCCGGGCGACCGCATTCGCGGTCGGCAGCGGACACCTGACCAGCGTGACCGCTTTCCAGACCGGCGGCGCGGGCGGCGGGGCCGGGTATGGCGGGACCGGCGGGGCTGGCGCCGCCAGCACGATGACAAACGCGGTCAGTGGCTCGGCGACTGGCGCCAGCATGTCGCTGCAACAGACGGCGACCGGCGGCGCCGGAGGTCTGGCGACAAACGGGGTCGGTGGAGCGGGCGGCGCAGCGAACTCGAGTTTGACCGTTGATGACGTACTCAGCGCAACGCCAACACCCGTCCTGGCCGCCCGCAGCACCGCTATCGGCGGCGCTGGCGGCGGGGGCCTCGCCTCGGGGGCCGGTGGCGCGGCCACCGCCAACGACGCCATCCGTGGCGTTGGACAAGTTGAGGGTATTGCGCTTGCCACCGGAGGAAGTAGCGTTGGGGCGGCTGGTTCGGCCAAGGCCCAGACCGACGTGACGGCGGGATCCACGGCGGTCAGTTACGCGATCGCCGATGGTGGCGCTGGCGGCACCGGAGGGTCGGCCAACGCAATCGCCTCGGGCCAAGGGGGGGCGAATGTCGATGTTCGCGCAACGGCGGCAGGTGGCGATAGTCAATTGGCTGGCGCAAGCGGCGGCTCAGCGCGCGCAAGCGCTACGGCGATTTGCACCAGCGACCAGACCGCTTCCGCCATGGCGACCGCGAACGGAGGCTCGGGCGGTCCACTCGGCGGTACGGGCGGCTTTGCCTATCTCAACAATACCGTCGGTGGTTGGACTGATGGCGGGCAACTTGACCTGCTACAGGCGGCCTTCGGCGGCGCGGGAGGCGGCGCCGGAGCCACGGCGGCGCCTGGTCCAGGCGGTGCAGCCACATCGCTGCTGACCTTCAACGATCTAGAGAGCCCGCACCGGAGCGCCCTCCTGCTCGTCCAGGTGACGGCGGTCAGCGGCAAGGGCGGACCGGGAACTTCCAATGTGGCCGGCCATGACGGCGCCAACGGCGTGGCGAGCCTGACAGTCACTGGCTCAGGTCAGGTCTACGGCTATTCGACCGGAGATGGCGGCGACGGCGGCGCGGCGTCTGGGGCCTCGGCCGGCGCTGGCGGAATAGGAACGGCGACCACGCTCGTGACCGGCGTTACGCACACAGTCGGATCGGCGGACGCATCCGGCGGCGTCGGCAGCGTCGGCGGCGCCGCCATCTCCCATGCAACGGCTATTGATCCGACCGGATCGGCGGTGGGACAATCGGTCAGCTATGGCGGGCAAGGCGCCACCGGCGGGCTCGCGAGCGCGACGACATCGGTGACAGCCTTGACCGGCGCCGCTACGGCGGCGGCTTCGACGAGCGATACACCGGGACACCTGATCACTAGTGCAGCCGCTGACGCCAGCGCCGCCGTCGGTTGGACAACCGTGGCCATGGCCCAAGTGGCGGTGGCCGGTGCGGCGTTCCCCTTTGTGTCCGGCGACCAGTCCGTCGCCACAGAGCTTGCTGCGCCAAGTGCAGCCGCCGTCAACAGCGCCCTTTCAACCAACGCAAATATCGACGCCGCCTTTGGGGCTTCGCCTTCGTTCTTCGCGCTCGGCGAATTGGGCGGTGGCCACTCGCACGGCGGGACTACCTTGCAGACCGCCACAAGCGAGATCGACCTTAGGGTTGACCTCACCCAACTCGCCTCGCGTCAAGATCTGATGGTCGGCCTCTACAGCGGCGGCGCCTTTGGCGCCGGCTTCAGCAGTCTGACCTTCGATATTTATGCTGACGGGACAGATGTGCTGCACCAGACATTTACTTCGGTCGCCGCCGCCACTGCGTTTTTCTCGGACAACGCAATCGATCTAGGCTCCTTGTCCAGTGGGCCGCTGAGTGGAAACACTCTGACGCTGCGAGCGGTGATGAGCATCACGGGCAAGGTCGCCAGTTCAGGCTTTGACGCTGGCTTGATCTTCGGAAATCCGCCTTCGGCGGAGCATGGCACGGCGCGACCTCATTTCACCAGCGAAGCCGAGACGGCGAAACTGAACGCCACCGCGGAACAGGAAATGGTTAATCATGGCCCTAATTTGACTATGCACGACGCCGGTTTCGGTCACATGCAGTGGGACTACAATCTGCATTAATGGGTGTGACTTGGCTGTCGCTTTGCCCAGCCTGAAGCGCAGTGAGCTGCTGCGCCAAACGGCAGCTATGAGTCAAAATATGCCACGTTGACGTCGAGCGCGCCCCTCTCCGGCCGGCTCGACAACAACCCCAGTCCTCGCCCCCGCTCTAACCGGGCGATCGCCCCCTACGCGTTCCCCATCGGCGTAACCGGGGCGATATTTCCGCGGAGCATGGACTCGGCGATGATCCGGTCCCAGCCGAACAGCGAGGTCAGGTGGGCGTAGATCTGGTGCAGGGCGCCGTTGTCGCGCAGCTCGACGAACTTGTCGTGCGGCAGGGCGTTCAGCTTGGTTTCCGAGATCGCGTAGTATTCGGCGATCAGCACCGGCTGAGCCGCCGCGCCGGTGTTGGGGTCGCGCGGGGTGAAGGTGGTCTGCTTGGTCTCGAACAGGTCGAGTTCCCTCAGCAGGGCGACGAAGGAATCGGTGCGGGCGCGGTCCTGGTCGAACTGGCCGCAGAACTCGATGCAGCTCTTGGTGAACTCGCTGGGCTGGCCGCCTTCGAATAGCATCACGTCGGGATCGTCTTCGGTCCACAGATCGGCCGCGCGGTCGATGCAGATCACCGTGCGCTGGGCCTGGTCGTCGCGAGCGCCCACGAAGGGATAGCGGCGGATGAAGGCCGGGACATAGCAGCCGGCGCGGAAATTGCCCTTGTCGTCGACATACAGGTTCTCGCCCTCCTGCAGGCCCATCACGGCCAGGGGAGAATAGGCGTCGCCGGCGAAGATGATCGGATAGCTGACGCCGGCCGGGCCGAACTCGCCCACGTGCAGGGGCACGAAGTGCTGCTTGGCGGCGAAGCCGAACGGAGCGGCCATCCGCTTCATGCCCAGCCGGGCATGACGCTCGGCGTCTAGAGGCTCGGGCTGGTTGTAGAGCAGCACGGCGCCGCTGACGGGGGTTTCGATCGGATCAGCCATGGATTGACCTGTCTGGGCGTTGACCGCACGAGGCCGTGCGGGGAGTTGGGCGGCTTCTAGCGGATCGCTCCGGCCGGGGCAATGCGGGCGCCCCTGCAAGGCGAACGCGCGGGATTTCGGCTTGCGTCACCGCGCGTCGCCGGCCTCAATGTCGGCAAGAGATCGACGAGGAACAGCGCCATGGCCATCGCCTATCCGGAGATCCTGAGCCTGAAGAACGACGGCCAGGCCTTTTCGTGGACGGCCAGGGACACCATCCTCTACGCGGCAAGACCGTGCGGGGCTAGACCGGACGCGGCTGAGCCAATGCGCCGTAGAGGTCAGGCCGGCGGTCGCGGAAGAAGCCCCAGGCGGCCCGGTGCGTGCGCAGGAAGTCGAGATCGAAGCTCGCCGAGGCGATCCCCTCCTCGTCGCGCGCCAGGTCCGCCACCAGGTCGCCGCGATGGTTGGCGATGAAGCTCGATCCATAGAAGCGCTGGCCGCCGCCTGGATAGCCAGCCCAGGGCTCGAAGCCGGCGCGGTTGGCGCCGACCACGGGGATCACGTTGGAGACCGCATGGCCCTGCATGGCCCGCCGCCACGGCAAGGCGGTGTCGAGCGTGGGATCGTGCGGCTCGGAGCCGATGGCGGTGGGATAGAACAGGACCTCGGCCCCCATCAGCGCCATGGCCCGCGCGCATTCCGGATACCACTGGTCCCAGCAGATGCCGACGCCCAGGCGGCCAAAGCGTGTGTCCCAGACGCGAAAGCCGGTGTCGCCAGGGCGGAAATAGTATTTCTCCATATAGCCCGGGCCGTCGGGAATATGGCTCTTGCGGTAGAGGCCCAGGGACGAGCCGTCCGCGTCCAGCATCACCAGGCTGTTGAAATAGTGCGGCCCTTCGCGCTCGAAGATCGAGACCGGGATCACCACGCCCAGTTGCGCCGCGATCGGGGCCAGGGCGATGACGCAGGGGTGCTCGCGCCAGGGATGGGCGGCGGCGAACCAGCGCTCCTCCTGGGTGACGCAGAAGTAAGGCCCCTGGAACAACTCCGACGGCAGGATCACCTGGGCGCCGCCGGCGGCGGCCTGGCGGACCATATCGATGGTGCGGACGATATTGTCCTCAAGGTCCGCGCCATAGTGGGTCTGCAGCGCGGCGACGTTCAGGATCTTGCCCATTCAGGCTCCTGCTGGCTGATGCAGTGGAACGAGCCGCCGCCGGTGAGCAGCGCCCGCGAGGACAGGCCGATCACCGTGCGTTCGGGAAACAGGCTGCGCAGGGCGTCGAGCGCGAAGCCGGCGGCGGGGCCGTCGTCGTAGACCGGGGCGATCACCGCCTCATTGGCGATGATGAAGTTCATGTGCGAGGCGGGAACCACCTCGCCCTCGTCGTTCAGGACCCGGCCGGGCGAGACGATGCGCGCCACCTGCAGCGGGGCGCCGCGGCCGCCCGTCATGCTGGACAACTGGCGGGCGGCTTCGTCATAGATCTCGGCGTTGGGATCGTCGCGTCCGAAAGCCACCGGGCAAGCGACGACGCCCGGGGCGACGAAGCGCGCCAGATTGTCGACGTGACCGTCCGTGTGGTCGTTCACCAGGCCGTCGCCCAGCCACAGGATCTTACGCACGCCCAGCGATCGGGCCAGGGCGGCCTCGGCCTGCTGCTCGGTCCAGCCGGGGTTGCGGTTGGGGTTGAGCAGGCACTGGCGTGTGGTCAGGACGGCGCCGAAGCCATCGTGGTCCAGGGCCCCGCCCTCCAGCACGAAGTCGTGCGGGGTCAGGGGCACGCCCGAGGCGGCGGCGATCTGGTCGGCCACCGTCTCGTCGCCGTCCAGGATGTACTTGCCGCCCCAGCCGTTGAAGCGGAAGCCGGCGGCGCCCCCACGCTGCTCGATGGCGGTGAACAGCGGGCCGGTGTCGCGCAGCCACACATCGCCGAACTGACCGCGGACGATCTCGACGCCAGCGACGTCATCCAGCAGCCGGCGCGCCGCCTGCTCGGCGGCGTCGCCGCATACGAAGAGCCGCACCCGCTCGGCCCCCGGCCCCGCCAGCGCGCGGGCCACGGCGGCGACCTCATCCTGCGCAGGTTCGAGGTTGTCCTCCCACAGTTCCGCATGGCTTGGAAACCCAAGCCACATCGCCTGGTGCGGCGACCATTCGGCGGGCACGGTCAAGGACATGTCAGTCTTTCAGGAAGGCTCGATATGGCAAACACGCGCAGCTAAGGCCGGCCCCGGCGGGCGTCAAGGGCCGGCGCCGCGGGAACAGCAAGGCGGCCCGGCAAAAGGCCGCTTCGCCATTCCTGCTGAGCTTCGGCGACTAGAACGCCGCCTTCAAGGACACCCACACGGTGCGCGGCGCGCCCTGCAAAGCGTAGGGCACGCCACTGTAGAAGGGCGAGCTGGTGTTGTTGGTCGGCTTGGAGTTCAGGCTGCCCAGGTAGCGCTTGTCGAAGAAATTCACGACATTGATCTGCAGCGACGAACCCTTGAGGATCCGGTCGAGCTTGACCCGCACATCGGCGTCGAAGGTGTAGTAGTCCGGAACCGACAGGTCGTTCAGGTCGGTGACATAGCGTTTGCCGACATACTTGCCGGTGACGCCGAAGGTGAAGGCCGAGACCTCGTAGGTCGCCCGGCCGCTGACCATCCAGTCCGGCGTCTCAACCTGTTGCTTGCCCTTCAAGGGCTCGATGTCGCCGGCGGCGTCGAAGACAATGTTGTCCTTCAGCCGGCTGTGGGCGTAGCTGACATTGGCCAGAAGGTTCAGGTGCTCGATCGGCGTGGCGCCGAGCTGGGCGTCAACGCCGTAGAGGGTGACGGAGCCGACATTGCGGTCCTGGCTCAGGTTGGTGGTGGGGTCATAGCTTTGCAGGATCCGGTTCTCGAACTCGGTGTCCCAGAGCGCGATCGAGCCAATCAGCCGGGCGGTCTGATAGCGATAGCCGATTTCGTAGTTGGAGGTGGTCTCCGGCCGCACCGAATCGAGGTTCACCGTCGATGAACCCGCGGTCTTGACCGTGTAGAGGTCGTCGGTCTTTGGCGCCGAAAGCTCCTGCGTATAGCTGGCATAGATCATGTTGGCCGGGTCGAAACGCCAGCTGAGGCCGACGTTCGGCAGCACCTTTTCGTATTCCACGTGGGCCTTGAACGGCGCGATCGTATAGGGCGCGGGCGGGGTGGCGGTATCGCAGCGGACAGTCGAGCCGTCGACGGTCGAGGTCCAGCAATACTGGTTCAGGTCGCGGGAGAAATGCGGGTCGCGGACGCCCAGGTCCACCCGCAGCCTCTCGTCGAAGAAGCGGCCGATATATTCGGCGCTGTACTGGTTGAGCTCGGCGATCGACAGGCGGTCGCGATAGCGCAGCAGGCTGCCGTCGGCCGTGCGGATCGGCGGGCCGTAGCCGTCCTTGGCGCCGAAGGGATTGAGCGGAAAACCGTTAGCGTCGAGATAGGTCGCCTCCCCGCTCTGGCGGTGGTTGCCATGGTCGTAGGCGTAGGAGACGCGCAGAAGGTTGGACGGGGTGATGTCCCAGATCAGCGAGGTGTTGACCGTGGTGCGCAGGGTCTGAGTGGTGCTGGGCAGGAACTCCCGCACCGTATCCAGGCAGTCGCCGTCGCCGTTCAGATCCACGCCCTTTTGTCCCGTGGGACAGGCGAACGTGCTGGCCGTTCCGGTCAGGCGGAAATCGTTCTCGGCGATGGTTCGGGCCTGGCTCCCGCCGTTGGCCAGCACATACTGCATCGACGGGTCGAACGTCAGGTGCAGGTTGGGCAGCAGGGTGAAGCGCGACTCGCCGCGCAAGTTGCCGGTCTTGGTCGGGTTGATCTGGTCGCCGTAGAAATTGCCGCCTGCGGCCGGATCGGAACCAGCGGTCCCGGGTGTCTTGCCGGCGGACTGATAGGTTCCAAGATAATCGGTGTTCCATGGATCGGCCGGCGCGGCGTTCTTGCCGGTGGTGGCGAAGTTCAGGCCATAGACGTTGGGGATGAACTGGTCGTCGTAAAAGCCGGCGACGGCGACGAAGTCACCCTCGTGGTGCAAGTCCTGATAGACCTTGAAATTGACCTGCTTTTTCTCGAACTGGCCGTATCCCTTGAACTTGTCGTATCGCTGGTAGGAGCCCTCGAACCACGCCTTCGTCCCGAAGGGGCCGAACTCGCCGGTGTTGACCAGGCCCGCGAACCGGCGATAGCGGTCGCTGCCGAACGAGCCGATGACGAAGCCGTTGAAATCCTGGGTCGGCTTGAGGGTGTTGACGTTGACCAGGCCGCCGACCGCCGAGGCCGTGGGGCTGTCGACGTCGGTCGAGCCGACGTTGACGTTGGCCTGGGCGATGACTTCCGGGTCGACCAGTTCGCCGGCGTAGATGGCGTAGTTGCCGGTGTCGTTCAGCGGCACGCCGTCGACCAGCAGCGAGATCCGCGCGCCGTCAAAGCCCCGGATACGCAGGTGGCCGTTGGAGCCGGCCATGCCGAAGGGATCTTCGTTGGTGAAGTTGACGCCGGGGGCGAGGTTCAGGTCCTGAAGCACGTTCTGACCGGGCGGCTGGGTGCGGATGTAGTCGGAGGTGATCACCGAGCGGGTCTTGGGGGCCTCCTGCAGGGTGACCAAGCCCGCCAGGCTGGTCTGGCGCTTGCCGGTCACCACCACGTCTTCCACGGTCTGCGAGCCGGTGGACTGCGCCAGGGCCGCGGAATAGGCGAGCAGGCTCCCGGCCATGGCCAGTGCAAACCCGCACGCGAACACCGCCCGACGAGGCGAATTAGATCGACAAACCATGTTCTATCCCCAGCACGCAGCGCCGCCACAAGGGCGCGATTCAAGCTTCGGCTGAGGATCTAGCGAGCCCGTTCGACGGAACGCCGACGGATTCTTGAAGGTTTTATTGCAGCCTGGACGTGTATGCTCACTGGCCGGGCAAAGCGCTCCCGTCTCTAGTCAGCGGAAGGCTTCCGCCCCCCAGATCTGGTGAACGCGGGCGTCTTTTCCGCAGCCGGTCCGATAGCGGAAATAGTTCACCGGGTTCTTGTCCGCATAGTGCTGGTGATAGTCTTCGGCCGGCCAGAAGGCGCCCGCCTGGCGGATCTCGGTGACGATGCGGCCCTTAAAGCGGGCCTCCTTGTCTAGCGCGGCCTTCGACGCCTCGGCGACGCGCCGCTGGTCGGGCGAACCCACGAAGATGGCGCTGCGATAGGAGGCGCCCCGGTCGCAGAAGGCCCCTCCGTTGTCAGTGGGGTCGATCCGGCGCCAATAGTGGTCGACCAGGGCTGCATAGGTAAGCTTCGCCGGGTCATAGGTGACCTTGACCGACTCCAGATGGCCGGTGATCTCGCTGGAGACCTGTTCATAGGTCGGATGGTCCACATGGCCGCCAGCATAGCCGGCCTCGGTCCGCACCACGCCCGCGATCGGCGCCAGGTCGTGCTGCATGGACCAGAAGCACCCGCCGGCGAATACGGCGGTTTCCAATTTGGGCTGGGCGAGGGCCGGCGAGAGGCCACTGGCTGCGAAGACGGCGGCAAGAGCCAGGCGAGCGAACAGACGTAGCATCGGGTCATCCTTGGGGTGATGCGGATGATACGACCGGCCGCCGCCGCCGGTTACGCCACGAGCCAAAAAAAGAGCCCGGCCGAAGCCGAGCTCAAGGGCTGGAACGAAACCTCTCGGATCAGAAGTTGATCGAGATGGTCGAGCGGCGGTTCAGCGGCTCCTTGACGCCGTCGGGCGTCTGGACGGCCAGGTCGGTCTTGCCCTTCCAGTCCACCGAGATCACCGACTGCGGCACGCTCAGGCCGACCAGCGCGTCGGCCACCGCCTTGGCGCGGCGTTCCGACAGACGCAGGTTGTACTTGGCGCCGCCCGAGGTGTCGGTGTGGCCGACGACCACGATCTTGGTCGCATGG
>FSWM01000302.1_pt1 | contig 22765 bp, 20 predicted proteins | sample 1637841 | NCBI WGS metagenome assembly FSWM01 (sample SAMEA3914789, study PRJEB12502) | metagenome | biome: forest; material: soil | place: Canada | collected 2011-07-03 | depth 0.3 m | reverse complement strand
GGTTAACGCTCCGATCATGTTCTTCGCCTCGGACCGCGAACTCGCCGAGGAGGCGTTCGCGGGCGACGTGATCGGCATTCCCAACCATGGCGTCCTGCGTGTGGGCGACAGCCTGTCGGAGACCGGCCTGTTGCGCTTCGCCGGCCTGCCGAACTTCGCGCCGGAAATCCTTCGCCGGGTGCGGGTCAAGGACCCCTTGAAGGCCAAGCACCTGAAGAAAGCGCTGGAGGGCCTGGCCGAGGAGGGCGTCACCCAGCTGTTCCGCCCGATCATCGGCTCGGACTTCATCGTCGGCGCCGTCGGTCAGTTGCAGTTCGAGGTCATGGCCGACCGCCTGTCGGGCGAATACGACCTGGACGTGGTGTTCGAGGCCGCGCCCTACGCCGAGGCCCGCTGGCTGGCGGGATCGGACGCCGATATCGAGGACTTCGCCTCCAAGCACCGCACGGCGATGGCCGAGGACATCGACGGCCAGGCCGTATTCCTGGCCAAGTCCGCCTGGGAGATCGGCTATGTGTCCGAACGCTTCCCGAAGCTGAGCTTCGAGCGGACCAAAGAGCGGGGATGACGATGGACACTCCATCCCAGTGCACACGTCATCGCCGCGCTCGTCGCGGCGACCCATGCCGTGCTTTTTCCGCGCGACCGTCGAAGCGGCCCATGCACGGCATGGGTGGCCGGGACAAGCCCGGCCATGACGGGGATGGGAGCGTTGCTTCCCTGTGACCTCCGAAGCCGTCTACGGCGATCCGCCCGCTGAGCTCGCCGAAATTCCCACCGGCGCCAGCCGTTTCTCGCCCCTGCATCCCGGCCGCGAGGCGATCGAGCACCCCGCCGAGGCCAGCCTCGGCCGGTTGGTGGTGCTGGCCCCACCGGGCGTCCTGGAGCGCCGCTTCGTCCTCGCCCACGCCCTGCGCGCCCTGAAGCCCGGCGGCGAGCTGCTCGCCCTCGCCCCCAAGGACCGCGGCGGGGCACGGCTGAAAAAGGAGCTGGAGGCGTTCTGCTGCGCCGTGACTGAGACCGCGCGCCGGCATCACCGCATCTGCCTCGTCCAACGCCCGCAAACGCTTGAGGGCCTGGACGCCGCCATCGCCGAGAGCGGGCCGCAGCGGGCGCCGCGGCTTGGCCTTTGGTCGCAACCGGGCGTGTTCAGCTGGGACCGGATCGATCCTGGCACGGCCCTGTTGCTGGAAGCCGCGCCGTCCTTCGCCGGCCGCGGCGCCGATTTCGGCTGCGGGGTCGGGGTGCTGGCGCTGAAGGTCCTGGAATCAGCCGCCGTCAGCGCCCTGGCCCTGATCGACATAGACGCCCGGGCCGTCGCCATGGCGCGGCGCAACGTGGCTGACCCCCGAGCCAACTTCCTGCAGCACGATCTGCGCACCGCTCCGCCCGGCCTGGCCGATCTCGACTTCGTGGTCATGAATCCGCCGTTCCACGCCGGCGGGACGGAAGACCGCAGCCTCGGCCAGACCTTCATCCGTCGGGCGGCCAGCGCCTTGAGGCGCGGCGGCGTCTGCCGCCTGGTGGCCAATATCGGCATGCCCTACGAAGCGGTGCTGGCGGAGTGTTTCAGCGCGGTCCAGCCGCTTGGCCAGGGGCGCGGCTACAAGCTGTTCGAAGCCCGCAAGTGAACCGGCCGCCGACCATGCGGCTCGATCGCCTGCTGGCCAATCTCGGCTACGGCTCGCGCCGCGAGGTCCAGGGCCTGGCCCGAGCCGGCGAGGTGACCCTGGATGGGTCGCCGCTGCAAGACGTCGATCAGAGGCTGGCGATCACCCCTGACCTGTCCCAGCGCATGCGCGTCGCTGGCGCGCCTCTCGATCCGCCGCCGCCGTTGAGCCTGATCCTGAACAAGCCGCTGGGTGTGGTCTGTTCGCACAAGGAGCCCGGACGAAACGTCTATGAATTGCTGCCAGCGCGCTGGCGGCGGCGCAACCCGGCGCTCTCGACCATCGGGAGGCTGGACGCCGACACCACTGGTCTCCTGCTGCTGACCGACGACGGCGGCTTCCTGCATCGCGTGATCTCGCCCAAGGCCCATGTGGCCAAGCGCTATCACGTGACGTTCGACAGGCCGCTGAAGGGCCACGAAGCCGCCCTGTTCGCCAGCGGGACTATGATGCTGGACAGCGAAACCACACCACTGCGCCCGGCCCTGCTGGAGCCTCTGTCCGAGACCACCTGCTGGCTCACCATCACCGAGGGCCGCTACCATCAGGTGCGCCGCATGATCGCGGCGGCAGGGAATCACGTGACCGCCCTGCACCGCGACCGCATCGGCGCCCTGGACCTGCCAGCGGACCTTGCACAAAGCGGTTACCGGATACTGAACGAAACCGAGCGAGCGGCGTTGTTCGCCTGAGGCGCGTCCGTTTCGGCGGCGATTCACAGGAATCCCAGAGTTGCGCCCAGATTGGCTTCGTTAACCACTTGTTAAGCACCGCGGCTCCGGGTTTGCTCATGGATGATTGGACCCGGGTATTCTGTTCCGGGGTGGCACGCATTCCCCTGAAGGGCGTCATCCATGTTTGAGTTCGGCCGCGAGTTGAAGCGCCTGTTCCGGTCCGATGGTCCCGTCGACGGCATGACCGGCGGCGACGGGTCCCTGCTCGAGCTTCTGGATCTCGCCATGCTGCGCGCCGAGGGCCGCTCGGCTGTGATCGCCGCCGGCCGGGTCAGCGCCAAGGATCCCGCCGCACGCACCCTGGAAGCCGCCGGCGTCTGGCGCGAACTGGCCCGCCGCACCGGCGATCCGGCCGCCCTGCGCAAGGCCGCCTCTCTGGCGGAAAAGGCCGCCGAAGCTTTTTGTCACGACGAGCGGCCGCGCCAGTGGGCGTTGGCGCGCTGTGAGCAAGGGCGCTGCGCCCTGATCGGAGCCGCGCTGTTTGGGGATGACGGCTTGAACGCCGCCGCCGATTTCGCTTTCGCCGAGGCCAAAACGGCGTGCGGCTCGGGCGCGGGGGCCGCCCTTGCCGATCTTGGCCGGCTGGTTGTCGAAGCGCGCCGGCTGATCACCAACGGCGCCGCCGAGGCGGTGCTCGACCTAGCCCGGCGCTTCGAAACACCCCTGGTCGGCCTGCGCGCCCACGGCCGCCGTCACGCCGACACCCGCCTCGCCCTCGCGGAAGCCAGGCTAGTGCGGGCCGACGTCTTGATCGCCGCCGGCCTTAGGCTGAGAGAACCCAGCCTGCTGCGTCAGGCCCTGGCCGGTCTGAACTACGACCTGGACACGCTCGACCCGGCCTATGAACCCCTGAGCTGGGCCCGGGCGGCCATGCTGCGCGGCGGGGCCCGGGCGGGCTTGGCCGAACTTGAGGCGGACATCACCGAAATCGCCGCCGCCATCGCCGACCTGGCCGAAGCCCTGGACCAGATCACCAGCGACCACAGTCCCCTGGATTGGGCCTATGGCCAGCAGACCCTGGCCGGCGCCTTACAGATCCTGGGCGAGGCCGCCGACAGCGATCGGGCCTTCGACCAGGCGGTCGGCTGCTACGACCGCGCCCTGCTGATGCTTAAGGACCAGCCTTCGCTGGTTGAGCGGGCCCAAGCGGTCTATCACCGCGCCGTCTGCCTCGCTCGCCGGGCCGAGATCGCCTGTGATGTCAAAGGCTTGAATGAGGCTGAAGCCGCGCTGCGCCAGGAGCTGGCCAGCTCCAACGCCGCCAGCGACCCGGTCGGCTGGGCGGTGCGCCAGCTGAATTTCGCCAGGCTCTACGAAGCGCGCGTGGGCGTCACCGGCCGCGACCGCGGCGAACGCGCCGCCAGCGCCCTGGCTCTGTCGGCCGCCCTCGACGTGTTCGGCGAACACGGCCTGCGCAGCCTGGCCGACACCACCCAGCGCCGGCTGGAGCAACTGCAGGCGCACTGAACTAAGGGCTCGTTGTCGAATAGGCTCGTTGTCGAATAAATGCGTCGAACTTTCGAATCCGCTCATCCCCGCGAAGGCGGGGATCCAGATTCATCCGCGGATTTCAATGGGTTTCACCTGGATCCCCGCCTTCGCGGGGATGAGCGGATTTAAATTCAACGATTCAGTTATTTCCCCACGAGTCCTAAGCCGCCAGATCCCCGCTGCTGCGGCGCATGCGCCAGAAGCGGAGCGTGCGTGTGGCCACGTCGCGGGACAGATCCGAATAGAGCTTGCCGTACTCCTTTGCCCGGCCCATGGCGTCGACCTCGGGCCCCAGGACCAGCACAGCGAAGGTCAGGAACAGGGCCCGATCAAAATTGGCCGCCTTGCAGACGATGGCCAACGCGTCCAACTCGCCGCGGTCGAGAATGCGGCGGGCTGTGTGGTAGTCGATATCAGCCAGCTCCGCCAAGGCCACCAGGAACTTGGTGGTCTCGCCGTTACGCAGGAACGCGGCCAGGGCCGTCGGGCTGATCCCGCCCTTGGCCAGGATCGCCTTGACCGTCTTTTCCGCTTCGGCGAAGTCGGGCGGCAAGGCGCCGTGGCGGGCCGCCACATTCTTGCGTCCCGCCGCCAGGGCGGCGTTCACCTCGGCGGGATCGAGTTCGGCGTTACGCTGCATGATCCGGTCGCGCAGCTTGGCCTCAACCACGAAATACATCTCGTTCAGCAGGTCGGGCGGCAGGGCCTGGCGATGGACCACCGCCTCATGCAGTTCGGGGTTGGCGCTGGCGCGATCCACCGCCGCCTCGTGGGCGGCGCGTGACAGCACGGCGCCCTCGTTGCGCAACAGCACATCCAACGTGTTGTCGTCGGCGCGCTCGACGATCACCTCTGACACGGCTTCCGGCACATGGGCGCGACGCGACAGGGCGTTGAGGTGGCCCTGATCCTTGGTCCTGGCCACCAGGATCAGGTCGGAATCGGTCAGGACGATCGAGCGCGCCAGGATCGGCTCCGCGACAGCGATCTCGTCCTGGGCCAGGGCGCGGATCAGGCCGCGAGGGGCCTGTGCGGCGTCGGCCATGCGGTGGGCGAGTTCGGCGCGAACCTCCGCCTCCATCTCGCCGGTCAGCTGGGTCATCACCTCGTCGAACAGCGCCATCTGCTTGGGCTGGTTGGCGTCGGCGCCGACGAAGAACATGTCGGTGACTTCACGCAGCAGCTCGCGGCGCCGTTCGCTGGACGGCTCCTGGGCCAGTTCGATCAGGTCGTGCAGTTTGGAGCGAGCGGTCATGGACTTGCGTTGCTCGTGGTCGGATCGCCGTCGGCGAGATTAGCCGCCGCGGCTGCGCGTTGGACGTTGGCGGCGGAGGAGGCGCTCTGGCCGGCGATCAGGTGCGGGGCCGGCGGCGGGGGCGGGCCGGCGAGATCGGCGGCGCCGCTATCTGCGAAGAACTGGGCCGGCAGCGGGATCGGGTCAGGGCTCACGCCGAATTCGCGATGTAGGGAATAGAAGCGCGGCGGCGCGCCGTTCTGGGCCACCGCGGTCGGCGCCGGATTGGCCGGTAGGGGCGTAGGCGCAGCGGCCCGCGGAGCGACGGCGACGGGCGCTGACGGCGGCGGCGACACCGGGGCCGGACGGGGACGAGCCGCGAGCGCGGCCGTACGGACAGGCGCGGCGGGTTTGGAATGCAGGGCCAAATGAAATCCCGTGGGCGCCTCAGCCGAACGCAGAGGTCTCGCCGCCAGGGAGGCCTGAACCTTGGCGTCAGGCGCCGGCCGGGTTTGGGAACGGGCGGCCGGGGTAGGCTCGTAGAGGCTCTGAGGCAAGCCGGACGGAGCTTGCCTCACCTGGACGGGCGCGGCGTCAGCCTTGCCGGGCCAGCTCAGATAGGCCCGCGGCGCTGCATCGGGCTGTTGCGGCGTCTCGCGGATCGGCGGCCCGTAGCGATCGGCTCCCGCCATGGCGCTCCCGGCGGCCAGCAATACGGCCGGCGCGGCGATGAGGGCGATGGCGAAGCGAGCGAGCATGCGCAATCCAGAGGCGTAGGGCCTCAAGCCTTATCGGAACACGGCTTAACCCTGGCCTAACGTCCGCGCCAGCGCCGCAAAATGACCTGCTCGGCGGCCTGCAGAACGGCGTAGAGCGCGACCCCCATCAAGGCCAGCACCAGGAGTGCGCCGAACATCTTGGCTGTCTCGAGCCTGTGTTCGGCCTCCAGTATCCGCCAGGCGAGTCCCTGGGCGCCGCCGGTGCCGGCGACGAACTCGGCCACCACCGCGCCCACCAGGGCCAGGCCGGCTGCGACCTTATGTCCCTCCAGGATGAAGGGGACGGCCGACGGCAGACGCAGCCGGATCAGCTTCTGGGCGCGGCCGGCGCCGTAGAGGTCGAACAGGCGCTCGAGGTCCGGATCGACCGCCTTCAGGCCGGTCACCGCCCCGGAGAAGATCGGGAAGAAGGCCACCACCAGGGCCAGGGTCACCACCGCCCGCTCGGGATGCTCTAGGCCCGCCCAGATCACCACGAGCGGCGCAATGGCCACGATCGGCGTCACCTGCAAGGTGGTGGCGAGCGGCTGGATCGCCCGCTCCAAGAGCGGGTTCAGCGCCACCACCAGCGCCAGGCCCGAAGCGACCAGACTGGCGCAGACCAGGGCGGTCAGGGCCATGGCCAGGGTGTTCCAGGCCGCCGATATCAGGAGCGGTAGGTTCTGGACCGTCGCCATGGCGATCTCGGATGGCGGCGGCAGGCGATAGCTGGGGATGGCGAGGGCGCGGCATGCCAGCTCCCAGGCCGCCAACAACAGGGCGATCAGGGCCAGGGGCGCGACGATGTTGACGAGCCGGCTCATGGCGTCCCCATCGCCGCCTGCAACAGGCCCGAGACCTGCTCCGCCGCCTCACGGAACGCCGGCGTCGTACGGAAGTATTCCGGCCTGGGCAGCGGCGCCCCGATCGCCCGTTCGCCCGCCGAACGCCCGGGTCCCGGCGTCATGACGATGATGCGAGAGGCCATGTAGACCGCCTCCTCGACATTGTGGGTGACGAAGATGATGGCCGGCCGCGTCGCCGCCCACAGCCGGTGGACATCCTCGGCCAGGACCCGCCGGGTGATCTCGTCCAGGGCCGCGAACGGCTCGTCCAGCAGCAACAGGCGCGGTCCGGTCACCAGCGCCCGGGCCAATGATACGCGCATGGCCATGCCGCCGGATAGCTGGGCCAGCTTGGCCGCCTCGACCCCCTTCAGGCCGACCCGCGCCAGCGCCTCCGCCGCCCGCGCCTTAGCCTCAGCAGCCGGAACCCCGGCCAGGGTCAGGGGCAAGGCGACATTGGCCGCAGCGCTCGCCCAGGGCATCAGGGTCGGCGCCTGGAACACCACCGAGGTTTCGCCGCGCCCTGAGGTCCGCTCCACTTCACCCCGCGTGGGCGCTTCCAGCCCAGCCAGAAGCCTGAGCGCCGTCGACTTGCCGCAGCCGGACGGCCCCACCAGGGCGACGATCTCGCCCGGCGCCAGCGCCAAGTCGAACGGCCCCAGCGCCGGCCCGCGCGGATAGACGACCTCGACGGCCTTGAGCGCGGCGATGGGGGCGCCCACCGCCTACTTCACGCCCGTCGGCAGGAATTGGAGCGTATAGGCGCTCTTGTAGTCCAGGCTCTTGGGATAGACGCCCTGGCTGGCGGCCACGTCGAAGAAGGTCTTCCAGCGCGCGTCGGTCATGGCGCCGATCCCCTGCGTGGTTGCATCGCCCGACAGCACGATGCCCTTGTCGCGCATCCTGGCCCGGGCCTGGTCGAGTACGTCCTGGGTCATCTCCGGGTTGTCTTTCAGGATCAGGGCGTCGCCGGGCTTGGGATCCCCGTAGAGATAGGCCTTCCAGCCGGCGGCGGTGGCGTCGACGAAGGCCTTCACCGCCTGGGGCTTGCTGTCGATCAGACTGTCGTTGGCCAGGACCATGGCCGCATAGCCGGGATAGCCCTCGTCCGCCAGCAGGAAGGCGAGCGGCTTTTCGTGGCTGGCCTTTTCGATCGTGTAGGGCTCGCTGGTCAGATAGCCCTCCTGGATCGCGCGCTTGCTGGCCAGGAACGGGGCGTCCGAGAAGGTGTATTTGCGCACCTGGTCATCGGTGAAATGATACTTGGCCTTGAGCCACACCCAGAAGGCGGTGATCGAGGCGTCCGACAGCATGATCGGCCGGCCCTTCATGTCGGCGATCGTGCGGATGCCCTGGCCGGAATGGGCGATCAGCACCTGGGGATCGCTTTGCATCGCGGACATCACCGCCTTCACGGGCACCTTTTGGCTGGCCATGTTCAAGACGATGAAGCTGTTGGAGCCGAGGCCCATGTCGATGGCGCCCGTGGCCAGAAGCTGGGGCACGTTCACCGCCGGCCCGCCTTCGACGATGGTCACCTCCAGGCCGCGCTTTTTGTATTCGCCGGTGGCCAAGGCTTCGTAGAAACCGCCCTGCTCGGCCTGGGCCCGCCAGTCGGTGGCGAACTTGATCGGGGTCAGGCCGTCCGTCGCCGGAGCCTTGGCCGGAGAGCAGGCGCTCAGCGCCGCCATGACGAGCGCCACGGCCCCCAGATGCAAGCTTCTCACGAACACGCCTCCCCTACGATCCGGCGCTCAACCTAAGCGGCGAACCGGAATTCGCAAGCACAGGTCGACGCATTCGATCTCACCCCGCCGCCAGCGCCTCTTTCTTCTCCTCCAGCGCCAACCATTCCTCTTCCGCGGCGGCGAGCGTGGCGCGGGATTTGTCGAGGGTGGTCATGGTCGCCTGAAAGGCCTTGGGGTCACGGGCGTAGAGGCCGGCGTCCTCAAGGCGCTTTTCCAGGGTGGCGATCTCGGCGGCGAACTTTGGCATCAGGCTGTCCAACTCTTCCAGGCGCCGCTGGTCCTTGTAGGAGAGCTTGGCCTGGCGCTTCTCCGGCGCGGCGGCCCGCGGCGCGGCCTTGGCTGGCGGGGTGACGTGCGGCTTGTCGAAGAAATCCGGATTCTGGGCGATGAGGTCCTTCCAGCCGCCCGGCGTTTCGACCGCCGCCCCATGGCCGTTCAGAGCGATGGTCGAGGTGGCGAGCCGGTCGATGAAGTCGCGGTCATGGCTGACCAGGATCAGGGTGCCGTCATAGTCGGCCAGCACGCTCTCCAGAAGATCGAGCGTATCCATGTCCAGGTCGTTGGTCGGCTCGTCCAGGATCAAAAGGTTGGCCGGCTGAGCCAGGGCGCGGGCCAGCAGCAGGCGGTTGCGCTCGCCGCCGGACAGGCTGGCGACAGGCTGGCGCAGCTGACTGTCCTGGAACAGGAAGTCACGGGCGTAGGCGGCCACGTGGCGCGGCCGCCCCTGGACCATGACCTGATCGCCGCCGTCCGGAGCCAGGGTGTCCCACAGGCTGGCGCCGTCCTTGAGCTGAGCCCTGGACTGGTCGACATAGGCCACGTTGAGATTGGTCCCCAGCTTGACCTCGCCGGCGTCCGGTTCGATCTCCCCCAACAGCAGCTTGACCAGGGTGGTCTTGCCCGCGCCGTTGGGACCAACGATGGCCACGCGATCGCCGCGCTGAATGCGGGTGGAGAAATCCTTGACCAGAACCTTGTCGCCATAGGCCTTGGAAATCCCCTTGGCCTCCGCAACCCGCTGGCCGGAGGTCGCCCCGGCCGCGACGGTCATGTTCATCGGTCCGCTCTGGTCGCGCAGGATCTCGGCCTTGCGCTGGCGCATGGCGTTGAGTTCTCTGGCGCGGCCTTCGTTGCGGGTGCGTTGGGCGGTGATCGAGCGGTAGAACCAGTATGTTTCGCGCTCGATGGCCTTGGACAACCGGCGAAGCTCCTCAGCCTGATCGGCGGCGATCTTGGTCGACCAGTCGTCGAAAGCCGCGAACCCCTTGTCCAGCCGCCAGACCCTGCGGTCCTCAAGCCAGAAGCAGCGCTGGGTCACGCTTTCCAGAAATGTTCGGTCGTGGCTGACGATCAGGGCGGCGCACCGGCTGGCGCGGAGCTCGGCCTCCAGGGTCTGGATGGCGAAGATGTCGAGGTGGTTGGTCGGCTCGTCCAACAGGAGCACATCTGGCTGCTCGGCGAAGGCGCGGGCCAATGCCGCCCTCCGCGCCTCGCCGCCGGAGAGTCCGGTCGTGCCGCGCTGAGGGTCGAGACCGAAGTCGTCCAGAGCCGCTTCGGCCTGATGCGGTTCGGCGCCGCCCGCAGTCGCATAGGCCAGCAGGGTCTCGCCCTTGATCTGCGGCTCCTGGGCCAGGAACACCACTCGCGCCGCGGGCGTCAAAAAGCGATCGCCGGCGTCGGGCTCGACCATGCCGGCCAGGATCCGCATGAGGGTCGACTTGCCAGCCCCGTTTCGGCCCACCAGGCAGGCGCGAACCCCCGGTTCCAGGGCCAGGTCGACGCCGTCGAACAGTTGGCGCGGCCCGTCGGCCAGCCGCACCCCCTTGAGGGCTATCATCGGCGCGCGGGCGTTCATTGCGGCGCCTCCTGACGATCGTCTTCGCGTGGACGCATGCGGTCCTCGGGCGGAGGCTGGTCAGGAGGCCCATCGCGGCGGCCGGCACGACTTCCCTGCGCCGCCTGGTCGAAGTCCTGGGATAGGCCGCCGTAGAAGGATTTGCGCGACTCAGCCTCGTCCGCCGCCGCAGGTTCGTCGTCGGCGGCGGCGTCGGAGGGCGCCGCCTCGCCCGCCTGGGCCGAGTCCGCCACCCCAGCGTCCGGCGGCGGCATCCAGTCAAAGTCGCGCACCGGCAGGTCCCGGTGGGCCGCCAGCATCATCTGGCGCCAGATGTCGGCCGGCAGTTGCCCGCCGGTGACATGGCCCATGGCCGCGTTGTCATCATTGCCGATCCAGACCCCACATACCCAGTCGGGGGTGAAGCCCACGAACCAGGCGTCGTGGAAGTCGCTGGTGGTGCCGGTCTTGCCCGCCGCCGGCCGGCCAATGCCGGCGCGCACGCCGGTGCCGTGGGTGATGACCCCCTCCATCATCCGCACCATGTCGGCGGCGCGGGCGACGTCGTAGACTTGGATCCCCGCCGAGGGGGCGTGTTGGTAGAGCACCTGGCCCCGGGCGGTGGAAATCTGCTGGATCAAGAGGGGCTCCGTACGCTGGCCGCCCTGCTGGAACACCTGGTAGCCGCTTGTCAATTCCAGCAGGTTGACCTCGTAGGCGCCCAGCGCCAGCGACAGGTTCGGCTGGTCGGGGATGCTCTTGAGCCCGAAGCGGTGCGCCAGTTCGGCGATCTTGTCGGCGCCGACCTCGTTGGTCAGCCGCGCGGCGATGGTGTTGATCGAGTGGGCCAGGGCCTCGGCGAGGGTTACCGGCCCCCGGTAGCCGGCCTCATAATTGGACGGAGCCCAGGTCCCGAAGCGCACCGGGGCGTCCTGACGCACGTCGGTGGGCTTGAGGCCCGCTTCCAGCGCGGTGGCGTAGACGAACGGCTTGAACGAGGAGCCTGGCTGGCGCTGGGCCTGGGTCACCCGGTTGAAGGCCGAGAGATGATGGTCGGTCCCGCCGACCAGGGCGCGGATCGAACCGTCCGGCCCCAACAGCACCAGCGCCCCCTGATGGGCTCCGACGCGTTCGCCGTCACCGGCCAGGGTCGTCTTGACGATCGACTGAGCCGAGGCCTGCAGGGCCGGATCGATGGTCAGGCGCACGATCAGGTCCGGCGCCTGGGCGCCCGCGATCTGCACCGCCTGGGCCGCCGCCATGTCCAGCACATAGCCGTAGTCGCCCTCGCCCGGCGTTTCGGGCGCCAGCCTGGGCTGCGAGGACAGGGCCGCCTGCTCCTGGGCTGGGGTGATCCAGCCTTCGTTGCGCATACGGTCCAGCACGATGCGCGAGCGGGCCAGGGCCGCATTCATGTCGTTGGTCAGGGCCAGGCGGGTCGGCGCCTTGGGCAGGGCGGCCAGCAGCGCGGCCTCCTGCAGGTTCAGAGCGCTGGCCGGCTTGCCGAAATAGGTCTGGGCGGCCGCGTCGATCCCATAGGCGTTGTCGCCGAAGAAGATCCGATTCAGGTACAGCTCCAGCACCTGGTCTTTGGTCATCATGCGCTCGAGCCGGCTGGCGATCACCGCCTCCTGCACTTTGCGGCGCAGGGTCTGGTCGGGACTGAGGAACAGGGTCTTGGCCAATTGCTGGGTCAGGGTCGATCCGCCCTGGACGGTCCGGCGCGCGCGCCAGTTAACCCATGCGGCGCGGGCTATGCCGCGAACGTCCACCGGGCCGTGTTGATAGAAGCGCTTGTCCTCCACCGCCAGGAATGCGCGGGGCACGTAAGGGGGAAGCTCTGTCAGGATCACCGCATGGCCATGCCGCGCGCCGCGCTGCGCGATCCCCCCGCCATGGGCGTCCTCGAAGGTCATGCCCGGGGTCTGGTTGATCACCATCAGGGCCGCGCGATCGGGGATGTCGGGAATGCCCGGCAAGAGGTTGCGGACCACCCAAACCTCTGTGAGGGCGAACAGTGTCAGGGCCACCGCCACGACAACCACCACGGCGCCCAGAAGACCCCAGCGGATCTTGCGCGGCGGAGGCTTTGACCCGCCCCCGAGCCCACGCGCGCCGAAGCTGCCGCGCGGCGCTTGGGCGGTCTCGCCCTTGGGCGGCGCGTCCGGCTTTTCAGCCGGATTTTCGGGGGGAAGCATCCAATCGTTCACGAGAAAGCGAAATCTTGCCTGTCAGCCGCATGGCCGGATCGGGGTCCAGCTGTCTACAATGGCTCTATGAGCGTAACCGCCAAGCCCCGGAAGCCCTTTTGGGAAACCAAGCGCCTCGAACAGATGAGCCCCTTGGAGTGGGAGAGCCTGTGCGACGGCTGCGGCCTGTGCTGCCTGATCCGCTTCGAGGACGAAGACACCGGCGAAATCATCCCGACCCGCGTCTCCTGCCGTCTGTTTGACACCCAATTGTGTCGCTGTTCGGACTATGAGCATCGCAAGGCGAGCGTGCCTGACTGCATCAAGCTGACGCCGGGCAATATCGAGGATCTGCTCTGGATGCCCAAGAGTTGCGCCTATCGGCGTCTGCATGAGGGGCGCGGCCTGGCCCCGTGGCACCCCTTGGTCAGTGGCGATCCGGAAAGCGTGCACAGGGCCGGCGTCAGTATCCGCGGGGAGACCATTTCGGAGGCGTCGCTGGAGGATCCCGAGGACGCCATCGACTTCGAGGCCCCCGACCTGCTACGCGAGCGGGGCGTCGAATAGACCGGCGCCAAGGGTCTGTGGCAATTCTGCAACAATCACCCTTGCGCCACGCTTGGAACGGCCTAATTGAGGGCCATGAGACACGACCACTGGGGCGATCAGGACTTGGCGCAAGATCCGTACAAGGAACTCGGCGTGTCGCGCTCGGCCAGCGACGACGAAATCCGCAAGGCGTTCCGCAAACTGGCCAAGCAGCTGCACCCCGATCAGAATCCGGGCGACAATGCCGCCGAGGAGCGATTCAAGCGGGTCAGCGGCGCCTTCGACATCATAGGCGACACTGAAAAGCGCAAGAAATTCGACCGCGGCGAGATCGACGCCGACGGCCGCGAGACGACACGCGGCTTCAACGGCGACCCGTTCGGCCGGGCCGGGCCGGGCGGACAAGGCGGCTTCGGCGCGGGTGGATTTGGCGGCGGCGGCCAGTTCGAGGGCGCCGACCTCAACGACATCCTGGGTGAGATGTTCGGCCGCGGAGGCGCGCGCGGCGGCTTCGGCGGCCAGGCCAAGGGCGCTGACGTGCGCGCCAAGCTCGACATCGACCTCGAGGAGGCGATCCTGGGGGCGCGCAAGCGCATCGCCTTCTCGGATGGGCGCACCATCGACGTCACCATCCCCAAGGGCGCGTCCGAGGGACAGGTTATGCGGCTGAAAGGCCAGGGATCGCCCGGCCGGGCCGGTCCCGGCGACGCCCTGATCGAGCTTAACATCCGCCCGCACCCGATCTATCGCCGCGAGGGCGAGCAACTGGTGATGGAGTTGCCAATCTCGGTCCCCGACGCGGTGCTGGGCGCCAAGGTCGAGGCGCCGACGCCGGAGGGACCGGTCAGCCTGACTGTGCCCAAGGGCTCCAATTCCGGCCAGATGCTGCGCCTGAAGGGCCGCGGCCTTCCCTCAGCGACCGGCGGCGCGCGCGGCGACCTCCTGGCCCGGCTGCAGGTCGCGCTGCCGGACGGGCCAGACGAGGCTCTGGAAAAGTTCGCCGAGAAATGGCGCAAGGAACGGCCCTACGCGCCGCGGCGGCGGTGAACCACGTCCGCCCCATCGGGACGCGCCGCTGCGCGGCCCGATGGCTAGGCGGTTGTGGGGCATGGCGATAGGCTCAACGCGGTATTCAGCCCCCGTTCAACCTGGGGCGCTTAAGGACAAGCGCATGACGAGACGATTTGCGCTCATTCTGGCTTTCGCGGCGAGCTGCCTCGCGGCACCGGCGCTCGCCCGGGCTCAGCCAGGTCCCGACTCGCTGGGGGCCGACTATGGCCTGCAGCAGGACGACGCCCGGGCGGCCGTCAAACAGGGCCGGTTCGTGCCGCTGGGGCGGGTGATCGCGGAGATCCGCCGACGCACGCCGGGTCGGCAGCTGGACGCCGGGCTCGAACAGTCGGGCGCCCGCGCGGTCTACCGTGTCCGCTGGGCCACCAATGACGGGCGGCGCATCGACTACATCGTCGACGCCCAATCCGGCGCTATCCTCAGCGCCAACTAAAGGACCTTGAAGAGACCCAGATGCGCATCCTGCTCGCCGAAGACGATCCCGACCTGTCGCGCCAGCTGAAACAGGCCCTGGCCGACGCCGACTATGCGGTCGACCATGCGCCCGACGGCGAGGAGGCCCATTTCCTGGGCGACACCGAGCCCTATGACGCGGTGATCCTGGACCTTGGCCTGCCCAAGATCGACGGCGTGTCAGTGCTGGAGCGCTGGCGGCGCGACGGCAAGACCACCCCCGTGCTGATCCTGACCGCCCGCGGCGCCTGGAGCGAAAAGGTGGCTGGTTTCGACGCCGGCGCCGACGACTACCTGACCAAGCCGTTCCATACCGAAGAACTGCTGGCCCGGCTGCGCGCCCTGCTGCGGCGCTCGGCCGGCCATGCGGCGGCGACCCTGACCTGCGGATCGATCCGCCTGGACCCGCGGGCCGCCAGGGCGTCGGTCAATGGCGAGCCCCTGCGCCTGACCTCGCTGGAATACCGCCTGCTGCACTATCTGATGATGCACCAAGGCCGCGTGATCGGCCGCACCGAACTGGTCGAGCATCTCTACGACCAGGACTTCGACCGCGATTCCAACACCATCGAGGTGTTCATCGGGCGCCTGCGCAAGAAGATCGGCTCCGATCGCATCGAGACCGTTCGCGGCCTGGGCTACCGCCTGGTGGACGTGGAAGGCGAGGCCGCCGGATCGTGACGGCCCGACGGCCGTGAAACGCCCCCGCCTCAAGATCCGGCCCCTGCGCCACGCCTCGCTGTCGCAGCGGCTGGTGTCGCTGGCCGCGATCTGGAGCATGGCGGTGCTGATCGTAACCGGCCTCGCCCAGACGGCCCTGTTTCGCCAGGAGGCGATCAGCCGCTTCGACGACGACCTGTTCGACGTGGCCGATGGCCTCTACGCCGGGGCGACCGTGGACGACCAGGGCCAGATCGACGCCCCGCCCCTGACCGACTCGCGCGCCACCCGCGCCTATTCCGGAAAATACTGGCAGATTTCAGAGCCCGGCCCGGACGGCAAGCTGCGCGCCGTCCAGCGCTCCCGCTCCCTTTGGGACTCTGAGCTGAAGGCCCCGGACGGCGGCCTGAAATTGCTCCAGGCCACCCCCGGCAAGCCGGTCTATTACAACACCATCGGTCCGGTGAAGGAGCCGCTGCGGGCGGCCGCCATGCTGGCCCGCCTGCCGGGGCGCCAGGCGCCGGTGATCTTCATGGCCGCCGAGGACCGCACGCCCTACGAAACCGATTCCCAGCGGTTTGCGATCGAGACGGCGGGAATCCTGGTCCTGCTGGGCGGCGGCCTGATGCTGGTGGTGTTCATCCAGGTGCGCGTCGGCCTGCAGCCCCTGTTCGAGCTGCGCAGCGAGGTCGCCGACGTGCGTACCGGCAAGGGCGAACGGGTCGGCGGCGCCTATCCTTCCGAACTGCAGCCCCTGGCTGACGAACTCAACGCTCTCGTCCAGCACGACCAGGAGGTGGTCGAACGCCAGCGCACCCATGTCGGCAACCTGGCCCACGCCTTGAAGACGCCGCTGTCAGTGATGCTGGCCGAATCCGAAAGCCAGGGCGGGCCCCTGGCCGACCTTGTGGCTCACCAAGCCCAGGTGATGCGCCAGCAGGTCGACCACCATCTGCGTCGCGCCCGGGCCGCCGCCAGAACCCAGGGCCTGCGCGAGCGCACGCCGGTCGAGCCGGTGATGGACGAACTGGCGGTGACGCTGGAGCGGATCTTCGCCGCCCGCGGCGTCGAGATCGATTGGCGTGCGCCCGAGGACCTGGTGTTTCCCGGCGAGCGGCAGGATCTTTTGGAAATAATCGGCAACCTGCTGGAGAACGCCTGCAATTACGGCCACGGCCGCGTGCGAGCAATCGCCGCACCCAGCGGCTCGGCGCGAATGACGGTGACGGTGGAGGACAATGGCCCGGGTCTGACCGAGCCCGAACGCGCCGCGGCGCTCAAACGCGGCGCTCGCTTGGACGAAAGCGCGCCCGGTTCGGGGCTTGGCCTTTCCATCGTCGACGAGCTCGTGCGAGCCTATGACGGCGGGGTCAGCCTTTCGGCGTCTCCCCTCGGCGGATTGAAAGTCGTGGTCGAGTTGCCGCGCGCCTAGATTTTTCATCCCGCTCTGGACCGTTTTTTACCTTCGGGAAGCCTTAACTTCGGTTGTCCATGATCTTGGGGACAAGCCGGGGATTCGCCCAACTCGATGCCTAACCTCTCAGACAGCCAGTCGACGATACTGCGCTCGATCTTCAGCGCGGCGCCGGATACGGCCGTGATCAGCCTGGAACAGGCCCTGGCGCATGAAGTCAGCCGCGGCGGCGCCATGGCCCAGGTCCATTCCCTGGTGGCCCAGGAGGCGACCAACCGGCGCGCCCGCACCCTGGCCTTCATGCCGCTGGCCCCACTGTGCAAGCAGGGCCAAGGTCCCTCTCCCCGCTTCCCTGCCGAGACCCTGGCCTTGCTCTGGACGGCGGCGCATGCCGCCGATCCCACTGCGACGAGGGCGGTCGAAGCCGTGGGTTCCTGCCAGGACGAGGACGAGCGCGCGTTCGCCCACAAGGCGTGTGACGCGGTGTGCCAGATCGCAGCGGATGGCCTGCGTGCCGGCGCTGGAGGTTTCGCCGTCGTCCGCAGCCTGCTCGACAAGACCCCCGGCGGCGGTGAACTGTTTGTCCAGTTGCTGGACCTGGCGCCCCTCGCCCGCGGCGCTTTGGTCAAGCTGCCCGACTGGATGGGCCGACTCAATGAGGATCGGGCCGTGGCCATCCGCATCGCCTACAATGACGGCGTGGACTTGTCGGACGACGGCGGCCCGAGGCTCTTGGACATCCTCAGCGCCCACATGCCTGAGCCCTGGCGCGTGCTGCACCTGATCTCCGCGGTCATGGACCGGCCTACCGACCGCTTCGCCGCCTCGTCCGAAATCGCCCGCTTCGGCGAATACTTCCTGGATGACATCGACCGGCGCCTCGCCGAATGCCGCAGCTTCGACCCCACAGGCGGCAAGGCTGCCGGGATCGCCGCCGCCGCCGCTATCCATGTCGCCACGCTCGAGATCGCCGAATTCGAAACGTCGCTAGAGATAAGCCGCGAAGGCGCCTGGGGCGCGCGCATCGCCAAGCAGAAACTGGCCTTGGCCCAACTGGCGGAGACCCGCCTGGCCCAGATCGACAAGGCCCTGGATCAGGCGCTGCCGTTGATGCAGGTCAAGTTCGGCAAGGGCGTGCGCGGCTTTCCCAAGCTCAACGAAGATCCTTCGCCGCCCAATCTGCAGAAGGCCGAGGCCTGCCTGGCCTTCTTCGAGCAATGCCGCGCCAGCGCCAACCAGGCCGGCTACGGCTCGACCCGCACGAAGGCCGGCGAACGGATGGACGCGCGCCTGGCCCAATATGTCGAGGACCTGCTGGAAATCTTGCGCGGGGAGGAACCGCACGATGCGCCCCGCATCCGTCTCTATCTGCAGGCCGCCGCCGATCTCGTCAGCGTGGCCCGCGGCGAACAAGCCGCCGCCATCATCCGCCGCCGGGCTGCGGCCTAGCTTTCCTGATCCAGGTCAAAGCCCGAGGCTGCCGCAGGACGAAGGCGCCCTGGAGCCGTTCGCGGTTTTGCGTTAAGCGGCGGCCATGATCGCGTTCTGGATCGCCGCGTCTCTGCTCGCATCCGCCTCGGCGGGTCTTGTGATCTTTCGCGCCTCGCGAGCGGCGGCGCGCGCGGCCGGTCCGACGGAGGACCCGACGCTGGCCGTTTATCGCCGCCAGTTGGCCGAGGTCGACGACCTGAGGGGCCTCGGCCTGCTGACCCCTGAAGAGTCCCGCTCGACCCGCACCGAGGCCGCACGCCGACTGCTGTCGGCGGCGGACTCAGCAGCGAAACCCGCCGAAGGCGGGGACAAAGGCCGCGCCGCAGTGCTGGCGGCCGCCGTCCTCGCGCCCCTGCTGGCGTTGGGCCTTTACCTGTTCGTTGGCTCGCCGGGCACGCCCGACCAGCCGTTCCACCGGCGGGTCGAGGCCTGGCGGCGAGCCGACCCTTCCAATCTGGACGCCGAGCGCATGGTCGCCGTGCTGCAGGAGGTCGTGGCGGAAAAGCCCGGCGATCCCGTGGCCCTGTCCTACCTCGCCCAGGCCCAGGTCGCCGCCGGCGACGACTTCTCGGCCGAGCGCAACCTGCAGAAGGCGCTGAAACTGGCGCCGAAGCGCGCGGACTTCTGGGCGATCTATGGGCGCCTGCTGGCCGCCGAGGCGCCGGGCGATCAACTGCCGGATGAGGCGCGCAAGGCCATGCAAACCGCCCTCGATCTCGACCCCAAGGCCCTGGAGCCCCGCTACTTCCTGGCCCGCGACCTGATCGCCGCCGGCCATGTGGACGAGGGCCTGGCGGGCTGGAAGGCGCTGCGGGTTGATCTGCCGCCTGACGATGCGCGCGGCGCCGGCCTCGATCAGGAGATCGCCCTGGTTCAGCGCATGCGCGCCCTGCCGCCGGGCGAGCGCACCCGGGGTCCGCAGGCCCAGGCCGGTCAAGGCGGTCAAGGCGGTCAAGGCGGTCAAGGCGGTCAAGGCGAGGGCGATCAGAAGGCCTTCATCCGCGCCATGGTAGCCCGGCTCGCCGCGCGGCTCGACGCCAGCCCGGAAGATCCGGCGGGCTGGGCGCGGCTGGTGCGCTCCTACACGGTGCTGGGCGACGCCGCTGCGCGAGACGCCGCACTGGCGCACGCCCGCAGCCTGTTCAAGACCCGCCCTGGCGATCTCGCCTCCATCGAGGCTGCGGCGCGATGAACGGGTGAGGCCTGGCCAGGAATATGCGATAGAAGAAGGCCGCCATGAACCTCTTGCCGAAATCTCGCAAGGCGCGCCGACGCCTCGTCGCCGTCGCCGTGGCGGCCCCTATCCTGGCCGGCGCGGCAGGCCTGGCCCTCTACGCCATGGGCGATTCCGTGTCCTTCTTCTATTCGCCGTCCCAGGCGCTGAAAGCCCATGTTCCGGCGGGCCGGGGCATTGAGCTCGGCGGCCTGGTGGCCAAGGGCAGCGTGATCAAGCGCACCGACGGCTCGGTCGAGTTCGTCGTCGCCGACCATGCCGCCATCAGCCATGTAACCTTCCGCGGCGACCTGCCCGACCTGTTCCGCGAGGGCCAGGGGGTGGTGACCAAGGGGGCATACCGCCCTGACGGCGTGTTCGCCGCCAGCGAGGTCCTGGCCAAGCACGACGAGCGCTACATGCCCAAAGAGGTCACCCGAGCCCTGAAGGCTTCGGGCGAATGGCGCGGCGAGGGAGCGCAGACCCCATCTTCGCAGGCCCCATCTTCGCAGACTCAGGCCTCCATGGCTGGCGCAGGCGGCTCATGAACGCGGAGTTCGGCTCCTTTTCCCTGATCCTGGCCCTGGCTCTGTCCCTAGCCCAGGTGATCCTGTCGGTCAGCGGCCGGATGCGCGGCTCAGCGGTGCTGGCCGGCGCCGGGGAAGGGGCGGCGGGCGGCGCCTTCGCGGCCACGGCCTTCGCCTTCGGCTGCCTGATGATCGCCTTCGTCACCTCCGATTTCTCGGTGGCCAATGTCGCGGCCAATTCCCATACGGCCAAGCCCCTGCTCTACAAGATCAGCGGCGTCTGGGGCAGCCACGAGGGCTCCATGCTGCTCTGGTGCCTGGCCCTGACCGGTTTCGGCGCCGCCGTGGCCCTTTTGGGCGACGGCCTGCCCGCGCGGCTGAAGGCGAGCGCCGTGGCGGTGCAGGGAAGCCTTGGCGTCCTCTTCATCGGCTACACCGTGTTCGCCTCCAACCCGCTGCTGCGGCTGGCGCATCCGCCGGTCGAAGGCAATTCGCTCAACCCGATCCTGCAGGACCCGTTCCTGGCGATCCACCCGCCGTTCCTCTACGCAGGCTATGTGGGCCTGTCGGTGGTGTTCTCCCTGGCCGTGGCCGCCCTGATCGAGGGCCGCGCCGACGCCGCCTGGGCGCGTTGGGTCAGGCCCTGGACCCTGGCCGCCTGGAGCCTGCTGACCGTCGGCATCATGCTAGGCTCGTTCTGGGCCTATTATGAGCTAGGCTGGGGCGGCTGGTGGTTCTGGGACCCGGTGGAGAACGCCAGCTTCATGCCCTGGCTGGCCGCCACCGCCCTGCTGCATTCGGCCGTGGTCACCGAAAAGCGCGGCTCGCTGGCGGCCTGGACCATCTTCTTGGCCTTGATGGCCTTCACCTTCTCCATGCTGGGCGCGTTCTTGGTGCGTTCAGGCGTCCTGACCTCGGTGCACGCCTTCGCCGTCGACCCGACGCGCGGAACGCTGCTGTTGATCATCCTGGGCCTCGCCGCCGGTTCCGGCTTCGTCCTGTTCGCTTGGCGCGCCCCGGCCCTGGCGAGCGGCGGCCTGTTCGCGCCGATCAGCCGCGAAGGCGCCTTGGTGCTGAACAACCTGTTCCTGTCGGCGGCGACCGCGACCGTACTCCTGGGCACCCTCTACCCGCTGATCCGGCAGGCCATGACCGGGGAGGCTATCTCGGTCGGGCCGCCCTACTACAACCTGACCTTCGTCCCGTTGATGGCGATCGTACTGCTGATCCTGCCCATCGGACCGCTCCTGGCCTGGAAGCGCGGCGATGTCGCCGGCGCCCTGCAGCGGCTGTGGGTCGCCGCCCTGCTGGCCGTTGGGGCTGGCGCTCTGGTGTTCGTCCTGACCACCCGCCAGGCGTGGCTGCCCATCGTCGGCGTGGCCCTGGGCGCCTGGCTGATCTTCGGCTCCATGACCGAGCTGGCCGAGCGCATCCGCCTGGGCCAGGTCCCCGTCTCCGAGGCCCTGCGCCGCGTGCGCGCTTTGCCCCGCGGCGCCTTCGGCATGACCCTGGCCCATATCGGCGTCGGCGTGTTCATCATCGGCGCAGCCTATGAGACGACCTACAGAGTCGAGGCCGCCGCCGTCCTGTCGCCGGGCGAGCAGCTCAAGGTCGGCGCCTACAGCCTGGCCCTGAACGGCGTCGGCGACGTCGAGGGCAAGAACTACCTGGCCGAACGGGGCGAGTTGACCGTGACCCACGCCGGCCAGCCGGTCTGCAGGGCTGAGCCAGAACGGCGCCTCTACGCCCCTGGCCGCCAGTCGACCTCGAAAGTGGCGCTGTGCGAGCATAGGCTGGGCGATGTCTACATCGTGCTGGGCGAGCATCGCCCTGGCCCCCATGGCGCGCAGGGCTGGTTGGTCCGCGCCTATTGGAACCCCTGGGCCCGCCTGATCTTCGGCGGCCCGCTCCTGATGGCGATCGGCGGCGCGGTGTCGCTGTCCGACCGACGGCTGAGGATCGCTGCGCCCCAGCGGTCGGCGCAACCGGCGGAGGCGCGGGCGTGATTGGACACCCCGAACGCTATCTACCTCCGCTCATCCCGGCGAATGCCGGGACCCAGATCGTAGGATGCTGTGGTTGGCTGTTGGCCAAGATGGGTTTCACTAACTCCGGCCGGCGTTCTGTCATCTGGGTTCCGGCATTCGCCGGGATGAGCGGATTTTGGAAACCGACGGACGCGTATCGCAACTTATCGATCGCTCTATTTGCAGCCCTCGCCTTCATCGCCGCCGCGGCCGACCCCGCCGAGCGCCTGCCCAATCCCGCCCAGGAGGCCCATGCGCGGGTCCTGTTCCAGCAGGTGCGTTGTGTGGTCTGCCAGAACGAGTCGATCGACGACTCCGAGGCCCCTGTGGCCGCCGACCTGCGCCGCGCAATTCGCGACCAGGTCGCCCAGGGCCGCGACGACGACCAGATCCGCGGCTATCTCGTGGAGCGCTATGGCGAATTCGTGCTGCTGCGCCCGCGCCTGACCCTCGGCAACAGCATCCTGTGGCTGGCGCCGTTCGTGGTGGTGCTGGTCGGGCTCGGCCTCTTCGCCTGGGGCGCGCGAAATTCGTCCGCGACTGCGCCAGAAGACCTGACCCCTGAAGAACAGGCCAGGCTGCGCCAGTTGGAAGGCTCGTAAAGCCCACGCCATGCTTGCGCCACGTTTGTGTCTCGGAAATAGAGTTCGGGGGAGCGGCAATCGCCCGTCAGGGCATTGGCGGACGGCTGCCTGGCCCCTAGTTTGAAGGCGACTCCGCGCGTGACGCCTCACGCGCGTCGACAAGGATCTTGGATCACATGGCTTCGAAGAAGACTGGCGTCATCATCGGCATCGCTGCGGCGGGGATCGCCGCCGCAGCCCCTGCGGGCGGCGGCGGCCGCCGGTCTCCCCCCT
>FSWM01000205.1_pt1 | contig 22852 bp, 20 predicted proteins | sample 1637841 | NCBI WGS metagenome assembly FSWM01 (sample SAMEA3914789, study PRJEB12502) | metagenome | biome: forest; material: soil | place: Canada | collected 2011-07-03 | depth 0.3 m | reverse complement strand
GTTCTCCAGAGCGGAAATTTCGATCGGCGGCAGGGCGCGCAAACTCCCCATTACCCCCGCGCCGAGACTCGCCGTTCGGCGGCCCTGCGGCTTCGACGCTGGATTCGGCCATTCTCAACGTCCGAGATGAGCCACGACCTGCCGGCGAGCGTAGGCCCGTCCTCGCGGATCACCCTGGCTCCTCCAGGCGCTTGATGCGCCACGCGACAAACTTGCAAGTGAAGGTCTGATTTTGAGTGCGACTCTCGGCGCTCGTGCAATAGATGTTCGCATCAGGGGCCGAGCCATGCTGATCCTGAACCGACACGCCGGTCATCGCGCCGCGCTTGATCCGGCTGACGCCGTCATGCTGGGCGACGCCGCCGTCGAAGCGGCGGCGCGCTTTTTCCTGGCGCGCGAGGACTACCGGCCGACGCCGATCCGCGCCTTGCCGGCGCTGGCGGCTGCGCTCGGGGTGGGCGAGGTCCAGGTCAAGGACGAGGGGCAGCGGCTCGGGCTGGGCAGCTTCAAGGCCCTGGGCGGCGGCCATGCGGTGGCGCGGCTGGTGCTGGACCGGGCGAGCCGCGAGATTGGCCGGCCGCTGGACTTTGCCGATCTCAGCGATCCCGAGGTCCGCGCGGTGGCCGCCCGCATGACGTTCGTCTGCGCCACCGCCGGCAACCACGGCCGCTCGGTGGCCCACGGGGCTCAGCGCATCGGCGCGCGGGCGGTGATCTTCGTGCCCGAAGGCGTGGCCGAGGCCCGGATCGCCGCCCTGGCCCGCCTGGACGCCGAGATCGTCCTCGGCGAGGGCGGCTATGACGACTGCGTGGTCCAGGCAGCGGAGGCGGCGGCGGAGAACGGCTGGACAGTGGTCTCGGACACCGCCTGGCCTGGCTATGAGCGGATACCGGGGCTGATCATGCAGGGTTACAGCCTGATCGTGCGCGAGGCGCTGGAAGCCCTGGTCGAGCCGCCGACCCATGTGTTCGTCCAGATCGGCGTCGGTGGCCTGGCCGGCGCCCTGGCGGCGCGGCTGGCGCTGATCTTCGGTGAACGCCGCCCGATCCTCGTCTCGGTGGAACCCGAGCGCGCCGCCTGTATGCTCGAAAGCGCGCAGCTGGGCGAGGCGACGCGGATCGCGCCGCAGCCGGCCACGGTGATGTCGATGCTGGCGTGCGAGCAGCCCTCGCTCAGCGCCTGGCGGATCCTCTCGCGGGCCGCGGACGCGTTCATGACCGTCAGCGATGACGACGCCGTCGCGGCGGTACGCCGTCTGGCGCAGCCCCTGGGTGTCGATCCCCCCATGGTGGCCAGCGAAAGCGGCGGGGCGGGGCTCGCCGGCCTGATGCAGGCGGCCGCCGATCCCGAAACCCGCGCGGTGATCGGCCTCAGCCCAGCTTCGCGGGTCTTCATCATAGGCAGCGAGACCGCCAACGACCCGGCGCGCTGGCGCGAGATCACCGGCCCATGACCGCGCTTTCGATAGACGCCGGCCGGCTGCTGCAACGGCTGCGGACCCTGGGCGAGATCGGCCGCGACGGGCAAGGGAGGCTCTGCCGCGTCGCGGGAACCGAGGCCGACAAGGCCGGGCGCGACCGGCTGGTCGCCTGGCTCGAAGACTCGGGCCTGGAGGTGATCGTCGACCGGATTGGCAATATCTTCGGCGTTTGGCGGCCGAGGGCCTGCGCCGGGCAGGCGCCGCTGCTGCTCGGGTCGCACATCGACACCGTCGTCGACGCCGGGATCTATGACGGCGCCTATGGCGTGCTGGCTGGGCTGGAAGTGATCCAGACCCTGCAGGTCGCCCACTTTCAGCCGGCCCGACCGATCGCGCTCGGCGCCTTCACCAACGAGGAGGGCGCCCGCTTCGTCCCCGACATGATGGGCTCGCTGGTCCATGCCGGCGGTCTGTCGCTCGAGACGGCCCTGGCTGCGGCGGACCAGGATGGCGTGACCCTGGGCGAGGCCCTGGCCCGGATCGGCTATGCGGGCGATGTCGAGCCGGGCTTTCTGAAGCCCTTTGCCTATGTCGAACTGCATATCGAACAGGGGCCGGTCCTGGAGCGTGAGGGCTTCGCCATCGGCGCTGTCGAGAGCCTGCAAGGCATCTCGTGGCAGAGGGTCACCTTGACCGGAACCGCCAACCACGCCGGCACGACGCCCATGGGCCTGCGCCGCGACGCGGGCTTGGCGGCGGCCGAGACCATCACCTTCCTGCGCGGCCTGGCCAGCCGAACCAGCCCGGATGCGGTCGCGACGGTGGGGTCGCTGCGGCTGGAGCCGGACGTGATCAACGTCATCCCCTCGCGCGCGGTTTTCACCGTCGATCTGCGCGATCCCGACGAGGCGCGTTTGCGCGCGGCCGAGGCGGCGCTGGGTGGGTTCCTCAGCGATCTCGCCGGGCGGACGGGGATCGGGGTCGCCGTCGAGCCCCTGGCCCGGTTCGAGCCGGTGACCTTCGACGAGGGGATCTGCCGGCGAATCGAACGGGCGGCGCGAGCCCGGCGGCTGTCCGTCCGCGGCATGACCTCCGGCGCCGGCCACGACGCCCAGATGATCGCACGCCTCTGCCCAGCAGCCATGATCTTCGTGCCGAGCCGCGACGGGGTCAGCCACAATCCGCGAGAACATACCGATACGGCGGATCTGGTCGCCGGCGCCAATGTGCTCTTGGATGTGGTGGCCGGCCTGGCGGCGGAGGGCGCCTGACATGACCATCGATCTGAACACCTTGGCGCACGAGATGACCGCGTGGCGGCGCGACCTGCACGCCCACCCGGAGTTTGGCTTCGAGGAGCGCCGTACGGCGGCCTTCGTCGCCGCCAAGCTGCGGGAATTCGGCCTCGATGAGGTGGTTGAAGGTATCGGTGGCGTGGGCGTGGTCGGCTCGCTGCGGCGCGGGTCTGGGAACCGGGCTGTGGGCCTGCGGGCGGACATGGACGCGTTGCGCATCCACGAAAAGGGCGCCCATGGCCACAGGTCCCAGGCCGACGGCGTCATGCACGCCTGCGGTCACGACGGCCATACCGCCATGCTGCTGGGCGCGGCGAAGGTGCTCGGCCAGGAGGGCGGGTTCGACGGGACCGTGCGCTTCATCTTCCAGCCGGCGGAGGAGTGGGGCCGCGGGGCCCTGGCCATGCTGGAGGACGGGCTGTTGGGCCGCTGGCCGTTCGACGAGGTCTATGGCCTGCACAACTGGCCGGGCCTGGCGGTCGGCCGGTTCGCCACCACGCCTGGCCCGCTGATGGCGGCGGAGGACAATTTCGAGATCGTACTCCGGGGGCAGGGCGGCCACGCCTCTCGGCCCCAAGCCGTGCAGGACGTGATGGTCGCCGCCTGCTCCGTAGTGGTGGCCCTGCAGACCATCGTCTCGCGTCGCCTCGATCCGGCGGATGCGGCGGTGGTGTCGGTGACCCAACTCCTGACCGACGGCGCGCGCAACGTCCTGCCCGGCGAGGCTCGCATCCTGGGTGACGCCCGCAGTTTCCGCCCCGAGGTCAGCGCCGAGATCGAGCGCCAGATGCGCCAGATCGCCGAGGGCGCCGCGGCCGGCCATGGCTGTCGCTCAGAGACCACCTATACCCGCGAATTCGTGCCCCTGGTGAACCATCCGGAGCCTACAGGGGCGGCGCTGGAGGCCGCCGTGGCGGTGTTCGGGCCAGACAGCGTTTCGGGCGCCCAGCCGCCGATCACCGCCTCGGAAGATTTCGCCCGTTTTCTTCAGTACGTGCCCGGCTGCTTCGCCTTCATCGGCAATGGCGTGGCGTCGCGTCCCCTGCACAACGCCGAATACGACTTCGACGACGCCTCGCTGATCTATGGCGCCCGCTATTTCGCCGAGATCGCACGGCGGCGGCTGGCGGTGGGTTAGAATGTGATGAATTAAGGTCGAATTAAACTCCGCTCATCCCGGCGAATGCCGGGACCCAGATCATATGGCGGAAAATTCGGGTGATTTCAGGCGGATTTCTCGTTCGAAGCCTGCACCTTGTCATCTGGATCTCGGCATTCGCCGGGACGAGCGGAGTCTATGTTGGCTAATTCGATTTCGTCCCGATCTAATCCCCCGCTTCATCAGGCGCGAACACCTCCGAGATGATGCGGCCGTCGGGATAGAGAGCGGCGCGCTTCATGCCCTGGGAGACGAAGGGGGTGACAATCCGCCCCTTGGCGTCCACCGCGATCAGGCCGCCGTCGCCGCCGAGCTGGCGGATCTCCTCAAGCGTCGCCCTGGCGGCGGCGGCCAGGCCCTGGCCGCCGAAGCGCAGGCGAAAGGCCAGTTGTGCGGCGGCGGCGGTGCGCAGGAAAAATTCCCCCTGGCCGGTGCAAGACACGGCGACCGCGCCGTCGGCCCAAGCGCCGGCGCCCGGCGCCGGGCTGTCGCCCAGCCGCCCTGGCATCTTGCCGAACACCCCGGCGGTGGAGGTGGCGGCGGCCAGCCGCCCGGCGGCGTCGCGCACGACGCAGCCGACGGTGCCGTGGGCCAGGTCATCCTCGCCAGCCGTATAGCGGGCCTGGGTGAACCATCGGGCGGGATCGCCCACGGCTTCGAGCCCCTGGTCGCGGGCGAAGTCGGCGGCGCCGACCCCGGCCAGCATCACGTGCGGGGTGTTTCGCATCACCGCCAGCGCTGCGCGCACTGGGCTCTTGAATCCCTGCAGGGCGGCCACCGAACCGGCCTTCTGGCTCTCGCCGTCCATCACGCAGGCGTCGAGTTCGTACTCGCCGCGCAGGTTGGGCGAGGCGCCGCGCCCGGCGACATAGAGACCCGAGGCCTCCAACGCCTCGACCGTCTCGACGGCGATGTCGAGAGCGGCCGCGCCGGCCCTCAGCCGCTCGCGCGCCAGCTCGACCAGGCCGCGCATGTGCGCGACTTCCTGCGAATAGTCCAGGCCCGCCCGAGCCCCGGCGCCGCCATGCAGCGCCAGGGCCATGCCGCCGTCCGCCATGTCCTTGCCTCGTCTTTGTCTTGGGTTTGCCTGCGGCCGTGGTTTCTGTGCGATTAGCGCCTAAGACTGCGTCGCATTGAGGTCAATGGGCCGCCCATTCCGTGGCTGACGGGGGTGTAGCGGGCGGCGGTCTCGCTTGACAGCCAGGATCCGCGCCTGATTGCTCGGTCGCGCGCTTGGCCAGGGGCTGACCCTTTGAGCCCCTAACCGATGTCGTCTCCCGACGCCCGAATCGCAGGTTCCAGCGGGCCTCGGCTTGGCGCCCGTTTTGCTCGCCCGGCGACTTGCGTTTCATGCGCGTTGCTCATTGTTTTCTTTTATCGAGCTGAAGAGCCGCCCCGTGTCGTCGGTGGAGGTCCACCCAGTTGATGAAGGCCCGGACGGGGCGGGTCGCGGCACGCGTCGCCGCCATGCCTTCCCGCGAATATGGCGAGAGGTGTTTTCGCCTCGAAACGCGGCCATCCGCAGATCTATGCGCCTTCAGGCGCCTTTTTGCGGTGCAATGGCGCCGGACTGTGCGGAGTCGCCGCCAAAAGCGCGTTTCGCGGGAATCGGCTGGCGCTACATCTGCGTGTGGCGCTTGCGTGGCGCCGGGGAATTGAGGACACCGCGTTGCGGAAAACAAAAATGCAAAAGGCGCCCACATCGTCAAGCATTACCTATCCAGGACAAGTATGCGGGGCACTGTGATTAATTTGCACTGGCGATGAGGTTTTTTTGGCGACCTTCGCTTAAATGATTGTCATCCGGAATCTGGCGGAGCAACCATGCCGATCAGATATTGGGCGGGGGATTCGCTCAATAGGGGCGTGGGCCATCGAGTCCACATCATGGGGTGTTCTATTAAGAACTCTCGCAGCCAGTCTGCGGTTCGGGGTCGGAGAATTGCTGGTCCAATCGATACTGCAATTGAGCCGATTTCGTGAATCCGCGCAATCTATAGAGACGTCGCTGGGCAGCGGATCAGCGTTCAACAGCAAAACTGTGTCAGCAAAAAGGATTGGGATATGAAATCAGCTTTGTTCGGCAGCAGCGTCATCGCCTTGGCCGCCGCCTTGGCCGCGCCGGCCCTGGCGCAGCAGGCGGCGCCGAGCGCCGAGGCGCCGACCGCCGAAGTCATCGTCACCGGCACGCGCCAGACCGGCGTCAAGGCGGTCGACAGCCCCGCGCCAATCCAGCTGGTGGGCTCGGCGGCGCTGGCCCGGGTGGGTCAACCGGACCTGATGCAGGCCCTTGCGCAAAGCTTGCCGTCCTTCAACGCCCAGCAATACGGCGCCGACACCGCGGCCCTGACGCTCTCGGCCGCCCTGCGTGGCCTCAACCCCAACCAAACCCTGGTGCTGGTCAACGGCAAGCGTCGCAACGGCACCGCCAACCTGCAGGTTGACGTTGGCAGCCCCTTTCAGGGCGCGGCGGCGACCGACCTGAGTTTCATCCCGGTCGACGCCATCGACCACATCGAAGTGCTGCAGGACGGCGCGGCGGCCCAGTACGGCTCCGACGCCATCGCCGGGGTGGTCAACATCATCCTGAAGAAGAAGAACCATGGCGGCGACCTCTCGGTCACTGGCGGGCAATACTATGAAGGCGATGGCGACACCGCCGCCTGGAACCTGAACAAGGGCTTCGACCTCGGCGGCAAGGGCTTCTTCAACTTCACCGCCGAAGAAAAGGTACACAGCTTCAGCCGCCAAGGCACCTATGATCAGCGGTTCAGTGATCCGAGTGGAGCCTTGCTGCCCGGCGCGTTCAACCAGCCGGTCGACTCATCCAGCGCGGTCAACGATGCCTACGACCATGCCCATGTACCGGGGGCTAGTAGTTACCCGAAGATGAATAACATCTATGGTGACCCAGAATACCAACTCTACAACGTGATGTACAACGCCGGATACGATATTACGCCGGATATCGAAGTCTATACCTTCGGAAGCTACGGTCATCGTGCCGCTTCTGGCTATGAAAATTATCGATCGCCAGCGAAGGTCACGGGTTGTACGGCGACCGTCAGCGCTACCGGCGCCCTTATCCCCGGGACATTCAATTCCGCGCCGGATACCGATCCTGGCGCTTGCGCCACCGGTACGAAGGTGTTCCCGCTAACGGCGGGCTTTAGTCCGCGCGAAAAATTCATCGAGGATGAATATTCGTTCACCGGCGGCTTCAAAGGCACGGAGCTTGGTTGGAAATGGGACCTGTCGACCACATATGGCAAGGATCTGGACGATATCTACACGATCAATTCCGCCAACGCTGAGCTATTTGCAGCGTTGCAGTCGGTCGCTACGTCACCGATCGCCGCCGCGGACGTCCAGCGCAACTTCTATGACGGGGCGTTCGCCTTCACGGAATGGACCAACAATCTCGACGTCAGTCGTGATTTCAACACTGGATACCTGGCGTCCCCGCTGAACGTCGCCTTCGGCGCTGAGGTGCGGCACGAGACCTTCTCGATCGCCGCCGGCGAGCCCGACTCCTACTTTGGCGGCGTCGGCGCCCAGTCGTTCTCAGGCTACTCGCCGCTCGACGCGGGAGGTCACGCCCGCACCGCCTATGCCGGCTATATCGACCTGGCGGCGGACATCATCACCGGCCTTCACGTCGACCTGGCCGGCCGCGCCGAACACTACAGCGACTTCGGCTCGGTGCAGATCGGCAAGCTGACTGCGCGCTACGACTTCAATCCGATGATCGCCATCCGCGGCACGGTCAGCACCGGCTTCCGCGCGCCGACCCTGCAGGAGGAATTCTACGAGGGCATCAACGTCTCGCCGTCGTTCATCGAGGGCCAACTGCCGCCGAACTCGGCCGCGGCCGCACTCGCCGGTTTCCACAACCTGCGGCCCGAGACTTCGCACAACTACAGCATCGGCTTCGTGGCTCACCCGATCAACCAGATGACGCTCTCTGCGGATTTCTACGAGATCGACATCTCCAAACGCATCGTCGGCAGCGGATTCCTGCTGGGCGTGGAGGGCACGACGACGGTCTCTCCGGCGATCCTCCAAGCCCTGGCCGCCACCGGCACGAACACGGCGGGCGTCACCTATGCCGGCATCCAGCTGTTCACCAACGGCGTCACCACCCAGACCCGCGGCGCCGAGGTCGTGGCCACCTATGCCTCCGATTTCGGCGACATGGGCCACGTCGACTGGTCGGCGGGCTTCAACTACAACAAGACCACCATAAAGAAGGTCGCCCCCCTGCCGGCGGTGGACACCTTCGTCAACGCGGACATCGTTCAGAACGCGCTGCTGTCGCCCTTCGCCACCAGCGCGCTGACGGACGCGACCCCGCGGTACAAGATCGTGCTGGCCGCCTACTGGGCCAAGGCCCAGTGGGCCGTAAACCTGCGTGAAGAGATCTATGGTCCTGTCTCCCAATGGCTCAGCCCGAACCAATCGGGAGCCGGCGCCAATGCGACCGATGTGAAGGAAGACGTCACCGCCGTTACCGACCTCGATGTGTCCTACAAGGTCAACAGCCACATCAAGCTTCAGGCCGGCGCCAACAACCTGTTCGACCAAAAACCGGCGAGCGTTCCAAACTACACTAGCGGCGGACACGCCGCGCCGGTCGACGGCAACAACGTGTTCGGCGAGCCGATCCAGTTCTCGCCGATCGGCATCAACGGCGGCTACTATTACGGCCGCGTGACTTACTCGTTCTGAGGCCGCGAAGGCAGGGTTTCCTCCCTTCTCCCCTTGTGGGAGAAGGAGGGGCCCGTTCGCGGGGCGAATGGGCGGAAGGGGTTTCGCAGACCTCGCGTCCGCTTTTTTGTTGGCGTGACCTTCAGGCAGGGGTCAGACATTCCAGACCTATCCGTCCTTGGCGGCGCTAGCCATGGCTGAGGCGCCGCCCAACTCGCTTGCCGCGGCGGTCGAACGGGCCGCAGCGTTTCTGGTCGGCGATCCGGCCAGCGCCGGTCGCGAGGCCGAGGCCATTCTGAGCCGGGTCCCCAACGATCCCCGGGCCGCGCTGATCCTGGCCTCCGCCCGGCGCCGCCAGGGCGATGCGCGGAGCGCCCTCGCCATCCTGGCGCCGCTGGCCAAGGCGTTCCCGCGCGCCGCCAACACCCACTATGAACTGGGCGCCAGCCTGGCCGCCTTGGGTCGCGCCGCGGAGGCGGAGGCGGCTCTGCGCCATGCCGTGGGCCTGAATCCCGATCTGGCGGATGCCTGGCGCGCCCTGGGCGATATCCTGTTCCGCGCCGGCGACAGCGCCGGGGCCGAGGCCGCCTATGCCGCCAACGCCCGCGCCTCGGTCCGCGATCCGGCGCTGCGCGAGGTGGTCCAGGCCCTGCAGGCGGGGCGCATCGCCGAGGCTCAGGCCAAGGTGCGCCAGCGCCTGCTGGCCCAACCCGACCACCCTGAGGCCCTGCGGCTGATGGCCGACGTGCTGGGCCGCCTGGGCGCTCACGCTGACGCCGAGATCATGCTGGCCCGCTGCCTTGAACTGGACCCCGGCTATGACGGCGCCCGCTTCAGCTACGCCGAAGCCCTGTTCCACCAGCAGAAGGCCGCCGAGGCCGTTCCCCATCTCGAACAACTGCTGGCGCGCTACCCGAACGACCCGGCCTACCTGAACCTGCTCGCAGGCTGCCTCGGCCTGCTCGGCGAGGACGAGCGCATCAGCCGGATCTACCAGGCCCTGCTGGCCGAATATCCGAGGCAGCCCAAGATCTGGCTGAACTACGGCCACGCCCTGCGCGCGGTGGGCCGTCTGCATGACGCCGTGGCCGCCTATCGCAACTGCATCGCCATGGCCCCAGGCATGGGCGACGCCTATTGGAGCCTGGCCAACCTCAAGGTCGCCTCGTTCGGGCCGGAGGACGAAGCGGCCATGCACGCCCAGGCGGCGCGGGGTGACCTGTCCGACGAAGACCGGTTGCACCTGCACTACGCCCTGGGCAAGGCGCTGGAAGACCGCGGCGAGTATGAGGCCTCGTTCGAGCAATACGCTCAGGGCGCCCGCATCCGCCGTCGCCAGATCCCCTATGACGCGGGCGAGAACACCGTCTTGGCCCGGCGGACCAAGGCCGTCTGTACAGAGGCCTTCTTCGCCGCCCGCGCGGGCGCTGGCTGCGCCTCCGAGGCTCCGATTTTCATCGTCGGCCTTCCGCGCTCGGGCTCGACCCTGATCGAGCAGATCCTGGCCAGCCACTCGGCGGTGGAAGGCACCATGGAGCTGCCCTATGTCGGCCTGATCGCCCGCAGCCTGGGCCAGGCCGAGCGGGTGGGTTCAGGGCCGCGATACCCGGAATGCCTGGAAGACCTGCCGCTGGCGCGCTTCGCCACCCTGGGCGAGTCCTATCTCCAATCGACCAAGGACCACCGCAAGCTTGGCCGGCCCGTGTTCATCGACAAGATGCCGAACAACTTCAAGGATGTGGGCCTGATCCAGCTGATGCTGCCGGGGGCGAAGATCATCGACGCCCGCCGCCATCCGCTGGGAACCTGTTTCTCGTCGTTCAAACAGCATTTCGCGCAGGGGCAGACCTTTTCCTACGACCTCGGCGACCTCGGCCGCTACTACCGCGACTATGTGGACCTGATGTCCCACTTCGACCGGGCGCTGCCCGGCCGCGTCCATCGGGTGATCTATGAGGACATGGTGGAGGACACCGAGGCCGAGGTGCGCCGGCTTTTGGACTATTGCGGCCTGCCGTTCGAGGAGGCCTGCCTCAGGTTCTACGAAAACGACCGCTCGGTGCGCACGGTCAGTTCGGAACAGGTGCGCCGGCCGATCTATCGCGACGGCCTGGAGCAATGGCGCCGCTACGAGCCCTGGCTGGGTCCGCTGAAAGTGGCGCTCGGTCCTGCGCTGGGGGGGTGGCGTGGGCGGGCTGTTTAGATTGGGATGAAATTATATTGAGCCAATATAGACTCCGATCGTCCCGGCGAATGCCGGGATCCAGATGACAAATCGCAGGCTGTAAAAAGATGGCGTGCCTATAATCACCAATATTTCTCGCCATATGATCTGGATCCCGGCATTCGCCGGGACGGGCGGGAAATAGAGTGACCGAACCTTATTTTATACCGCTCTAAAAGATCACCTTCTCCTCGCCCCACCAGAGCGGCGAGCGGGCATGGTCGATGAACTTTCGCTCGTCCTCCAGGAGTTGGCGGCCGGCCTCGGCCGCCGCTGCGTCGTGGCGCGCGGCCATGTCCTCGAAGCTGTCCCACCAGAGCTGGGCGACGCCGTCGAAGTCGTCCGGCGCGTGGCGGCTGATGCGGACGCCGTCCGAGACATCGGCGGCCAGGCTGTGCAGCTGCACATAGCGGCGGATGCGCAGGACCTCCCTGAGGCTGGCCACCAGCGGCGCGTGGTGGTCGAACCAATAGGCCTGGAACGCTTCGCGCGTAAGCTCAGGGCGCCGCACCAGGACGAAGGTCAGCTTGATCATGCTCGCCTATCCTCCACGGCGGCTCCGTTCGGATTAGCCTTCCCTCAAATCGCGAAGAACGCCAAGCGGGGGATCGGGAACGGCTATTTCAACCCCTGCAGCCAGCTCACCACCTGCGCCTCCAGGGCGATGCGGTGGTCCTGAAAGCTGTGATCGGTTTGGAAGGTGACGTCGGTGACCTGACCGCCCGCCGCCGCCACCGCCTGGGCCAGCTTGTGGGTTTCGGGTCCCAGGGCCTGCGAAGCGCCGATGGCCAGCAGCGGGCGTTTGGCGAGGTCGGCCGCCCAGGCCTGATAGTTCCAATCGGCCCGGTGGGCGACGACGTCTTCCAGGATGCTGGCGGGGGTCGCGCCGTTCAAGGAATTGCCGAAATCGTTGAAGCGCTGGGGGGCCGCCGCCGCCCGTTCGGCCGGGGTCAGCTTGGCGAACTGGGCGCCGGTGGCGCCGGGGTTCCAGGCGTCGATCAGGATTACGCCCAGAAGGTCCGGATCCTTGCGCGCATGAGCGGCGGTGGCGAAGCCGCCCATGCTGTGGCCCCCGAGTACGATCTTCTTGGTGTCGATCCCATACTTGGCCGCGACCTCCGGCTGGCGCACGAAGGCGACCGCCGCATCGGCGTCCTCCTGCACGCCGGCGATGGAGAAGATCCCGGGGCTGCCCCAGGCGCCGCGATAGTGCAGGGTCAGGACGTTCCAGCCGGCGCGGCGAACCGCCTGGGCCAGGTCCAGGTTCTGCTCGTTGCCCGGCAGCCCGTGCAGCAGCACCAGGGTCGGGTGCGGGCCGGGCCCGCCGGCCAGGTAGAACAGGGCGTTCATCCCCAGGCCGTGGCTCGGCGCCAGCACCTCGGCCGAGCGCGGCGGGGGTGTCAGTCCCGGCGCCGGGTCGCTGATCACCGCGGCGGGGATCGATTGGGCTTGGGCTGTGGAACCCGCTGTCACCAGGGCCAGCGCCAAGCCCAGCGCGTGTAGAAGTCTCATGTCGAACATCCCCAGAGCCGCCGTGGCGTTGGCTGAACCAATCGCAACCCTAGAGGGTTCGACACGGTTGAAAAGAACGCGTATTCCCGCCGGAACGCTTGACGCAGATCAGCGAACCCTTGGGGCGGCCGGGCTAGGGTTTTCGCATGGAGGATGGTCCCATGCCGGTATCAACACTTCTGACCCAGACGGCCTTCGAACCGCCCGAGTTCACCCACAAGGACGACGTTGTCCAGGCCCATTTCAGCCTGATGATCGACGATCATGTCGAGGCTGTCTGGGCCGCCCTGACCGAACCGGGGCGGCTGGTGGAATGGCTCGCCCCGGGCGAGATCGAGCTGCGGGAAGGCGGCGCCGCGCGGGTGAACTTCACCGACAGCGGCACGGCCATCGACAGCACCGTCTCCGCTTACCGCCCGCTGCATCTTCTGGAATATTCTTGGAGCAAGCCGGGTGAACCGCGGCGCCCGGTGCGCTGGGCCCTGGAGCCGATAGGTCCACAGACCCGTCTCGACCTGACCCTGACCGTGCCGGCGGACGAGGACGCCGCGCGCGCCGCCGCCGGCTGGGCCGCGCACCTTGAGATGCTGGCGGCGGCGCTCGCGAGGGTGCCGATCAAGTTCCCGTTCCGACTGTTCAAGGCCGCATGCGAGTCCTATCGGGCGCGGCTCGCCAGCTAGAATTCGACATCCAACTCCTCGACCTCGTCGGGCTCCTGCAGGGCCTGGGCGGTCCAGTCGCGCATGTAGGGCAGGGCCAGGATGCGGTCGCGATAGGCGGCGCATGTCCCGTCCAGTTGGACGTCATAGGTGGCGAGGCGGGTGCAGACCGGGGCGTACATGGCGTCGGCCATGGTCAGTTCGCCGAACAGGAACGGGCCGGCGGACGCCGCCAGTTGTTCGCGCCAGATCGCGCAGATGCGCTCGATGTCCGATTGGGCTCCGGCCCAGACCTTGAAGCCGGGGTGGTGGGCCTTGAGATTCATCGGCAGGGCCGCGCGCAGGTTGGCGAAGCCGGAATGCATTTCGCCGCAGATCGCGCGACAGTGCGCCCGCTCAGCCCGGTCGGCGGGCAAAAGGCCGGCCTCGGGCGCGATTTCGTGCAGGAATTCGCCGATGGCCAGGGTGTCCCAGACCTTGATCCCGTCATGGATCAGGCAGGGCGTCAGGAACGATGGCGACAGCAGCAGCAGTTCCGCCCGGGCCGAAGCGTCGTCCACCGGCAGCATCACCGTATCGAACTTAAGGCCCGCGAACTGGCACAGCAGCCAGCCGCGCAGCGACCAGGAAGAATAGTTGCGGCTGGAGATGGTCAGCGAGGCCTGGGCCATCGGCGTTCGTTCGCTCCGTCTTTCGCTCCGGCGCCGAATGATGGCTTAGCGCCGACTTCCACGCGCTGTCCATTGATCGGCGCCCATCGGGGTCGGTCGATTGCCGCATGATTGGGCGCTTCGGTCCCGTCGGCGCCTTCAAATGCGCCGCTTTGGCCCGTGAAGGCCCGTGCTTGCGGTCAAGCCGCACAGCTGAGGCCGGGCGCGACGAGATTGGCCGAATGCGCTATCGAGCTTTCCAGGCCCAGGCCGATCTTCTGGTTCCCGCGCGGCTGGGCGCAGGCTTGGCCAACGCGGCCTTGTCGTTCGGCCCGCCGTGGCTGAAGACCCTGCCATGCGTCGCCCAGGCGTCTGCGGGATGGGAGATGCTGAGCCGCGCGGGCCTGACCCATCACCGTCCCGACTACGGCTTCAAGAGCGTTTGCGTCGAGGGCGAGGAGATCCCGGTGCAGGAGGAGGTGGTCCATTCCACGCCCTTCGGCGACCTGGTGCGCTTTCGCAAGGCGGCCGACCTCGACCAGCCGCGCATCCTGGTGGTCGCGCCGCTGTCGGGCCACTTCGCCACCCTGTTGAGAGGCACGATCGAAACCCTGCTGCCGGATAACGACGTCTACATCACCGACTGGCGCAATGCCCGCGAGGCGCCATTGGCCGCCGGCGCATTCGGTTTCGACGACTACGTCGCCCACGTGATCCGCTTCCTGGGGGTGATCGGCCCGCCGGCGCACATGCTCGCCGTGTGCCAGCCCTGCGCCCACGCCCTTGCGGCGGCGGCGATCATGGCTGAGGACGACAACCCCGCAACCCCGCGCAGCATGACCCTGATGGCCGGGCCGGTGGATACCCGCCTCAACCCCACCAGGGTCAACGACCTGGCAAAGTCTCATTCCATCGAGTGGTTCGAAAAAGAGCTGATCGACACCGTCCCCGCGCGCTTCCCCGGCGTGGGCCGCCGTGTCTATCCGGGCTTCACCCAATTGACCGCCTTCATGTTGATGAACGTCGACCGGCACGTCAGCGCCCATGTCGACATGATGGCGCACCTGGCCGCTGGGCGCCGGCAGGAGGCCGAGATCGCCAAGTCCTTCTACGACGAGTATTTCGCCGTCTTGGACCTGACCGCAGAGTTCTATCTGGAGACCGTCAGCCGGGTGTTCCAGGACCACCTGTTGCCCAAGGGCGAGCTGATCTGGCGCAACCGCAGGGTCAACCCCGCCGCTATCCGCCGCACCGCCCTGTTCACCGTCGAGGGCGAGCGGGACGACATCTGCTCGGTGGGCCAGACCATGGCCGCCCACGATCTCTGCCGTAACATCTACGCCAACCGCAAGCGCCACCACCTGCAGCCCGGCGTCGGCCACTATGGCGTCTTCAGCGGCCGGAAATGGTCCAGCCAGATCTACCCCCTGGTCAGGAACATGATCCTGGCGACGAACTGAGGCGATCGCACCTCAGTTCATCGTCCTGTGGGCTAGGTCTGATAGACTGCCGCCAGACGGAACAGGGGAGCAGGCCATGGCCGGTTTGCGGATTGGGCGGCGCAGCGTGTGCGCCGCGGCGGCGGCCTTGGTCGCGGGCCCGGCCTGGGCGCAGACGGCGGGCGGCAAGCCCAGGCTCGCGCTCAAGACCGGACAGGGCCTGATCGTGCTGGAGCTCGAAGCCGACAAGGCGCCGATCACCACCGCCAACTTCCTGCGCTACGCCGAGGCCAGCCGCCACGAGGGGGCGAATTTCTTTCGCGCCTCGCGCACCGAAGGCGCGCCGACGACGGGCTTCATCGAAGGCCGCATCTGCAACAACCCGGCCAAGCTGCTGGCGCCGATCAAGCATGAAAGCACGTTGCAGACCGGCCTGTCGCACCAGGACGGAACCCTCTCCATGGCCCGCGGCGGTCTGGGGACCGCCAGGGTCGACTTCTTCATCTGCTGCGGTCCCGTGCCGTCCTTCGACGCCGACCCGAAGGCGCCCGGCGACAACGCCGGCTATGCGGCGTTCGGCCGGGTGGTCGACGGCATGGACGTAGTCCGCGCCATCCTGGCCCTGCCGACGCCAGGCAAGGCCCGCAACCCCGCCATGGTGGGCCAAATCCTGGAGCCGACCGTGGCGATTCTCAGCCTGAAGAAGTTGGTGTGAGCTGGGCTGTCGCCGATGCGTACGAGGGCTAGCCGCGGTCGTTCCCGGCGTGGCGAATGGGGTCGAGAGGGGCCTCGCCCCTTATTCCGCTCCTCCCCGCGAAGGCGAGGATCCAGGTGAAACCCACTGAAGTCAGCGGATGAATCTGGATCCCCGCCTTCGCGGGGAGGAGCGAATTTAAAATCAGCAATTCAGTTGTTTCGTCACAAGCTCCAAGAAAAATCAGTGCAGAAAAACGTAGTCGGCGGAATAGGGCTCAGCGTGGAGTTCGCCCGCGGCGACGCAAGCCCCTTTCAGGGCGCCGCCGTGGGTATTGAGGCGCAGGACAAGGTTCGCGTCCTTTAACGCGCCTGTTCCCCGGTGCTCGGACACGCTCAGTTTCAGCAGCGGGATGTCGTCCGGGCCCGCGCCAGGAGTGCTGGCGAGCAGCTTGCCCTTCACGGCCCCGCCGTCGTCCAGCTCCCAGGTCGGACCGGCGTAGTGGCGCCCGACGGTCTTGCCTTGGCTGATGAGCGTGGCGATCGGTTCACGGAAGGCCCACACAGCGGGGTCGCCGGCGTCCTGGCGGCACTCGTAAAGCTGGATGCCCTCGGCATGTACCGTCAGGACGGCCGTCCGGCCCGCCACGTCGAAGCTGGCGGGCGCGGCGGTGGAAACCGGCGCGGCGAGGGCTGGCTGGCCAAGTAACGCCGCCAGTATCAGGACGCCTGGCCGAAGGGTGGGACGATGATTCGATTGCGGCATCCGAGTGATCCCTGGTGAGGCGATGTCTGCGAGCGTTTATGGAGCCAAGAACCGAACGCCGCCAGCGCCTGACACCCATCAGTGTCTGGCCGGCGCTCAGCCGCTCAGTCCTCGTTCCAGGGCGGCGGCAGCTGGCCCGACTTGAACAGGATCTGCGGCAGGTCATCGTAGTCGCCCATTTCGACGTCGGCGGTCACTGAAAAGGCGACGACGCCCAGGCGAAGCGGCGCCAGCCGCTCGGCCTTCCGCCGGGCCTCCTCCGCGGTCTTGCAGTCCACCAGGGGCTCCGCCTTCAGGCCCTTGCCACGGCCGGCGACGTGGGCCTGAAGGATGTGGACGGTTTCAAGGGGCATGGGGCGTCAATGATCACGTCCGGCGACGGACAGCCATGACTCCGCTCACCGGCGGCGCGACCAGACGATGACCGGGCTGCCGGCGAGGCCCAGGTAGAAGCCCAGGTCGTAGCCGACGCCTTGGGCCTTGGTCTCGTAGAGATGGGCCTTCCAGGGCAAGAGGTGCGGGAAGAACTTGCCCACGATTTCGACGATCAGGGTCACTGGGCCGATCAGGCCGTGCCAGAAGCCCAAAAGGAATTGAGCCAGGATCCCGCCCTCCGCCGAGTGCGCCGAATCGACGGACCCGGCGACGCAGGCGCCGAGCGCCAAAAGAATGATGCTGAGGGCCACAGCCTTCGCCGCCTGGTTCATGCCTTGCTCCGCCTTGGGGATGATCGAAGCGGCACGATAGGCCGGGTGCGCGTCACATTGAAGGCGCTTCGGCCTCACCGATCTTCGATCTGCGTCAGGGGCAGGGCGGTGGAGTCCTTCAGCGTCTCAAGCACGAAGCTGGAGCGCACGTCCTTGACCCCCGGCATCTTCAAGAGGCGCTTCATGGTGAACTCGGCGTAGGCGTCCAGGTTGGGCGCCACCACCTTGAGCAGATAGTCGAAAGCCCCGGTCATGGCCTGGCAGGTCACCACCGCCGGATCGCGCAGGATCGCGTGCTTGAAAGCCTCGGCCACGGTGTCGTTGTGCCGGTCGACCTGCACCTCGACGAAGGCCACCACGTCCAGGCCCAGTTTGCGCCGGTCCAGCAGGGCGACATAGCCGGCTATGATCCCGTCGGCCTCCAGCGCCTTGACCCGGCGCAGGCAGGGGCTGGGCGACAGGCCGACCCGCGCGGCGAGGTCGACATTGGACAGTTGGCCCTCGGCCTGCAGGGTTTCCAGGATTCTCCGGTCGGTGCGGGACAGCCTCTGCAATTTCGTGCCCTCGCTCGCGCGTGTCGCGCTACGTTTGGCCAACTATTCCAGAAATGGAGACCATTTAGCAACAATCTACCGCCATATTGGGGGCATTATTCGGTGATCTCGTTACCGACGCTTCCGGGCGCCCAGGAGGACCTGACCTAGATGAAGTTGGCTTCGCTCGAAGGCGGCCGCGAGGGGCGGCTGGTGGTGGTGTCTGACGACATGGGCTGGTGCGTCAGCGCCGCGGAGATCGCGCCGACCCTGCGGGGGGCCCTGGCCGACTGGAGCCGCTGCGAGCCGCTGCTGCGCGGGGTCGCCGCCTTCCTGAATCGCGGGGCCCAGCGCTATGTGCGCTTCGAGCCGACCGCCTGCGCCTCTCCCCTGCCGTCCGATCCGGACATGACCCGCTCCCGTGGCCAATTCTCGGCCATGAACGGGATGGAGCTGCGTCGCGGCGGCGCGGTCATTGTCGGCGCGCTGGCCAAGGGCGCCGGCCGGGCCGAGGCGATCGCGGCGATCCGTCTGGCGGTGCTGCAGGTGTCGCGGCCTGACGGCGCGGCCCAATCGCCGGTGGCCGTGACCACGGAGTCCTTGGGCGAAGCGTGGCGCGACGGGCGCCTCAGCGGCGGCCCCAGCCTGGAGCTGGACGGCTCCCTGGCCAGCGACGCTCCGATCGTCTTCGATTTCGCCAACGCTATCGTCGAAGCCGCCCGCGCCGGCGACATCGCCGAGGGATCTGTAATCAGTCTGGCCGAACACCGTCCGCTCCGCCTGGGGGCGATCGGCGAGGGCGCCGTGTTGCGCTACGAACTGCGCGACGCCCTCAGCCGCTCCACCTTCGGCGCCGTGCAACTGAGGGCCAAGGTTGCGGCCGAGATGAAGGAAGTCGCCTGATGGCCGGACCGGCCGAACTGACGCTCCCGCCGGGCGCAGCGGCGGACTGGACCATCGACCAAGGGTGGGAACTCTACACGTCGGCCGAGCACCAGACTTGGCTGACCCTTTATGAGCGCCAGGCCGCCCTGCTGGATGGTCGCGCCTGCGACGCCTTCCTGCGGGGATTGGACGCCCTGGACCTGCATGGCGGCGGCATTCCCGACCTCAGGCGCGTCAATCCGGCCCTGGAAAAGCTGACCGGATGGACTGTGGTCTCGGTCCCGGGCCTCGTGCCCGACGCGGTGTTCTTCGACCATCTGGCCAACCGGCGCTTTCCCGCTGGCCAGTTCATCCGCCGGCCCGATCAACTGGATTATCTGCAGGAGCCGGACATCTTCCACGACGTGTTCGGCCATGTGCCGATGCTGACCGACCCGGTGTTCGCCGACTATATGTGCGCCTATGGGCGGGGCGGGCTGCGGGCGCTCGGCCTCGGCCAGCTGCACCACCTGGCGCGGCTCTATTGGCACACGGTCGAGTTCGGCCTGATCGCCGCGCCCGAGGGCCTGCGGATCTACGGCGCCGGGATCGTCTCGTCGCGGGTGGAGACCCTCTACAGCCTGGAGGACCCGCGGCCGAAGCGGATCGCGTTCGATCTGGAGCGGGTGATGCGCACCCTCTACAAGATTGACGACCTGCAGCCGACCTATTTCGTCATCCCTTCGCTGCAGGCCCTGCTGGACACGACCCTGCAGGACTTCGCCGCCGTCTATGACCGCCTGCGCGCCGAGCCGGACATCGGGCTGGGTGAGGTGATGACTGAGGATCATTTGGTCGCGGCGTGAAGCTTGCTGTTCGCGAACGCTGTGACCCTACAAGTCAATTAATTCCGCTCCTCCCGGCGAATGCCGGGACCCAGATCGTATGGCTGTCAGGGCGCAGGTGAAATCCCAAAATACCGCGTCTTATGATCTGGATCCCGGCCTTCGCCGGGAGGAGCGGAGAAATAAAGGCTCCGGCTGATCTGATTTGGATCTACCTCCGCCCATCCTCCACCACCATCTGCGCCGCCTTTTCCGCAATCATCACCGTCGGAGCGTGGGTGTTGCCGGAGGTGATGGTCGGCATGATCGAGGCGTCGGCTATGCGCAGGGCCTCGATTCCCCGCACCTTCAGGCGCGGGTCGACCACCGCAGCCTCGTCCGTCCCCATGCGGCACGTGCCGACCGGATGGAAAATGGTTGTGGCGATGCGGCCGATGGCGGAGATCAGGGCCTTGGGCTCGGCGACGTCCGCGCCCGGCAGGTGTTCAATCGGCTGGAAGCGGGCCAGGGCGGGGGCGGCGGCGATGCGGCGGGTGAGGGCGATGGCGTCCAGGGCCACCGCCTGGTCAGCCGGCGTACTCAGGTAGTTGGGGCGGATCGCTGGGGCGGCGCCGGGGTCCGGGCCGCGCAGGCCAACCTCGCCGCGGCTTTGCGGGCGCAGGTTGCACACCGAGGCGGTGAAGGCGTCGAAGGGGTGCAGTGGCTGGCCGAAGGCGTCCAGGCTGAGCGGCTGGACATGGTATTCGAGATCCGGCGTGGCGGCTCTTTGCGACGAATAGGCGAACAGGCCCAGCTGGCTCGGCGCCATCGACAGCGGCCCGGAACGGTTCAGCAGATATTCGGCGCCGATCAGGGCGCGGCCGATCAGGCTGGCGGCGCGGGTGTTCAGGGTGCGGGTCCCGCTGACGCGAAAGACGGTGCGGATCTGCAGATGGTCCTGCAGGTTGGATCCGACTCCGGGCATGTCGCGCAGAACTGTCACGCCATTGGCTTGCAGCAGGGAGGCGGGCCCGAGGCCGCTGAGTTGCATCAGGTGCGGGGAGCCGATCGCCCCGGCGGCCAGGACCACTTCGCCGGCGGCCCGGGCCTGTCGCTGCACGCCGCCCTGCGTGAACAGGACGCCGACAGCTCGGCCCTGGTCGATGATCAGCCGCTGGACCTGCGCCCCGGTGACGATCTTCAGGTTCGATCGGCCGCGCGCCGGGTCGAGGAAGGCCTTGGCGGCGCTCCAGCGCAGGCCGCCACGCTGGGTGACTTCGAATTTGCCGCTGCCGAAATTGTCGCCGCGGTTGAAGTCGTCGGTCTTGGGGATGCCGCACTGGTCGGCCGCGTCGGCGAAGGCGTCCAGGATCGGCCAGCCGAGCCGCTGGCGCTCGACCCTCAACGGCCCCCCGGCGCCGTGATGTTCGTCCGCCCCGGCGTGGTGGTCCTCGGAAGCCTTGAACAGGGGCAGGACGTCATCCCAGCCCCAGCCCGTGCAGCCGAGCTGGCGCCAGTGGTCGTAGTCCGCCGCCTGGCCGCGCATGTAGATCATGCCGTTGATCGACGACGAGCCGCCCAGAAGCCGTCCGCGCGGATAGTTCAGCGCCCGCCCGCCCAAGACCGCTTCGGCCTCGGTCTTGAAGCACCAGTCGGTGCGGGGCTTGCCCTGGGTATAAAGATAGCCGATCGGCACCTGCACCCAGAACAGCCGGTCATGGCCGCCGGCCTCTAGAAGCAGCACGCGCCGCCGAGGATCGGCGCTCAGCCGGTTGGCCAGCACGCAACCGGCGGAACCCGCGCCGACCACGATGTCGTCGAACGTCCCGATCGTTTCGCCAAGCTGGCTTGTGGGCCCTTCGGCCATGCGGCGTCTCCCTGCGGGTTGCATACCCTCAATTGGGTGCATCGCAGAAGGGCGGACATGGCCGATTTGACATTCCCGGCGGACAGGGTTCGACCCGGTCGGGGTTCTTGGCCCGCCAAGACGATGTTCAGCCGCAGGGCGTAGCCTCGCGGCTGAGGTCGCCAAGGGTCGGTTCGGCCTTGAACACGGCTCGGACGAGGATCCGTTTGCCGGCAAGGTCGGCTGGCGGGCGAGGAGCCCGCATGGCGTTCAAGGCGTCGATAGCGGCCCGGTCGAGGTCGGGACAGCCGCAGCTCTGCGCGGGCGCCATGGCCTGGGCGTGGCCCCGGGCGTCAACCGTAAGGGGCACATAAACCACCCCGACCTTGTTCGGGGCTTCGTTGGACAGGCTCAGAGCGTCATTGACCGCGACGCTCATCTTGTCGATCCAGGCTTGGTCAGCGGAGGTCGTCGCCTGAGCTCTAGAGCCGAGGGCGGACGCCATCAGGGCGGCGATCAGAAGCTTGGTCATGGCGCAGGTCTCCTCCATGCGCCCGATGCAGGTATCGGGCGGTTGCGGTCGTTGTTCAAGGTTCGGATGCGAAAGCCTGCAGGCTTTCCAGATTAGTCCGGACAGCGCACTATCGGCGCCGGCTCGGTTACAGAACGTCCGGTGGTTTGTGTGCCGGGCGTAAAGTTGGTCGGGTTTCCGAGGCGATCGGTTTCACCTCCCTCGTCTTCAGTCGCAGTGTTTCAGTACGGCTTCCGCGCCGCTGTCCTTGGAGCCCGGCGCAGCGAACAGATCGCCAGAGCAGTATAGAGCATTGCGGACAACGATAGCTTGGGCATGGCCAATATATTCCCTCTACGCCCTGTCCGTTGACCGGGTGACCAACCGTTATTTGATATGTCAGGGTCGAATGCTGTTGGCGTGTTCGACGGGCGTGAGGATGCACCCGGACTGTTGTGGGTTGTAGTTACAAAAAGTCCATTAACTGGATTTCATTTTGGGTGAATATTGAGGGGGTGCGATGGCGTTGGTGGGGCGCATCAATCCTACTCCCAAAAAGGAGCTTCTCTCGCCGCCGCAAACGAAAACGCCCGCCGGGTCTACCGGCGGGCGTCTCAATCTTAACTGAGGGGTGCGGCGTCAGGCGGCCGAGACCTGCCCCATTTCGTGCGGGTCGCGTAGCACATAGCCGCGGCCCCAGACGGTTTCGATGTGGTGCTTGCCGTGGGTGGCCGAGGCCAGCTTCTTGCGCAGCTTGCAGATGAAGACGTCGATGATCTTCAGTTCCGGCTCGTCCATGCCGCCATAGAGGTGATTGAGGAACATCTCCTTGGTCAGGGTCGTGCCCTTGCGCAGGGAGAGAAGCTCCAGCATCTGGTATTCCTTGCCGGTCAGGTGCACCCGAGCCCCGTTCACCTCGACCGTCTTGGCGTCCAGGTTGACGGTGATGTCGCCGGTCTTGATCACCGACTGGGCATGGCCCTTGGATCGGCGCACCACGGCGTGGATGCGGGCGACCAGTTCGTCCTTGTGGAACGGCTTGG
>FSWM01000685.1_pt1 | contig 23166 bp, 28 predicted proteins | sample 1637841 | NCBI WGS metagenome assembly FSWM01 (sample SAMEA3914789, study PRJEB12502) | metagenome | biome: forest; material: soil | place: Canada | collected 2011-07-03 | depth 0.3 m | reverse complement strand
GTCGATTCGAGCCGTTGGGTCAGCGCCAGCAACTTGCCGTTGGCCAGATCCGAGGCGTCGGCGCCGGATTCGGACGTTCCCAACGGCAGCAGGGGGTGGTTTGCAGACCAGGGGCGGCGGACTAGCATATCGGCCGACAGGAATTTGAGGGCCGGGATGTTCGATTTTGAGCGCTGGTGCCGTTGGGTCGAAGAAGAAAGCAAACAGGTGCAGTCCAGTTCGATAGCCGTCGAATTTGTCCGGGGAAAATTGTCCCCAAAACCCGGAGCAAGTGTCTCTTTCAAGAGTGACCAAAAATTACTTCAACTGTCCTTCTGGGTCACGGGCGAGGCCGACTTCTTTGGCTTAAACACTGTGACTGGCGCTGACATCGTATACTTTCAAGGTCGCATGCTCGACGACTCGACGTTTCCCCAAACCTACAAAGAATGTCTTGCAACGGCCCAATGAACACGCCGGCGAGTCAGCTCAGGGTCGACTCGCTCCGTTGGATCGGCGCCGTCAACTCGCCGTTCGCCCCGCCGGCGCCCGGCCGGCCCGAACGGTGAGTTTCTGGAGCCATCCCAATTTCCGGTCCTAGCCCTACTGCGCCGGCGTCAGCGAAATATCGACCATGATCTCGCCGGAGATTTCCTCCAGCGCCGCCTGGATCTCGCTCGCCTGGCGTTCGGGGGGAAGGCGAAGGCGGGCGTCCATGTGGAACAGGGGCATGCCGGAGTGGGGCTCGGGGCTGATCCAGGTCTCGAACGTCTCGATGTTGGCGTCGAGGCCGCTCAGGACGGCGGTGACCTGGTTCACGATCCCTGGCTGATCCTGGCCGACCAGGCTGAAATGAAGCTTTTCGCCGGCCTCGTCGGACCCTTCGACAGCGGGGACAATTCGGACATCGAGACCGTGGGCGTCCACCGTGCGCACGGCCGAACGCAATCCATCGACGCCGTCAGCCTCCAGTTCGACCAGCACCGATCCGACGTAAAGGCCGCCCAGACGGCTAAGGTGGCTCTCCAGCCAGTTGCCGCCGGCCGAGACGACGGCGGCCGCGAGCGCCTTGGTGAGCCCGGGCCGGTCGCTGCCGACCACGCTTAAGACCATCAACGCCATCGGCGACTCTCGCAAGGGGGGGCCTTGGCATGACCCGGTGGGGACCTGGGTCCATTGTTATTACATCGCGGTTCGTGACGCACCTGCCCGCCCCGGCGCTCAGGGCATGGGAATGGCCCCGCCGTCCCTGAATACATCCCCTACCTTATGGGGCCGGTGGGTCGAGGGCGCGGGTGAACGATGATTTCGCGAGGTGTCCACTCGTATTCCCAAATATGGTGATTGGCCGCCGTGTAGAGCACGTGCTGCGTATTGTCCTTGGCGAACGCATGGGCAGAAAGACCGCTAACCGAAGGCAGGCCGCCATAGTTCTGCGTCAGAGGATTCCAGTGCCATTCGAGTCCATCGCCTGACCAGATTTCGTTGATGAGTCCATCCACATCAACGTAATTGACGTGCAACGAATTATCATATGGAAATAGGTATCCAGTTAAAGATGTTGCTAATGCGGCGAGTGGCGAGCCCTCTATTCCGGTGATCCTTCCCGGTTCTCCCCAGGGTTCTGAAATCCCGATCGTGGTGTTTTTGAGCAGGTATATATTTTGATCACTCGACTTATAAGTGACAAAAGCCACGCCCAATTCGTCCGAGAAACCCAAAGGGCTTTCAAATGCAGGGGGTGCGCGCGTGGCGTTCTGGGTGATGTTCTCGTAGGTCCACGCTTCACCGGAGCCCAGGAAGCGATGCACGTCGCCGTCCGCGCTCATGAATAATATATTGACGAAGGTATAGTGTGTGATCGGATCGACTTGTTTGAAGGCGGTGGGCGTATCGGCCGCCACGACAGGCACGTTGTAGCGGCTGGTGAGGTCGTAGGCGTTCCAGTCTCCCGATGTCCCGCGCTCGGCGACCCAAACGTGGCCGTCGAGGCCCATGAAGACGATGACTTGGCCGTTGAGGTCATAGCCCCTCGCCCCGATCACGGCCGGCGGGAGATGCGCCGCCGCCGTCAGGTTGTTGGACGCCTTGTCGCCCGATTGCCAGTAGATCTCGTAGATGTCGCTGTTGTCGGCCGAACTGGACGGGTTGCCCCCATAGATGGCGTGCTGGCTTCCCTCGCCAGCAAAGGCATAGCCGGATGGCGGACCCGACGCCGGCCTGGCGTCGATATCATTGAACAGAGGCGTATGGTTCCACGCGTTCCCGTTCGCGCTCCAAAGCTCGTGGAGCTGCCCGTCGCTGCGATCACCGGCAAAACCGAGGTAGATGACGTGCTTCGTTCCCTCCGCCTCAAACGCATAACCCGACGGCGCCAAGACGGCCAAGGGCGCGGCGGCCAAAGATGTGAGATCGATCGCTCTCCAGCTCATTTCGCCGCTCCTCGATAGAGGCAGTCTCCGGCTCGACGTGGACCAGCCAAGCCAATCGGTACAATCGACGGTTTAGAATGGAACCGCGCGTCGAGCTGTGACCCTGGCCACCTCGTTGTAAGTAACAAGGCGCGACGCCGCGTTCTGCGTAAAGATCTGCTCCAGGTCCGACGCGAATGAACTGGGCCATGCTCTCGACCTTGACATTGGCTTGAATCTCTGTTGCCATTTCGTTCCATGCTGCACATTGATCCCGCAAACCTTGCTATCGATGCGACCGTGGCCGACGCCGCGGGCTCGGCGCAGGTGCGGGCGTTGGTCGAGCAGGAGGTCGCGATGCTGACGCGGCTGGCGCAGATCGGGCTCAATATCGCCGAGGCCGTCGAACGGCAGGCTGTGGCCCAGGCGCAGGTCGCAGAGCGGGCCGCAGAGCCTGGGGCGGCGCCGGTCGAGGTCTGTGTCGGCCGCAGCGAGCCGGGCCTGGTCTATTCGAAGGTGGCGCGGGCGGTGCGGCTGACCCTGGCGCTGCGAGCCAAGGCGGTGAAGGATCTCTTGGCCCTGGACCAGGGCGAGGCGCAGGCGCGACAGGCGCGGGACCAGGCTGCGGCGGAGATCGTGGCCGAGGCCGATCCGATGGAGCGGCGGCGCGAGCGCATCGACCGCATTGTCCGCCGGCTGATCGAAGCCGAGGAAAGCGATCGCAAAGAGGTCGAGCGGCTGTCCAGCGACATCTGGGAACGGCTCGAAGACGAAGACGGCGACATCTATGGCGACCTGATGGCGCGGCCGATCGGCGAGGTCGTGGCGCAGATCTGCGAGGACCTGGGGCTGTCGCCCGACTGGAACGCCCTGGCCCGGGAGGCCTGGGCGGTGGCGGAGGCCGAGAGCGGTGCGCCGGGGTCTCCGTTCGTGGCGCGGGCGGGACCCAAGGCGGCGTCGCCCTGAGGGTGGGGACACGGCCAAGGCCGAAGCGACCGCAAGACAGAGACAGATTTCCGCACATCCCCCGGGCTTGGCCGAAGGTCGAACCCTTCTCCCCTTGTGGGGGAAGGGCTTTTTCGTCCCGCTAAACCCGCACCACCCCGGCCACCACCTTGCCGTACAGCGCCTTGGTCAGCTTCACATAGCCCTTGTCGTTGTCGCGCATGTAGAGCGGGTGGCGGATCGTCGTCGGGTCGAAGCCGTCGGCCACCAGGTCGATCTTGCGGTATTTGAAGGTGCCGGTGACCTCGATCTGCGGCTGCAGGCGCACGAACACCGGTCGGGCGTAGGGCGGCAGGTGCTCGTCGATCGCTTCGGGCAGGCCCGCGACGTCGAAGCCGTCGTTCACCACCAGCGAGGCCATGCCGGCGCGGCCGTCCTGCTCGCCGACCTTGACCCCATAGACGGTGGCCTCCATCACCCCCGGCACGCTGGAGAGGATGCCCGCCACCTCGCTGGTGGAGACGTTCTCGCCCTTCCAGCGGAAGGTGTCGCCGACCCGGTCGACGAAATAGAAATAGCCATCCTCGTCCGTGCGCATCAGGTCGCCCGTGCGGAACCAGGCGTCGCCGGTCTCGAACACGTCGCGCAGGATCTTCTTTTCGCTGGCCACCTTGTCGGCATAGCCGGCGAACTCCCCGCGCACGTCGCCGCCGATGTGGCCAAGGCATTCGCCGACCTCGCCGGGCGCGGCTTCCTGGCAGCGGCCGTCGGGCCCCCGCAGCGGCGCCTCGGCCTCGACGTCGAAGCGCGCCAGCCGGACGTTGAAGCGTTTCTTCAGATAGTCGGGAACCCGCCCGATCGACCCCGGCTTGCCGTCGAAATTGAACAGCGAGACGTTGCCTTCGGTCGAACCGTAGAACTCCAGGATCTCGGGGATGCGGAAGCGGTCCTTGACGGTGCCCCAGATGTCGGGCCTGAGGCCGTTGCCGAAGGCTAGGCGCAGCTTGTGGCCATGCTCGGCCTCGGTCTCCGGCTGGTTGACCAGATAGCGGCACAACTCGCCGATATAGACGAACAGCGTGCACTTCTCGGTGGCGATGTCGCTCCAGAAATGACTGGCCGAGAAGCGGGTTTTCAGCACCACGGAGCCGCCGTTCAGCAGCACAGCCCCCATGCCGCAGAGCCCGCCGGTGGCGTGATAGAGCGGCAGGACCTGATAGATGCGATCGTCCTGACGGGCGCCGGTCGCGCCGGCGAACCCACGCATATAGAGCTGGGCCCGCATGTGGGTGATCTTGGCCGCCTTGGGCAGTCCCGTGGTGCCGGACGTGTAGATGTAGAGCGCCACGTCCCGGGCCGTCACGCCCTGGCGCGTGCTGCGGTCGGGCCTGAGCTGGCTGCAACTCTTCAGCGCCTTGGTGAGGTCGCGCAGGTCGCCGTGGGCGGGCCCCAGGGTCCACAGCACCATGTGCCGCGACAGGCTGCCCCGGACTGCAGCGAACACCGGCGCCGTCTCGGCGTCCGCGATGACCTGGGTGGCGCCAGAGATCTCAAGGCAGTGGCTGAGCTGGGCCCCGGTCAGGTTGTTGTTGATCAGGGCGGCCGACACCCCGATCTTGGTCAGGCCGTACCAGATGGACAGGTAGTCGATGCGGTTGGGCAGGAACAGGGCCACGGTCTGGCCGCGTCTCAGGCCATGCTCCTTGGCCCAGTGGGCGTAGCGGTTGGCGATGGCGTCCATTTCGCCATAGGTGATGGTGCGTTGGTCGCAGGTGATCGCGGGCCGGTCGCGCCAGGCGTCGACCGCCGCCTCCAGGTCGTCGCAGATGAGGTTGGGCGAATCGGCCGCGATTGAGCGGACTCTTCGCAAGGTCCTGAGCAAGCCACGCAGGAACCGAACCTCCCGCTGGACCCGCGCCTGAAACTTCATACGTCAACCTCCGAGGGTCCACCATTGCGGGCGCCGAACCGCGCGGTCAAGGCGACCTTCTGCTAGAGTGGGCGATGGTTCGATTCCCGCGCGCGATCCTGTTCGACCTCGATGAAACCCTTTTGTCGTTCGGCGAACGTGTCGAACAGATCCGGCATGTGGTCGAGACGCGCGGCGATTACAGCCCCCTGACCCACGATCAGGTGGTGGAGGCTGTCGAGGCGGCCTTTTGCGCCCATTGGGCGGACGAGGCGCGGCACCGGGCCTGGCGGGCAAAGCCGCTGATCGAGGCGCGGCGATCCATCGCACAGGAGGCCTTCGTCGCCCTTCGGCGGCTGGGCTGCCGGCGTCTGACCGACGAGGCGGCGATGCGGTTCGCCGAGCAGTTCCATGCCTATCGCGAAAGCCAGATCCAGCTGTTCGAGGGCGCGCACGAGACTCTCGACGCCCTGCGCGACCAGGGCGTGCGCCTGGCCCTGGTGACAAACGGTCAGGGCGACGTGCAGCGGCCCAAGATCGAGCGCTTCGACCTGGTGCGCCGCTTCGACCATATTCAGATCGAGGGTGAGTACGGCTTCGGCAAGCCGGAGGAGCGCGCCTATCGCCACGCCTTGGAAAGGCTGGACGTGGAGGCGCATGAGGCCTGGATGGTGGGCGACAATTTGGAATGGGAGGTGGTCGCGCCGCAGAGGCTGGGCGTCCACGCCGTCTGGTTCGATCCGCGCGGCGCGGGTCTGCCGGAGGGGTCGCCGGCGAGCCCGGACCGGATCATCGCCCGGCTGCGGGATCTTCTGGAGTAGGCGGAGCCTATGCCTCCGGCGGGGCGGGGGACCAGGTCGGATGGTCGTCTTGGCCGGGAATCGCGCCTTCGTTCTGCTTGATCGCCCAGTGCACGCCGATCACCGCGCCCTTCACCCGAGGCAACAGCGCCAAGGTCAGGGCGGCTACGGCCGGCAGGCCGACGGCCAGGATCAGCAGGGGCGGCAGGGTCCAGATCACCGGCAGCACGACCAGGGGGGCGATGACCACGTGGCCCACGATCAGGATCGTGAAATAGGGCGGGGCGTCGTCGGAGGGATACTGGGCGTTGTCATGGCCGCAGGCGGCGCAGGGGCTTTCCACCTTGAGGAAGGCGCGAAACAGCCGGCCCTCGCCGCAGTTGGGGCACTTGCCGACGAAACCGCGGCTGAGCCCCGGCCAGACGTTACGCTTGGTCATCGGGTTTCGGGGATCCCTATGGCGCAACCTTGCGGGGGCGCCGCCACAGAGGTTAGATAGGCTCGCCCCCCTCCGGAAACCAGACCCGATCGCATGACATCGCGCCGCAGTCTCCTGATCCTGGCCGCGGGACTCGCAGCCGTTTCCCTGAGGCCTGACGCTTTCGCCGAAGAGGAGAAGAAGAAGGGCGGCGGGATCAGCTTCCTGCAGTTGCAGACCCTGACCGCCACCGTGTTGCGGGGGGACGGCCGTCGCGGCGTGATGACCGTCGAGGTCGGGATCGACATCCCCAATGGCGGCCTGCGGTCTCGGGCCCAGATCTCCCAGCCCCGCCTGCGCGCCGCCTATATCCAGATGCTGCAGGCCTATGCCTCGGGCCTCGGCCCCGGCGCCGCGCCCGATGCGGACTACCTCTCGCGCACCCTGCAGAAGGAGACCGACCGGGTGCTGGGCGAGCCGGGCGGCAAGCTGCTGTTGGGGACGATCTTGATTAATTAGAATCCGATGAAATCAGATCGGACCGATATAAACTCCGCTCGTCCCGGCGAAGGCCGGGATCCAGATGACAAAGCGCAGGCTTTGAAAGAGGAGTCTGCCTGAAATCATCGGGCTTTGGCGCCATATGATCTGGGTCCCGGCGTTCGCCGGGATGAGCGGAGCTTGATTTGATCCAAATTTGCCCCACTTAGCCGACAAGGCGCGCGTGGATTCGCTCTCGCAGGGGAGCGTCCACCCCGAGTACGGTCTCCAGATAGCCGTCGATCGCCCCATGGGCGGCCTCGATCGCTGCGAGCGCCTGCAGCAGATAGGCTTCGTCGACCCCCATGGCCACACGGACCGCCGCCGGCGAGGGCGTGCGCCCGGAGCCCTCGGACATGGCCTGGATCAGCAGCGGCATGCGCTGGTCGAAGGCGATGGCTTCGTTGGTCAAAAGATAGTCGGCGATCAGGTCATTGCGGCTGACGCCCATCAGGTGGTGGGTCAGGGCGGCCAGCAGGCCCGTGCGGTCCTTGCCGGCGGCGCAGTGGATCAGGACCGCACCCTCGGCCTCGGCAAGGGCCTTGAAATAGCGGCCGTAGAGGTCGATGTGGCGCGGCTCGAAGGGGGCGGCCCGGTAGTAGTCCATCAGATAGCTGCGGAAGGCCGCCTCGCTGAGGTCGGACTGGCGCACATAGCTCCACCAGGGATCGTCCTGGGTGTCGCCGAGGTCGTTCTCGATCACCACCCCGTCAAAGCCTGGAGGCCGGCGGGAGGGGTCGCGCCGCCGCTCATTGGGGCGCCTGAGATCGACGATCACCGCCAGACCCAGCCCGGCCATGGCGTCGAGATCCGCGTCGGTGGCCCGGCTGTGGTGGGCGGAGCGGTAGAGCCTTCCCCGGTGGACCATGGCCCCGCCAGCGGTGGCGTAGCCGCCATAGTCGCGAAAATTGAGGACGCCTTCGAGCGGCAGGATACGATCGGTCATGGCCTCGGAGTTAGCGCCGGATTGTTACAGAATCCAGCGCCCTCGCCGCAGCCCGACCCCTATTCCGCCGGTAGGGCGTTTTCCGTCCGCTTGGACATCATGCGATCGAACTCCGACCACACCCCTTCGGGCCCGTCCCAGCGGCCGCGGGTGGCGGCTTTGGAATATTCGGTGGAGCGGGCTTCGAAGAAGTTGGCGTGCTCGACCCCGCTCAGCAACACCTGCAGCCAGGGCAGCGGGTTCTCCTTGACCCCATAGAGGGTCGGCAGTTCCAGCTGCTTCAGCCGCCAGTCGGCGATGAAGCGGATATAGGTCTTGATATCATCCGGGGTCATGCCCTGGACCGGTCCCATTTCGAAGGCCAGGTCGATGAACTTGTCCTCAAGGCTCACCACGGTCTTGCAGCAGTCGACGATGTCGTCGGCCACGGCCTTGGTCACGCAGCCGGTCTCCTTGCGGAAGGTGTGGTAGAGCTTGATGATGCCTTCGCAGTGCAGGCTTTCGTCGCGCACGCTCCACGAGACGATCTGGCCCATGCCCTTCATCTTGTTGAAGCGCGGAAAGTTCATCAGCATGGCGAAGCTGGCGAAAAGCTGCAGCCCTTCGGTGAAACCGCCGAACATGGCCAGGGTGCGGGCGATGTCGGCGTTGTTCTCGACCCCGAAGGTGTGCATGTAGTCGCACTTGGCCTTCATCGCCTCATATTCGAGGAAGGCGGCGAACTCGCTCTCGGGCATGCCGATGGTTTCGAGCAGCAGCGCATAGGCCGCGATATGGATCGTCTCCATATTGGCGAAGGAGGACAGCATCATCTTCACCTCGGTCGGTTTGAAGATGCGGCCGTAGCGCTCCATGTAGTTGTCGGCGACCTCTATGTCCGCCTGGGTGAAGAAGCGGAAGATCTGGGTCAGGAGGTTGCGTTCGCTGTCGTTCAGCTTGGTCGCCCAGTCCTTGCAGTCCTCGCCCAGGGGGATTTCCTCCGGCATCCAGTGGACCTGCTGCTGGCGCTTCCAGAACTCGTAGGCCCATGGATAGCGGAACGGCTTGTAGGCCGAAGGGAGCATCAGACCGGGCGTTTTGGCGTGAGCGCTCATGGACATCCGCGTTTCGAATCGTATCCGAGGTTAAACTGACCTGAAGGGTAGCACCACTTCGGCCACGGGCTACTACATATGGTGTGCCGTTCGGCCGCAATTCACAAGATGGAGGCGGGCTGTGGACAAGTCATTCACGATTTATGGCGCCAAGGGCTCGGGCTCGGTTCCCATTGAAGCGGCCCTGACTCTTCTGGGCCAACCTTACCATGTGATCGAGCGGGCGCCGCTGGCCGACATGACGCCGGACGAAGCAGTGTTGACGGTCAATCCGCTCGGCCAGGTGCCGGCCATGATCTTGCCGGGCGGCGAACTGATGACCGAAAGCGCGGCGATCCTGATCTGGCTCGCCGACTGCTATCCCGCGCTGCGCCTGGCGCCCGAGGTGCTGGACCGGCGCCGGCCGACCTATCTGCGCTGGATGGCCTATGTCTCCTCGGCCATCTACGCCCTGTTCTGGATCCGCGACGATCCCTCGCGCTTGACGCCGGACCCCGAGCAGCAGGCCCTGATCAAGGCCCGCACCGCCGAGCGCATCGCCGAATGCTGGGGTGTCATGGAGGCTCAGATCACCCCGGGCCGCTATCTGCTGGGCGATCAGTTGGGGGTGCTGGATCTTTACGTCGCCACCCTCTCCCGCTGGGGCCCCCGCCGCAAACGCTTCTACGAGGTGGCGCCCAGGATGGGCGAGGTGGCTCGCCGCGTGGACCGCGACCCGCGGCTCAAGGCTTTCTGGGCCGAGCGCTTTCCGTTCGTCGATGGCTGGGAGGGGTAGGCGGCCTCGCCTAAGCAGCCTTGCGTGGCTAAAGCCACGATTGATTTTGATTTTTTGAAGCAAAATCAATGCTGCTAAGACTCCTAAGTGTAAGCAAACCTGTTCAGGTTTGCTTAGCTCGACCGCGTCAAAGTGCAGGCTCGCGTGATGCGAAAGGCCAAGCTAGATTGCGGCCTATAGGGGCGTTCCGCACCGGCGGGGGGGCGATGCGGAACCAATGAACATCGCGATCAAGACGATCCTGGTGGCCGGCCTGTTGGCGCTGTCGCCCCATGGGACGGCGGCTCAGTCGGTCGACACTGGCGATTCCGGTGCGGCCACGGGCGGTGGCCAGGGGGACCATTTCCGCTCGACCATGGACCGCGTGTTCGGCGCCGGCGAATGGCGCCAGACCAGCGGCTACCGCTCCCCCGCCCAGGAGGACGCGCTGCGCCGCCAGGGCGCGGGCGCCGTGCCGGCCGGCCGCCGTTCACGTCATTCGACTGGCAGCGCGGCCGAGCCGGGCGCCTATGACGTGGTCGTGGGCCGCATGTCGTCGCAAAGCGCGGCGGCGAAGCTCAGGCGGTCCGGCGAAAGCTTCGCCAGGGTGGTCGCCGAAGGAGCCCACGGTCCCCAGGGGCCACACCTGCACATCGAGCCGGGCCCGGCTCAGAGCGGCGCTTCAGCGCCCAAGGCGGACACCGGCACGATCTACTTGCGGATCGTTGGGGGGCAGCGGAACGGGGCGCTGGCGTCGGGGTCAAAAAACTGAACCGCCACAGCAACCTGCCGGGGCGCAGCCAGCGCGACGGAATGCAACCAAAAGATTATCGACACCTCATTATCTCGTATCGATATATTGATGCTCGCTGGCGTAATGTGACGCCGGACCTGGGTGAGGGCGAAGCCAGTGGCGAGCGAATTTCTGCGGTTCAAAGCTCGTCAGCGCGGGGGCGCTTCAGCCGACGCGATCACGGATCAAGGCCTTTTCGTTCGCCGGGTCAAAACGGCGCCAACCGTCCGCGAAGCGTTGGTGGGCGGCCTCGTGGTTAGCCAGGCTGGCGCCGCCCTGTCTGCATCGCTGATCCCCGAGGACTGGGTGCTCGAGGGTGAGCCTGAGGCGCACGCCTTGCTTCATTCGGAAAGCAAGGACGGCATGGCCAATACGGTGGTCTGGGAGTGCACGCCTGGCGCCTTCAACTGGTCCTATGGCTGTGACGAAACCATCTACATCATCGAGGGCGCTGCAACGCTGACGGAAGCCGGCGGGATCCCGCACAGGATCGGCCCCGGATCGATCGTTTATTGTCCCGCCGGCAGCGAAGTCCGGTGGGACGTGTTCGACACGGTCCGCAAGGTTGCGACCGAACGCAGGCCCCTGCCCAGGTCTGCGGCGCTGGCGATGCTGATCGCGCAAAAGGTCCGAAAGGTGTTGGGGCTCGCTCCGAGCCAAAGCGGCAGCCCTTTGCAACAGACGCCCGCACGGGATTGAGGCTGGCCGTGCGCGGCCAAAGCGTCGCAGCCATCCCGCCTGATCGAAATCCCGTCATCCGACGCCGACTTTGTCTATTTCGAAACCATTGGCGGCTTGAACTTCTCCGACAGCTTGGCCGTTGCGGCCGGCGCATCGATCTCGTGCTGGAATGCCGGCAGGAGAGTCGCGGAGGACGAAGTCGCGGTGACCGCCAGGCCGTTCAGCAGCAACATGGCGGGAGCCTCGCCGAGGGCGCGCTGCATCATCGGCCGCCGTGGCTAGCCGCTGGTTGCAGAGCGTCGCGATGCTCGGGCTGCTTATCGCAGGCTGCGCCGATGATCCGCAGCGCCAAGTCCTCGAACATGTGAACATGCGCACCCAGCGCGAGATCACCTATGCTGGCGGCGTGAAATGGTCACTGGGCTACAAGGGGGACTGCACCACCTTCGCCTTGCATAACCTCAAAGCACTGCGGTCACGCGGGATCGCGGCGACCGCCTGGATCGTGTGGGACAACCTGGGCCAGGCGCACGCGGTCGTGGTATCCGGCGATCAAGTGCTGGACAGCCACTATCGCCACATCAAGACCCGCGCCGCCCTGGAAAAGATCGGGTATCGCTTCCGTTTTCCCGTGACGGACGGCCTGATCGTCGACCTCGTCCGCAACTGCAATCCCGGGACGCTTCAGGCGCGACTGGCCACCGTCAGCGCGGCCTCAGGCTAAAGGTCACCGCCACCATGTCGCCCTTGATGTCGGCGGTCTGGCGGTTGGCGGCGGCCGAGGCGTCATTTCTGATCTCTCGGTGGACGTAGCCGAACGAGGCCTGGAGATCGCCTCTGCGCCAGCCGATGCCGGCCTGGGAATCGCTGACCACGGTGGGCTGGATGCCGTCGTCGACGGTCAGGGCCGCGTGGGGCATGAAGCCGCCGCCATTGCGGCTCAGGTGCACGCCCACCAACTCGCCGCTGCCTTCGGCGAACAAGAACCAGCGGCCGCGTGAGCTGGAGGCTCCCTCGCGGTCCGTCGTGAAGCCCAGACGCCGGCCGACGGAATCGGAGCGGGCCTCAGGCAGTTGCAGCCGAATCGCCGCGCCGGCTGGGGCCGAACCGCCATAGTCGGTCATGGACAGGCCCGCATGGGGCGCCACGTCGACATCATAGCGGCCATTTGCAATGGACAGAGCCGACGGCCATGCGCGCTCAAAATCCAGATTGACGCTCTGGGTGTCGGGAGCGAACCGGCTGCCCGGCTCGGCCAGCACCAGGCCGCCTGGACCGCGGGCCGTGCTGGCGACCGTCAGGCGCACGGTATCGACGGCCCCGCCCGAGTCCCGGCTGGATATGGACTGGCTGCGCCAACTGGCGGCGGCGGCGCTGAGGGCCCAGGGGCTTGAGGAGAATAGCTGGTCAGCCGCGAGCGGCGCCTGGCTGCTGGCGACAGGAGATGACGCTCCCTGGCCTTGGCGCAGATGCGCCTCGACGTGGCGGCGACCATGCTCTTCCGCGTCGGGCCGCGGCTTGGCGAAGGCTGCGCGATTGAGCGCGGTGAGCGCTGCGTCGGCCCCCGCTGCATGGGCGCCCTGGGCCAGTCCGCTCGCTACTACGATCAGCAATAGAGCCAAATTGGCCCGCATCGCTTGATCCTTTTCACCCCATTCGCCACTGCCCGGCGAAAGGCCGGACAGCATCACTCGGCTCAGCTTATGAATACACCGAAACCGCTTGGGTTCCCGTGGATTCTCCTGCTGGGCGCAAACAGCACAGCACGTCCAAACGCAGACGGCGCTGCTGTAGATCAATGGATCGGGGATCGTCTGAACCGCCTTGCGGCGCGGAGCGGCGGTCCCGCCATCCACGCGCCGTTCTGGCGATCTATCGCCGCCCTATTGGCAGGCGAGGCACTCTTCGTAGTCGGTGCGGCCAGGGATAGACAGGGTCTCGACCTTGTCCGCCATCTCGCCACCCGCAAAGGCGGCGCGCTGCACTGATTTCGAGCGCAGATAGTAGAGGGATTTTACGCCCCGCTCCCATGCGGTGTAGTGCAGCATGTGCAGGTCCCACTTATCCGCGTCCCCGGGCAGGAAGACGTTGAGCGACTGGGACTGGCAGACCTCGGGCGTGCGGTCGGCCGCCAGCTCGATGACCCAGCGCTGATCGAGTTCGAAGGCGGTCTTGAACACGTCCTTCTCGTCAGGCGTCAGGGCGTCCAGGTGCTGGACCGAGCCTTCGTGTTCAAGGATCGAGCGCCAGACGGCGTCGGTGTTGAGCGCCTTGGTGTCGAGGAGTTTCTCCAGGTAGGGGTTCTTGACGGCGAACGAGCCCGACAGGGTCTTGTGGGTGTAGATATTGGCCGGGATCGGCTCGATACCGGCCGAGGTCCCGCCGCAGATGATCGAGATCGAGGCGGTGGGGGCGATGGCCAGCTTGTGGCTGAAACGCTCCATTACGCCGCGCTCTTCGGCGTCTGGACAGGCGCCCCGCTCGGCGGCCAGGACCCGGGAGGCCTTGTCGGCCTCGCGGCGCAGGTGCTTGAACAGGCGCATGTTCCAGGACTTGGCCAGAGCGCTTTCGAACGGCACGTTCTGGCCCTGCAGGAACGAGTGGAAGCCCATCAAGCCGAGGCCCACTGACCGCTCGCGCTCGGCGGCGTACTTGGCCGCCGCCATGGCCGGCGGGGCGCGGTCGATGAAGTCCTGCAGCACGTTGTCCAGGAAGCGCAGCACGTCCTCGACGAAGGTCGGATGGTCGCGCCATTCCAGGAAGGTCTCGGCGTTGACTGAGGACAGGCAGCAGACCGCGGTGCGCTCGATTCCGAGGTGATCAGGGCCGGTGTGCAGCATGATCTCGGAGCACAGGTTCGACTGGCGCACGGACAGGCCCAGCTCGCGCTGATGCTGCGGCATCATCCGGTTCACGGTGTCGGAGAAGATCAGGTAGGGTTCGCCGGTCTGCAGGCGCACGTCCAGGATCTTCTGCCAAAGCGCGCGCGCGTCGACCAGCTTGACGATCTCATGCGTCTTGGGGCTGCGCAAGCCGAAGGGCTCGCCGTCGCGCACCGCCTCCATGAACTCGTCAGTGATCGACAGGCCATGGTGCAGGTTCAGGGACTTGCGATTGAAGTCGCCCGAGGGTTTGCGGATTTCGAGAAACTCCTCGATCTCCGGATGATGGATGTCCAGATAGACCGCCGCCGAGCCGCGGCGCAGCGACCCCTGGCTGATAGCCAGGGTCAGGCTGTCCATGACGCGGATGAAGGGGATGATGCCGCTGGTCTGGCCTTGGCCCTTGACCTTCTCGCCGATGGAGCGGACCCCTCCCCAGTAGGTGCCGATGCCGCCGCCATTGGCCGCCAGCCATACGTTCTCGTTCCAGGCGCCGACGATGCCTTCCAGGCTGTCGGAGACCGAATTCAAAAAGCACGAGATCGGCAGGCCGCGATCGGCCCCGCCGTTGGACAGCACCGGGGTCGCCGGCATGAACCACAACTTGGAGATGTAGTCGTAGATGCGTTGGGCGTGGTCCGAATCGTCGGCGTAGGCGGTCGCCACCCTGGCGAACATGTCCTGATAGGATTCGCCTGGCAGGAGGTAGCGATCTTCCAGCGTGGTGCGGCCGAAATCGGTCAGCAGCGCATCGCGGCTGCGGTCGACTTCCACTTTACGCACCAGCTGCAACTGCGGCCGGTCCGCCGGCCGGGTGGCCGCGAACTTGGCGTCCCGAACCTTCACCGAAGCCTTTGTCGCCTGGTTGCGCACCATTTGGAAACTCATGCCCCTTTAAACGCGACGGCGCGGGCGGCGCCGCCAAACCCTATATCTTGTGGGCGAAGCAGCCCAAGCCCCACACATATGGGGCCACAGGGTTGGCGGAGCGTCAACGGCTCAATGCAGCCCGTCTTGGAGTTTTTCGTAAACAAGATCCTAACGCGTCCTATCCCGCCAAGCGTGGCCGGGCTTTTGGCCGTGATCCGCCGGACTCAGATATCTGGGGATTTTTTCCGGGAATCGAAGATGGGTGGCGCAGCGGGGCGGTTAACGTTCCGGCAATCAACCTGACGACCGCATGTTCCGGTCGCGCCCGGAGCCGGTTGGTTGGGAATCGCGCCCTACGAGTCCGCAGAGCAGCGGAGCATGTCGCAGGCCTCGATGGAGGCCAACTCGCGCTGGCGTAGATTTTCCCGCTCGCCCTGGACGGCGCGGGCCACGGCCTCGATCAGGGCCTCGGCGCGGAACGGTTTGCCCAGGTGATCGTCGGCGCCGGCGGCGGCGGCGGCGTCCTTGTGCTCGGCCATGACATTGGCGCTCAGCACCACGATCGGGGTGCGCGCGGCGCCGGCGGCGGCCTCGCGCTTGCGAATCATGCGGATGGCGGTCAGGCCGTCCATGCGCGGCATCTGCAGGTCCATCAGGATTATGTCGAATTCCTGGGCCTCGAAGGCGGCCACAGCTTCGAGCCCGTCCTCCACCGAGATCACCTCGGCCCCGGCCGCCGACAGAATCAACTCGGCCACCCGGCGGTTGGTGGCGTTGTCGTCGGCCACCAGGATCCTGAGATCGGGCTCGGCCTCGACCAGCGCCGGCTCCGCCGAGACTTCCTCCGGCGGCGCATCGGCCAGCGGCAAAGTCAGGGTGAAGGACGCACCCTGGCCCGGGTCGCTGGCGGCGGTGATGATTCCGCCCATCAGGTCCGCCAACTGGCGGCAGATAGCCAAGCCCAGGCCCGTGCCGCCGAATTTGCGGGTGATGGAGCCGTCGGCCTGTTCGAAGCGCCCGAAAAGGCGTTCGCCGAAATCGTGGTCGAAACCGATGCCCGTGTCGACCACCTGCACGCGGTAGCAGGCGCCCTCCTGGGCCTGGACGCGAAGCGTGACGGAGCCGGCTTCGGTGAACTTGACCGCGTTGCTGAGCAGGTTGGTCAGGATCTGCTTCAGGCGCGTGGGATCGCCCACCACGCGGCGGCGAGCGGCGGCGTCGACCTCGGCGATCAGGGAGAGCGCCTTGCTGCGGGCCATGGGCTCGAACAAGGCCAGGCACTCGTCCACCAGGGGGCCCAGGTCGAACGGCTGGGCCTCGATCTCGATGCGCCCCGCCTCCAGCCGGCTGAAGTCCAGGATATCGCCCAGGATCTGATTCAGGGCGCCGGCGGAATTGACGATCGTGCCCACCAACTCGCGCTGCATGGGATCCAGGCTGGTGCCGCGCAGTACTTCCGCCAAGCCCAGGACCCCGTTCAGGGGTGTGCGGATCTCATGGCTCATATTGGCCAGGAATTCGCTCTTGGCGCGGCTGGCCGCCTCGGCGCGGCGCACCGCGGCCTCCAATTCTTCCGCCTGGCGCTTCATGTCGGTGATATCGATGCGCAAGCCGATCACGCCGCCGTCGGTGGTGCGCCGCTCCTCGATCAACAGCCAGCGGCCGTCGGCGATGCGCTGTTCGTGGCGGCGGCCGGGATTGCGCAGCATGGCCTCGCGTCGGGCCAGCCACTCGGTCTCGCGCCCCACAGCGTCCGGATAGTCGCCGCGGGCGACGCCGATGCGCAGGGTGTCCATCAGCTTGGCCCCCGGCGCGAACAGGTCGGCCGTGCGGTGGTAGATCTCGGCGTATTTCTTGTTCCACAGGACGTAGCGGCCCTCGGAATCCAGGAACACCACGCCTTCAGGCAGGGCGTCCAGCGCAGCACGCAGGCGCCCGTTGGCGGCGCGCGCCTCGGCCTCCGCGTCCACCAGGGCCCGGCCAGCCAGGGCCCGGCGAGTTCGCTCGATGAGGCCCCGCGCCCCCGAAATCAAGGCCTTTGGCCAGACAGGCCAGGCCGACGAATCCGCCACGACGACAACGCCCCCTCAGGCCCGCAGATCTGTGCGCGTCACTATTGCGGCAGGAGGCTGTTAATCATGTCTTATCAACGATCTTGGATCAGGCGGAAATCCTTACGCGGAAAGGATTTGCCAAAGGCGCGGGCGCCGCGCGCATACAATTTGACCACAAAGTCTACAAGGAACGCCAAGTCTTGCGACTCGGCTTCAACCCTTCCGTCAGGTAAAACGCCCTTCGCGGCCTTGGGGAGTTCGTCGGTTGAACGCCTAGACCAACGCTCCGATCTTGATGGTCGCCTCGCTCTTGGCCTGAACCTCTTCCGCTGTGACACCCGGCGCAAGCTCGATCAGGGTCACCCCGCCGGCCTTGCGGTCGATCGCGAACACGCCGAGTTCGGTGATCAGAAGGTCGACCACGCTCGCCCCGGTCAGCGGCAGGGTGCAGGCCTTGAGCAGCTTGGGCGCGCCGGTCTTCTCGCAGTGGTCCATCACCACGACAACGCGCTTGACCCCGGCCACGAGGTCCATAGCCCCGCCCATGCCCTTGACCATCTTGCCGGGCACCATCCAGTTGGCCAGATCACCGTTCTCCGACACCTGCATGCCGCCCAGGATCGACAGGTCGATGTGCCCGCCGCGGATCATGGCGAAGCTGTCGGCCGAGCTGAAATAGCTGGATTGCGGCAGTTCGGTGATGGTTTGCTTGCCGGCGTTGATCAGGTCGGGGTCGGCCTCGCCTTCGTAGGGGAATGGCCCCATGCCCAGCATGCCGTTCTCGCTCTGCAGGGTGACATGCATCCCGTCGGGGATGTAGTTCGCCACCAGGGTCGGAATTCCGATGCCGAGGTTGACGTAGAAGCCGTCCTTCAGCTCCTGGGCCGCGCGGGCGGCCATGTCGTCGCGGGTCCAGGCCATGTCAGGCGTTCTCCGTCTCGCGGGCGCGCGTGGTTTCGCGCTCGATGCGCTTTTCGTAGTGGGCGCCGGGCATGATGCGATCGACGAAGATCCCCGGGGTGTGGATGTGGTCGGCGTCGAGCTGGCCGATCGGAACCAGCTGCTCGACCTCGACCACGCAGGCCTTGCCGGCGGTGGCCATCATCGGATTGAAGTTCCGGGCGGTCTTTCGATAGATCAGGTTGCCCTCCTCGTCGCCCTTCCAGGCCTTGACGATGGACAGGTCGGCGGTCAGGCCCAGCTCCATGACGTAGAGCTGGCCATCGAACTCCCGGACCTCCTTGCCCTCCGCCACCAGGGTGCCGACCCCGGTCTTGGTGAAGAAGGCGGGGATCCCCGCGCCGCCGGCGCGAATGCGCTCGGCCAGGGTGCCCTGCGGATTGAACTCCAGCTCCAGCTCGCCCGACAGGTAGAGCTTCTCGAACAGCTTGTTCTCGCCGACATAGCTCGAGATCATCTTCTTGATCTGGCCGCCGGCCAGCAGGATACCCAGGCCGAAATCGTCGATCCCGCAATTGTTGGAGACTACGGTCAGGTTCCTCCCCCCCGCCTCGCGGATCGCCGCGATCAGGTTTTCAGGAATGCCACAGAGGCCGAACCCGCCGGCCATGATGGTCATGCCGTCGAACAATAGACCGGCCAGCGCCTCGGTCGCGCAGCCACGCACCTTACTCGCCATCAGAGCCTCCACTTCCGGATGGCCGCCGTGTCGCCCGGAACGGCCCCGGGTTCAAGCCCGTTGACGCCTGGGAATCAGATTCCGCAGCGATCCTGTCTGTTCGAAGCGACATGGGGAGGGGACGAGCGCAAACCCTGAGCGCTTCCCCTCGATGGGGAAGGGTTCTGGGGCTTTCCGCCGAGTTTCAAATTTGTTGCCGGCCTCCCTGGCCGGCGCGCCAACCTTCTGTCAGTGCAAGCCGGCCCTGAGGCTCTCCATCTCCTCTTTCAGCCGTAGTTTGCGTCGCTTGAGCTCTCGCAGCCGCACCTCATCCGCCGCCGGCCGGTTCGACTCTTCCTGGATCGCGCGATCCAGGGATTCATGCCGAAAGCCAAGTTCGCGAATACGGGCTTGGATAGCCATGGGTTGCGCCTCCATGCTGATGGCGGCCAAAGTAAATCATCCACATGTTCCGCAGTCAGATCACATCTTTTTGTGATCGGGCGGGACGCTGGCGGCGCCCGTTTTGCGGGCGACGCTTGCCGGGAAGCGAGGGGAACGGATGCAATCGGCTGAACGGCGACGTCTCGTGGTGGGCGTCTCGGGCGCTTCAGGCGCGACCTACGCCCTGAGAGTGCTGGACGCCTGCCGGGACCTGGGTTTGGAGAGCCATCTGGTGGCTTCCAAGTCCGCGGCCCTGACCTTGAAGCAGGAGACCGGACTGACCCTGGCCGACCTGGCCAGCCGCGCCATTGTGTCGCACCGTCCGGCCGACATCGGGGCCTCGATCGCCTCGGGTTCCTTTCCCACCCTGGGCATGATTGTCGCACCCTGCTCGGTCCGCACCATGTCCGAGATCGCCACCGGGGTGACCTCGACGCTGCTAAGCCGCGCCGCCGACGTCACCTTGAAGGAGCGCCGCCCCCTGGTCTTGATGGTCCGGGAGACACCGCTGCACCTTGGCCACCTGCGGACCATGGTTCGGCTAGCCGAAATGGGCGCTATCATCGCCCCGCCTCTGCCGGCCTTCTACGCCCGCCCGACTACGGTTGAGGAGCTCGTCGATCAGTCGGTAGGCCGGGCCCTGGACCTGTTTGGCCTCAGCTGGTCGCCGGTGCGGCGCTGGGGCGAGGATATCCGGCCGCTGGAGGGGCCGGGACAGGAAGAGCCGGACCAGGGCGTCGACGGGTGAGCCTGTGGGACTGGGCTTCGGGGGTCTATGGCCGGCCGGGGGCGGAGGCGGCCTTTCTCGAGTTGCAGGACGCGCATGGCCAGTGCGTCCCCTTTCTGCTGTGGGCCCTATGGGCGGCGCCGCCGCCTGAGGCCTTGCGGCGGGGCGCGGTGATCGCAAGGCCCTGGGAGGCCGCGGCGATCGAGCCCCTGAGGGCGGCGCGGCGGGCCGCCAAGACGGCCTTTGTCGGGGTCGACGACACCGGGCGCGAAGCCTTGCGGGCCGCGATCGAGGCCAATGAGCTGAGGGCCGAGCGGCTGCTCTTGGAGGCGTTCGAGGCGGTCCATCGACCAACCTCCACAGCCCGCCGGAAACCGTTCGACTTGCTGGCGGCGGCCGTGAAGGCCTGGGGGGGGGCTACAGTCGAGCTTTCTGTGCTGCAAAAGGCCTCCCAGCCATTTTCGGGGCTTTGATTCCTTGCTAGAATCAAACACCTCGGCCAGCCGCCACGGCCGGCCGGAAGCGCTGAAGTGACATGTTTGACGACAACGATCTGGCCGCGAACGACGACGCCATCCTGATCCGCATCGCGGAACTGAGGCAACAGCACAAGGACCTGGACGACGCCGTCCACGCCTTGGCCCTGGGGACCAACCCCGACCAATTGCAGATCGCCCGCCTGAAACGCCAGAAGCTGATTCTGCGCGACAAGATCGCCGAACTGGAAGACAGGCTGACGCCGGATATCATTGCTTAACGGCTGCCCCCTTTCCGCTCGTCCCGCCCCCGCGGCGGAGAATCGGCAAGCGTCGCCGAATCCGGACACGATCGGTTGCGGGCGCAAAGCGCCGCCCTATACTCCGCGCCTTTCCGCGCCGGGCGACCCTCCCTCGCCACGCGGATTGCATAGGATGCGAGCATGAGCGCACAGTCGGCCCCGGTGGCCATCATCATGGGCAGCCGCTCCGACTGGCCGACCATGAAGGCGGCCGCGGACGCGCTGGACGCCCTGGGCGTCGCCTATGACGCCAAGGTGGTATCGGCTCACCGCACCCCAGAGCGCATGTATGCGTTCGCCAAGGGGGCCAAGGCCGCCGGGTACAAGGTGATCATCGCCGGCGCCGGCGGGGCGGCGCACCTGCCGGGCATGACCGCCTCGATGACCGACCTGCCCGTCCTGGGCGTGCCGGTGGAGTCGCGCGCGCTGAAGGGCATGGATTCGCTGCTGTCGATCGTGCAGATGCCGGGCGGGATCCCCGTCGCGACCCTGGCGATCGGCGAGGCGGGCGCGCGCAACGCCGGGCTCCTGGCCGCTCGTATCCTGGCCCTGGGCGATACCGCTTTGGCCCGGAGGCTGGCCGACTTTGCCGCGCGCCAGAGTGAAATGGTGGCCGAAAGCGTCGAGGACTAAGCCCGCATGCCTGAATTCCCGCTCCCGCCGGGTTCGACCATCGCCATCCTCGGCGGCGGCCAATTGGGCCGGATGCTGTCGTTGGCGGCTGCGCGCCTGGGCTTCGACACCCTGGTGCTGTCGCCCGAGCCGGACGCCATCGCCGGCCGGGTCGCGACCCACAGCCTGGTGGCCGACTATGAAGACCGCGACGCGCTCGAGGCTGTGGCGCAGATGTCGAGCCTGGTCACCTTCGAGTTCGAGAACGTGCCGGCGGCGGTGGTCGAAACCCTGCGGGCGCTGGGCGTGGACGTGGCGCCGGGACCCCTGGCCCTGGCCACCGCGCAGGACCGGGTGGTGGAGAAGACCTTTCTCAACGGCTGCGGCGCCCCGACGGTGGATTTCGTCGCGATCGACGGCCTGGACGAGTTGCGCCAGGCCCTGGATCGGATCGGTGCTCCGTCCCTCTTGAAGACCCGCCGGGAGGGCTATGACGGCAAGGGGCAGACCTGGCTCGAAAGCCACGCCGACGCCGAGGCCGCCTGGGACCGCATCGGCCGCGCCCCGGCCATATTGGAGGCCCGGGCCGACTACACCCGCGAACTGTCGGTGATCGCCGCCCGCGGCCGTAACGGCGACGTGGTGGCCTATCCGGTGGGCGAGAACCACCACCAGGACGGCATCCTGCGCCGCACCCGCGCTCCCGCCGCCCTGACCAAGGCGGCGCGGGAACAGGCCGAGACCATCGTCGCTCGCATCCTCACACGCCTGGACTATGTCGGCGTGATGGGGGTCGAGCTGTTCGAGTTGAAGGACGGGCGCCTGCTGGTCAACGAATTCGCCCCGCGGGTGCACAATTCTGGCCACTGGACCCTGGACGGCTGCGAGGTCGACCAGTTCGAACAGCACATCCGCGCCATCGCCGGCTGGCCTCTCGGCCCCGTGACCCCCCTGGCCTTGGTCGAGATGGAGAACCTGATCGGCGAGGAGATCGACGACTGGCCCAAGCTCGCCGCCGAGCCCGAGGCGCGCCTGTGGCACTATGGCAAGGACGAGGCCCGGCCTGGACGCAAGATGGGCCACGTCAACCGGCTGTGGCCGCTGAAGGATTAAGGTTCGGTCCTATCCGCGCCCGTATCGCAGCCGCCCGAGCGCCTCGGCCACATCGCGCATCAGTGTCATCGGTTTCAACCCGGCCTTCCAGGTCTCGAAGGCCATGACGTCGTCGATCCGCGCCGTCAGGTAGGCTGAGGCTTCGGGGCGGCCCGAGGACAGGCGGATGGCCATGGTCGAGACCAGGATCCCCGACAGGATCGCGCGTTTGGAATAGTGGTTCTCGTCGGTGGCCGTATCGCCGGCCCAGCGCCAGATCACGTCGGCGCTTTCCCAGGTCAGGCGCAGGGCCAAAGTCACGTTTCCGGGCAAGGCCAGGAAGCCCGCCCAGCGCCGCAGGGCGACCTCGTCCGCCATGGCGGCGTCCAGCCGCGCCTCTACGCCGCGGGCGATGCGCTGGCGGATCTTCAGGCTCTTGGGATCGACCTGGGCCAGGGCCGCCATGGCCGCCGCGTCATGGCGGCGCGTCAACAGAGCGGCCAAGTCACGAGGGCCATTGGGCAGCAGCAGCGAGGCCTCGCCGGGCGACAGGCCCGCGGTGGCGGCAGCCTCCGCGACCAGTCGAGAGCCCCAGCCCAGCCTGGCCGCAAGCGGCAAGGCCGCGTCCAGTACGCGCTGTTCAGCCTGATCGGCCCAGTCATAGGTATCGGCGGGTTCGACGAGAGTCATCGCGGGGCTATATACACGCCGAAGGCGCCCCAGGGGAATCGCTTCAGGTTAACGGCGGATTTTGAGCGACGAGGGCGTGGAGATAATCCTCGTTGAGACAGGCGAGTTTTCGTCGTGACTTGAGGCTGT
>FSWM01000862.1_pt1 | contig 23269 bp, 20 predicted proteins | sample 1637841 | NCBI WGS metagenome assembly FSWM01 (sample SAMEA3914789, study PRJEB12502) | metagenome | biome: forest; material: soil | place: Canada | collected 2011-07-03 | depth 0.3 m | reverse complement strand
GGAGTGGACTACACGCCAATTATCTGAAGAAAATCCTAGACTTCGTCTTTCTCGATCGTGGCGCGGTGCTGTTGCCGAGCTTCCTTCTAGGTGCCGCCGCGTACACGCTGCGCTATAAGTTGCCCTACGACATACGGCTGTTCGGGCTGGCCCTGGCTATAGCGGTGGCGTTGAACTTCGTTGGTAACGGGAGCTGGATGCAGATCGCGGCGCTGGCCTTCGTCACTTGTCCAGTGTTCATGTATATTATGCTGTTCGTCGGCATGACGAAGATGCCAAAGATCCCCTATTTTTCAGGGGGTGACTATTCTTACGGGATATACCTTTATGGGTTCCCGTTGCAGCAGATGCTAACCTCAATCTTTCACTCGAAGTCGACGCCGATCCATTGGGCGATGAGCGTGGTCACGGCGACGCTGTTCGCGACCTTCTCCTGGCACTGCATTGAAAAGCCCATTCTGGCGATGCGGAAAAACTTCTCCTTTGTGGCCCGCAAGGAAGCCAACAAGCAGGGGGAACCGGCCGCCGCACCGATCCCAGTGCCGACCAACGCGGCGTCTGAAACCGCGAACTGAATTTGGCCGAACGCGAAATCTGGAGCGCTTCGGTTACGCCGAAGAAGGTCGCGAGCGCTCCATAGGCCCCTCCTGCAAGAAGTCTCAGCAGGAAAGGTCGCGACCATTCCAATGGAATATCGACAGCCGCCTCCCAACGGATCGCCGTCTACCCCTACTCTCCGCCTCTCCAATACCCCCGACGCCGGTCAGAGCCGCCTGTGACGCGGTTCGCGATCTGCGATTCCATCCCGCCCAGTGGGGCGGCGCGCTAGGTCCGCCTCGAAACCAGGTGTCGATCCCGCAGCGCCATCGCGCCGACCACAGATCGTGGCGATCGTCGCGCGCAAGGCCTGACGCCGAGTAGCGCGGTTGCGGCTTGGCTGCCTGCGCCCCCCGTCCAAAGGAAAATGTTGCTCATGTTCAGTTTTTTCCGCCCGTCCACGGCGGCGGCGATCGCTGTCGCCTGTCTGCTCCCAGGCCAGGGGCAAGCCGAGCCGTTGAAGTGGGCGCCGCCGGCGCTGGTGCGGCCCGTCACGGTCGCGATTCCGCCTGGCGACGTCTCGGTGCATGTGCCGGGCGGCCGCGACTGCGTGCTGGCCTGGCCCCCGGGGCGCCATGCGGGCCATGTGCAGATCTCGGGCTGTCACAACCTGGTCTCGATCGGCGGCTGGAACACGATTCCCGACGGACCCGACCACACCAACGCCGCCCTGAACCGGATCCTCGAGCTGAGCGCGATTACCGGGACCGCCCATATCGAGGGCCTATTGGGCGACGCCTCGGGCGGGGGGATGTCGGATTGCATCGACATCAACGCGCCGGCGGCGGTGGTGCAGATCGAAAATGTCCGCTGCGACGGGATTTTTGGCTTCTTCGATCAGTTCCACGCCGACTGCATCCAGCCGTTCGGCGGGGTAAAGGCCCTGCGCGTCTACGACTTCACCTGCCGTACAGGTTATCAGGGGCTATCGGTTTGGCCGGTGGCGGCCAGCCCCGTCGGCTGGAGCCTCGATCTGGAGCGGGTGAACATCGTCTCCATCGGCCCGGCGATCCACGGCGCGCACAACAGCGGTGGCTATTTGTATTGGCCGTGCGCCGACTTCCGTTGCGCCCGTGTGGGGAGTACGCGGCTGAGCGAGGTCTATCTGCAGCCGCGTCCGGGCGCCGTCGCCGCCACCACGGTCTATTCCGTGGCGCAGACGGCTCTGGCGCGGCCGGCGGCTCTGTCCGCCGCCGGCGCGGCGATCAGTTTTCCGGGCCTGCCGATCGATGGGCATGTGACCCTGGGCGCCCCGCCCGAGGGTGATTTCGTGCCGGAAGGTCGGGCGGGGCCGGCCTATCAGTCGCCCGGCTACGCGGTCCCGGCGGGGGAGGCGCCCCGATGAGCGACGCCGCCTCGACCCCGCCGGCCCGCCCGCCGTTCTGGCTGGGCCTCCTGTCCGGCCGGGACAACCAATCGCCCGCCATAGGCCGGGTGCTGGGCGCGGTGATCGGGCTGGTGCTGGTGGTCGACCTGATGGTCGGCCTGCCGAGTCTGGTCGCCTGCGTCTTCATTCTGCAACATGTGGGGCCGCCGGTGTGGTTCGCCTTCCTGGGCGCGCTGACGCCCTATGTCACCGCCCTGGCCCTGGCCATCGGCGGCCTGGTCGGCGGCCTGATCGCTGGCACCGCCTTCACCGAGCCCAAGCCGCCCCAGGGCTGATCCCGGGCCTCTTGCGGCGAACGAACTCAAGATACAAGGAGGCCTCGCCATGGACGATGCGAGCCTGTTGACGCTGTGCGCCTTCGAGGAGGCGGCCGGCGAGCCCGATGACGGCGTGGCGGCGGTCGTGCGGGTGGTGCTTAACCGGATGCAGCGGCGCTACGCTTCCGACGGCGAAGTGGCCGGGACCATCCTGGCCCCGGATCAGTTCTCCTGGACGTCGTGGGAGATGGCGGATGGCCGCTATCAGCGCGTCTGCCATTCCGTGGCCGAGGTCGCCCAACGCGCCGAAGCCCTGCTGGCCAAGGCGCAAAGCCTGCCCAGCCAGTGGGCCAGGGTTCGGCGCATCGCCGAGGAGGTCGCGGCCGGGATCTATCGCGGGCGGGACTATGACCGATTGACGGACGATGCGGTGCTTTATCTCAACCGGCGCCTGTCGCATGCGGCCTGGGCGACGCCGGCGCGCCGGGTGTGCGACATCGGCCGCCACAGCTTCTATCGGGCGTGACCATGGCGGGATTGCTGCTGAACCTTTTCGGCCCCCGGCGCACCTGGATCGCGCTGGGGGCCGGGGCGCTGGTGGGGCTGGGCGGCGTGCAGACCGCTCGTCTGGCCCACGCCAAGGGGGACCTGTCGGCGGCGCGGACCGCCCAGATCGATCCAGCGACCGGGCGCCCCTGGCAGGCTGAAGCCAGGGGGGCCGCCGCTGACCTCGCCGCCTGCCAGGTCGGCCTCGGGCGGCTCGACGGCGCCCTGGTCAGCCAGTCGGCGGCCCTGAATGCGCTGAAGGGCGAGGAGGCCGCGGCCGGCGCCGCCGCCCAACAGGCCCTGGTCCGCGCTCAAGGGCAGGCGAAGATCGCCGCTGGCCGGGCCGCCACCATCCTGTCCGCTCGGCCTTCATCGCCGGCCTGCGCCGATACGGACGCCCTGATCCTTCGGAGCCTTGACCCATGACGCTGTCCCATCGACAGCCCCGCGCCGGCTTGCTGGCGTTGGCGCTCCTGTCCGGCTGCGCCTCTGTTCCGGCGGAGGCGCCGCCGGTCCACCTGCGCACAGTCGAAATCCCGACGCCGGTGCGCTGTCGCCCGCAGTTGGGGCCAGAGCCCGACTACCCGGATACCGACGCCGCCCTGCGCGCTGCGCCGGACCTGTTCGCACGGGTGCGCCTGCTGTTGGCCGGCCGTGTGCTGCGCATTGCGCGCGATAAGGAAAAGAGCGCCGCCCTGGCGGGCTGCGCTGGCTAGCCGTCGTATGCCGGTCGCCCAGGAGATTGTTGTATGGCCCCCACCGATTGGATAACCGCCTGCGCAGCCAGCGGAATGTTCGTCCTGTCGCTCGCCGCCGTGGCGATCACCCACGGCGCGCATCGCGCCCGCACTGACGCCCTGGAGGGTGACGTCCGGGCGCTGGACGAACGCCTGACCGCGCTTGAGGCCTTGAGGGTCGCCGTCGAGGGGGTCACGCGCGGGATCGAACACCTGGCCGAGCGACTGGTCGACAGCCAGAAGCTCAGCGCCTCCGAACTGGCCCGCATGGCCGACCAGATCGCCGCCGGTCAGCGCCTGATCGACGCCCGCTTCGAGGCCATGAAGGAACTCAGCGCGCGCGAGTTGGACGAGGTCAAGCACGGGGTGCGCAACATCCGCCAAGTACTCGAGCGGGATGCGCGCGCCGCCTGAGGCCCTGTCAGCGCTCGGCGGACCCCGCGCGCTTTGCGTCGTCATATTCGTCCGGAATGAGCCGGGACGCCACGATCAGGGCCGTCATCAGCGCCAGGGCGGCTGCGGCCACACTCACCAGGGACTCGACCATCGGGTTCTCCGATCTTGGCAGCTTCACAGCCAAAAGCTCGCGCGGACCGGACTGCGGCGTCCAGCCCAACGATTGACCCGCATGCGGACGAACCGCGTTCTGGGTCCGCACCGTACACGGGGTGCGCAGGAAATGGGCGAACACTCCGCCCGTCGGCAGTCTGGGGTCAGGCCTTGGCCTTGCGCGGGGTCGGGCGCCAGTTGAGGCCTTCGCGGTTATGCACCCAGCGGCCCAAGCGGCGATAGTCGTCATCTCCCGCCGCCCCGATCGGCAGCAATTCGGTCAGGGCCGCCTCAATATAGGTGAAGTTGGGGCCACGGTTGCGCTTGGCGAACTGCAGCGCCTCTTCCTTGGCCCAGTCGATCGCGACCCCGTCGTCGGCGAGCCGGAGCCGCATCGGCGGCAGCCGGTTGTCGTCAAGGGCATTGAGCCGGTTCTTGGACGGCGCGTGCCGCAGGTCGAGCTGATAGGTTTTCATCGTGGGGTCCGAAGGCGCCGTCGAATCGCTAGAAGGAGTTTGTAAGGCGCCGGCGGTTGGCGCGCACCTTTTGCCGATAGCGCGCCAGGGCTCGGGAGGAGGCGCGATGGTGCTGCCCCACCAGGGTGTTGGTGAGAAAATCGGCCTGCACGCCAATCGCCGCCCAGGCTTTTTCGGTGATCATGCGTTCGGCCTCGGCGATCGCCGATGGCCCTCCCAGCGACAGTTTCAGCAGGCGAAGGCTGACCACCGCCTGCGCCTCCACACCGAGTTGCATGGCTTTGAACGGTAAATCCATCCAACTGTTGGTCGATGACGTCACGGGCGCAAGCTCCACTTTTGCGGGTCGCTATGTTGCGCCGCGACGTGCGAAGATCAACCGCTTGCAGGACCAGCGGCCTGAGGCGTGCTGTCTCAGTCTTCCTGAGCGGCGGGGTTAGGTCGAGCTCAATTGACTGGTACAAAAATGGCGGCGAGTTCAATTTTTGAGCATGTCGTGTGATTCACACAAAGTGACGGAATCATTCAGCTGGGCGGCGGCGAGGATGCGCTCCGGCCATTGCCGGCTGCATTTTAGATTGTCCTGCCTGTCGCGGTGGAATCTTCGCAAAACGGCGATCAATCCGTCACATTGATTGAATAACGCCCCCAGTATTGCGAGCTCGGCCATGCCGGGCGCCGCCAATCAGGGGAAAATCATGTTCAAGCAGCAGCTGATGTTCGGGGCGGCGATGGCCGCGCTCGGCTTTGCGACTTCGGCCACGGCGCAAACCGCGCCCGTCGCCACAGCCGCCGCCTCGGCGGCTTCCGACGCGGCCACCGAGGTCGTGGTCTATGGTCGCGGCCAGACGCGCCAGATCCAGACGATCACACCGAAGCAGATCGAACAGGCCGCGCCCGGCACTAGCGCGATCAAGGTCCTGGCCACCCTGCCAGGTGTGAATTTCCAATCGTCCGACCCCTTCGGCGCCTATGAATGGTCGACCCGCATTTCGGTGCGCGGCTTCAATCAGAACCAAATGGGCTTCACCCTGGACGGGGTGCCGCTGGGCGACATGTCCTATGGCAACTATAACGGCCTGCACATCAGCCGGGCGATCTCGTCCGAGAACATCGGCGACACCCAATTGGCCGAAGGCACCGGCGCCCTCGGCACCGCCTCCAGCTCGAACCTGGGCGGCACGGTGGAATTCACCTCGATCGATCCGGCCCATAAGATGGGCGCCTTGGTCGAGGGCGGCTATGGCAGCTACGACAGTCAGCGCGAATTCGTCCGCCTGGACAGCGGCGAACTGCCCGGCGGCGGCGCCGGCTATTTCAGCTTCGGCAACCAGAACTCGCAGAAGTGGAAGGGCTACGGCCGACAAAAGCAACAGCAGTTCAACACCAAGTTCGTGCAGCCGATCGGCGATACGGCCAAGGTCACCGCCTTCTTCAACTATTCCGACCGGCGGGAGAATGATTATCAAGATCTGGATATGCGCTGGATCAAGCAGTTCGGCTACTCGCTGGACAATATCAGCCATAACTTCCCGCTTGCCGTCGCGTTGGCCAATACATACAATTTCAATCAAGCAAATCCCACTAACCCTGAACCCTATCCCGCGCCTTTCACCAACACGCCCGATGCGATCGATGCGGTTTATTACAACGCCTCGGGCCTGCGCCAGGACGGCATCGGCGCGGTCAAGGTGGACTGGGACATCATCGAGGGCTTGAGCCTGCATGTGCAGGGCTATGCTCACCACAACCACGGCGAAGGAACCTGGTTCTTGCCATATGTGCCCACCTCGGTCGAAGTCCCGTTGTCGGTTCGCACCACCGAATACGACATTGCCCGGAATGGCGTGATCAGCTCTTTGGAATATAGGATTGCGGGCCACGATATCGAAGGCGGTGTCTGGTGCGAAGATAATGATTTCAACAACGCTAGGCGGTTCTATGATCTGAACGCCACTGGAACCAATCGAAATAGCCTGGAGTTCCAGCAAAATCCCTTCGCGACGCAGTGGTACGGCAAGTTCAACACGAAGACGCTCCAGTTCCATTTGCAAGACACGTGGAAAATCACGGACGACCTGAAGCTGAACGTCGGCTTCAAGGCGCTGGACGTGGATGTCAAAGCGGCTCAAGAGATCGTCACGCTCAAGACACCGGCGGCAGGTGAGATCAAGAGCGATGAGGGTTTCCTGCCTCAGGTCGGGGTGAACTACACCTTCGACAAGTCTAACGAAGTGTTCGCCGACTACGCCAAAAACATGCGCGCCCTGGGCGGGGCCAACGTCGCTCCCTCGCCGTTTTCCGCCACACAGGTCAACTTCGACGCCTTCAAGAGCAAGCTGAAGCCGGAAACGTCGCAAACTGGCGAAGTGGGCTATCGCTACCACGCCGGCGCTCTGCAGGGGTCCGTCGTCGCCTACTACGTCAAGTTCGACAATCGCCTGTTGGTCCTGCCGGTCGGTTCCGGAGCGCAGGGCAGCCCGAACGTGCTGGAGAACGTCGGGTCCGTCACCTCCAAGGGGATCGAACTCTCTGGCTCTTGGAAGTTCATGACAAACTGGTCGATCACCGGGTCATACGCCTATGACAAGTCGACCTATGACAACAACGTCCTCAGCCCCGCAGGTGTGCTTCTCATGAGTACCGCCGGCAAGACCGAAGTCGACGCGCCGGAGCATATCGCCAACGCGGCCCTCGGCTATGACGATGGTTCCCTGTTCGGCTCGGTCGATGTGTCCGCCATGACCAAGCGCTACTATACCTACGAGAACGACCGATCCGTGCCGGGTCGGGCCTTGGTCGACCTATCCTTCGGCTACCGCTTCCACCAGGACGGTTGGCTGAAGGACCTCGAGATCCAGGGCAACGTCACCAACCTGTTCGACGAGAAATACGTCTCAACCATCGGCACCAATGGCTTCGGCGCGTCGGGGGACAACGACACCTTACAGGCCGGATCGCCGATCGAGGCCTTCGTCACCGTAAAGAAGAAGTTCTGAGTTTGGACAATTCCAAAAATGATCGCCGGCCTGGGTCAGACCCCGGGCCGGCTTTTTTGTTTTTGGGCTGAGAAGCTCTGGGGGCGCAAGCTGACCTTCTCCGGTCACGGCTTCAAGCCGACCGTTCTCCCCTCCGCTCCGGCCGCGTCGAAATACGGAGTCTCACCGACCTGCTGCAGGTTCAGGATGGTCACAAAGCCGCCGGCCGCCGGCGCAGATCGAACGGTGCGCGAGGTGACTTCAGGAACCGCGCCGCCGGGCAGGCTCTCCGCGATCACCCGGCCCGTCTGGGTCCCCTTGGCGTGCAGGTCCAGGCCCAAGACCTTGGCCAAGGTGACGGCGACGTCTGCATTGCTGACCGGCGCGGGATCGATAAAGCTGGACTTGAAGTCGGGACCGACCGCGGCCATGAAATTGTGAGTGTCGGCCCGGCTGAACGTGCCATGGATGCCTTGGCCTTGTTGCAGCCCCGTGTCGGCGACCTCGGCGGCGCACAGTTCAGGTTGCTCGCAGCCGGTAGACTGGCTGCGGAAGCTGACCACGATCGCGGGCGTCGGCGTCACGGCTGAGCCTTTGAGGCCCACAAGGCTCAGCGGCAGCGCGCCGGGGATGGGGCCGAGTTCATCGGCGACGAAGACGGCGCTGGTATAGTCCTGAGCGATCAAGGCGGCGACGACCCGGGGGGCGAGAGCCTTGGCGTCGGCCCCAGGCATCCAGAGAACGTCCGAGCCGCCGTTGGCGCCGATGGCGATGTCGGGATGCAGCGGGTCGCGCCCCAGCACCATGCCGCCCTTACGCGGATGGAAGCCGTCCGCCAATTCGACGTCCAACCCGTTCGCCTCATGCAGGGCCAGGTCCAGAGCTTGCGCCAGGTCGATGGCCAGAAAACCCGGAGGCAGGAAACCTGGCGGCACGTCGCGATAGGTGCGTTTGGCGGCGGGACTGGTCTGGCTTTGTTTCGAGGCGACGGAGAAGCCGTGGTCGGCGATCACCACCACGTCGGTCGTCTGATCGAGTCCCTGGGCCTTGAGCGCGTCGCGCAGTCGCTGAAGATCATCGGACGCGTTGCGGATGCCCGCCAGGCTGGTCGGGCCGTTGATGCCGGGAACCAGGCTCTGGAGGCTGTCGCCGTTGTTGTGCTGCGTTCCGTCCGGATCACGCGACCAGAACACCATGGCGAAGGGCTTGCCCGCCGCCTTGAACCGCGGCAGCACCACATCGGTCGCGACCTTGGCGAACCAGTCCTGCTGCTCGACATTGGCGACGTGGACGCCGGGCCGGATGTAGTCGCCAGGATCGCTGTTCAGGCCGCGATCGGGGGCGGTCGTATCGAGCCCTGCGGCCTTGATCGCGGCCTTCACGTCCGCCGCAAGCGGGATGCCGTCGGCCTGGCCGGTTTCGTCGTCGACGACAACGGTGGTGGCGCCGTCCCGCGCGGTCACGTCCTGGATGGCTGTCGGGCCCAGCTTGCCGATGGCCGCGGTGGAGAAGCCGGCGCCGCGAGCGGCGGCCAGCAGTGTCGTCTCGTTGATGTAATCGCCGCCGAACCGGCCGTTCAGGTCGGCCTGGCTGCTGTCGTCCTCCACATCCGCGATGAGGCTGCCGTAAGCGCTCGGCAGGGCGGGCGCGCCGGCATAGATGACATTGGCGAAATCGCCAGTGTCGCCCAGGCGATGGCCAGTGGCGATCGCCGAGGCGTTGGGCGTCGTCACGGTCGGATAGAGGGAGTGGCTGTTGCGGAAGTCCACGCCCTCCCGCCGCACCGTAGCGATGGCCGGAGCGGTCTGATCGGTGACGATTTGCGACCGCAGGCCATCGGCCACGAAGATGATCACATTGTGCGGCTGGGCGGTCGCGGCTGAGGCGCATCCCAGGGTCAGGGCCAGGGTCGAGCAGGCGGTGGCGAATGGCCGTGCGGAAAGAATCAAGAGCGGACTCCAAGGGACCGGGGAGGGCGCGCCACCATGGTCAAGTTTTATTACAGCTAAGCGACGGCGATGGGTCTGGCCGGTTGCGACGCCTGATCCGGCCTGGCCGTCATGCCGAGGAAAGTCGCGATTTTGAACAGGTGCGAGGAGCTAGACCAAGGTTCGGGTCAGCTAGCGGCTTCGAGCCCGAGCGCCGCCATCATCGCCTGTCGCGTGGGGCCGAGCGGCGGCGGATAAAGATGCGCGTTGCGACGTTTGCCGCGGGCCCAGAACCGCATGACCGTGGCCATGCTCTGGGGGCGCTTCAGCCAGGCGCCGGGCGGGTCGATCATGTGGAAGTCGCGCAAGGCGGCGCGCAACAGGTCGACGTCAGATCGGACAGCGATCCTGACCCCGTCGTTAAAGAAGCTTTGCTTTAAACGGCTCTGCAAGTTGGGAGCATAGGCCGGATCGCGCGCGCGTTCCGCCCGGCGCACCGCGGCCCGGTCCTGATTGCGCATGTCGTCATAGTAGACGGTCAACTCCTCTCGCACCCGCGTGTCATAGAGCCGGGCGCGGGCGCCGGAGTCTCGGGTCTGGGCCAGCACGCCGGCCAGGATCTGCGCCTCGACTGCGGCGAAGGAGCAGCCGCGGCCATAGAGCGGGTTGGTGCGGATCAGGCTGTCGCCCACGGCGAAGAAACCCAGGGTGGCGCGATGCTCGGAGCCGACAAAGCTGCGCCAGCGGCTGCGCAGATCGCCCATGCCGAACACCTTACTGATCGGCTCGGCGGTGTGCGAAGCGGTCCACGGGGCGAGGCCGGGCAGCAGGGCGCAGATGCGGTCGAAAACGTCAGGCCGCATAATCGCCTTTCGCAACTCCAACTCGATCTCGGGCACAGCCAGGGTGATCGAGAAACAGCTGTTGTCCCCCGGAAAGCGGCCATACTTGATGAATCCCAGGTCGCCTGTGCCAGGACCTCTGCCGGCGGGCTCATCCTTGCCGGCGTGCAGGCGGTAGTGGCGGGTATAGTAAAGGATCCCGCAGTCTTCGAACTCTTCGGTGACGCCGGCGCCCGCCTCCTGGAGCTGTTCGAAAGCCCGCGATGTGCGCCCACCGGCATCGATCGTCACCGCCGCGCGCCATTCTTGCGTCTCGCCGCCCAAATCGCCGTGGACGCCAGCAACCCGAAACTGTCCTGCATCCAGCGTATCGAGGATCAGGCCGTTCACGGTCACCCCCGGCGTGATCGTAACACCGGGAAGCCGTTCTACGTACCGGCGCATGACCAGTTCGAGGGTGGTGCGGCGACTGGTCAGCACGGCCATGTCTTGGTCGCCAGGCCGGGGAGCGTAGTCAGCCTTCAGCCCATCGGGAAGCATGTCGACGAAGCCAATCTCGCGACAGCCCGCTTCCAATAGCTGGCGCAGCAATTCTGGATGTTGGTCCTTGATGATCGTCCGCAGTCGGGCAAGAAAGGCGTGGCTGTGGCGCAAATGGCCTACGCCACGCCGGTTCCATTCGAAGAAAGCCTGATCTGCGCCACCGTCGGGCGCAGGCGCGTCCCGTTCCAGCAGCTGGATTTGTCGGCCGGATGGAGCCAGGGCGAGGGCGATGTTCAGCCCCCCGATCCCTGCGCCAATCACCAGTATGCTCTCTGACATCTCGCTCCCGCCGCAACGTCGTTCGTTCAGCCCAACCGAGAGGCTGGCTCCGCGCCATCACATGGAAAATCGCACTCCAGCCGTCCTTCAGCGCCGAATAGGAGCCTGAGACGGGGGCCGAAATAGGGAAACATCTGACAACGTTGACCTGAGAGCGTTGAAACGCCGTAATCCTGCCCCAATCTTGAAATGGTCGGCGACTAAAGCTGGCGTCCGCAAGCAAAGGAACGCCGCCACGCGTTGTCCGACCGCTTGCGCCTGCGAGCATGGACGCTTCGCGGAAGTCCTTTAAAAGAACAAGCCATGCGCAGACTCGCCTCCCTGGTCATCGTGGTGACCACCGCCTTGCTGGTCACTGCCTGTGGAGCGCGTAAGAAGGACCCGGCCGCGCAGCCCCTGAACGTGACTGTCGCGGCGCCGCTGTCGCACAGCGTGATCGACTGGGACGACTATGTCGGTCAGTTCGTGGCGGTGGATTCGGTTGACATCCGCCCCAGGGTGTCGGGCTACTTGCAATCCGTAGCATTCAAGGACGGCCAAGTGGTTCGCAGGGGCCAATTGCTGTTCGTCATCGATCCGCGACCCTATCAGGCGGCGCTTGACCAGGCCAAGGGCCAGGAAGCCCACGCTGAGGCCGCGTTGGCTAACGCGCGGACCGAACTCGATCGCGGCCAGAAGCTGATCGCGGCCAAGGCTGTCAGCGAACAGGCGTACGACGCGTTGGTCGCCGCTGAGCGGCAGGCCAGCGCCGACGTGGTCTCGGCCCGGGCGGCCGTCCGGGCCGCAGCGCTGAATCTGCAGTTCACCAAGGTCACCGCACCCCTCGGCGGACGGATCTCCGACCGCCGGATCGCGCCCGGCAATCTGGTCACCGGCGACAGCACGGTGCTGACCAACATCGTCAACCTCAATCCGATCCGCTTCGCCTTCACCGGATCGGAGGCGCTTTACCTGAAATACCAGCGGGCCAATGGCGAGGGCACGCGCACCTCCTCGCGCAACGCCGCCAATCCGGTGGAAATCCGCCTGCAGGACGAGCCGAACTATCGCTGGAAAGGCCATATGGAGTTCGTCGACAACACGCTCGACACCAGTTCTGGGACTATTCGCGGACGCGCCCTAGTCGACAATCCTGACAGCTTCCTCACTCCGGGCATGTTCGGCCACATGCGCCTGCTGGGATCGGGCGCCTACACGGCGCTGTTGATTCCGGACCAGGCGATTGTCACCGACCAGACCCGGCAGGTGGTCTACGTGGTCGATGGCGGCGGCGTGGTCAGCCAAAAGGCGGTCCAGCTCGGGCCACTGTCGAATGGCCTTCGGGTTATCCGTGCGGGGCTGACCGCAAACGACCGGGTTATCATCGACGGGATGCAACGCGCTCGACCGGGACAGAAGGTCAACGCCAAGACTGGCCAGATCCCGGTCGCGCCGCCCAATGACGGTCAGGCCGGATTGATCACGCCGCCGGCGGGATCGGCGACGCTCGTCGACGCGGCGCGCTGAGCGGATGAAGCTGTCCCACTTTTTCATCGAGCGGCCGGTGTTCGCCGCCGTGGTGGCGATCCTGATCACGCTTCTGGGCGCGATCGCCTTTCCTGGCCTGCCGATCGCCCAATATCCGGACATCACCCCGCCGACTGTCAATGTGAGCGCGACCTACCCAGGGGCCTCGGCCGAGACCCTGGCCGATGCGGTCGCCACCCCGATCGAAGAGCAGATCAACGGGGTGGAGAACATGCTCTACATGGCCTCACAGTCGACCGGTGACGGCCACGTCACCATCACTGTCACTTTCAAGCTCGGCACGGACCCCAACCAGGCCCAGGTGCTCGTCGAAAACCGAGTGGCGACAGCAACGCCGCATCTGCCAGCCCAGGTGGTCGCGTCCGGCGTCACAGTTCGTAAGGCGTCGACCGACTTCCTGATGGCGGTGCACATGTACTCGCCGGACGGATCGCTCGATCAGCAGTACATCGCCAACTATGTCGGCCTGCATATTCGCGACGCGCTGTTGCGGGTTCCGGGGGTCGGCGACATCGGCAGCCGGGCGGCTCGGGACTATTCGATGCGGATCTGGATCGATCCGGATCGGGCGGCCGCGCGCGATCTCACCGTCGACGATGTGGTGAACGCACTTCGCAACCACAATATCCAAGTCGCCGCCGGCGCCATCGGCGCGCCGCCCTTCAGCCGGGAGGGGGGCGCCTACCAGCTGAACGTGGAGGCCCTTGGCCGACTTTCGACGCCTGAGCAATTCGGCGACATCGTGGTCAAGTCCGACACCCAGGGCCGCGTGACCAAGGTCAGCGACGTCTCGCGCATCGAGCTGGGCGCGGCGGACTACACGACCAACGCCTACATGAACAAGTACAACGCTGTGGCTCTTGGTGTTCTGCAACAGCCGGGCAGCAATGCGCTGAAGACAGCCGACGCCATCCTCGCCGAGATGAACCTGCTGAAGCGCGATTTCCCGCCCGGGCTAGACTACAAGATCATCTACAACCCGACTGACTATGTGCGCGCGTCGATCGTCGAGGTCGAAAAGACCCTGTTCGAGGCGCTGATCCTGGTCGTCATCGTGGTGATGATCTTCCTGCAGAGCTGGCGCGCCGCAGTGATCCCGATTATCGCCATCCCGGTGTCGCTGGTCGGCACATTCGCGGTCATGGCCGCCTTTGGTTTTTCCCTGAACAATCTATCCCTGTTCGGCCTGGTGCTGGCGATCGGGATCGTGGTCGACGACGCCATCGTTGTGGTCGAGAACGTCGAGCGGCTGCTCAGCCAGGGCATGAGTCCGCGCGAAGCGGCGCACCAAACCATGGACGAGGTTGGCGGCGCCCTGATCGCCATCGCCCTGGTCCTGACGGCGGTGTTCGTGCCTACCGCCTTCATCAGCGGGATCTCCGGCCAGTTCTACAAGCAGTTCGCCCTGACCATCGCCACCGCGACCCTGTTCTCGCTGGTAGTGTCGCTGACGCTGTCGCCAGCGCTGGCGGCCCTGATCATGAAACCGCATGTCCATGTGGCCAAGAACGCAAAACCGAGCCTGCTGGCGAGTTTCGGCCAGCGGTTCAATGCGGCGTTCGATGCGCTCAGCGGCCGCTACTCGCGCTTGGTCCGCCGGCTGGTGCGCGTCGTCGCCGTCATGCTGCTGCTCTATGTGGGGCTCCTTGGCGTAACGACTTGGCGGCTGATCGCGACGCCCAAGGGCTTCATTCCCGCGCAAGACCAAGGCCAGTTGCTGGTGGCGGTGAACCTGCCACCCGGGGCGGCGCTCGGCCGCACCGACGCCGTCATGCGCCAGGTGACCGGCATTCTCCTCAGCTCGCCCGCTACCTTGGCGGCGTCAGTTTACGCGGGCGTGGACGCGACCAGCGGCACCACGGCCTCCAACGCCGGCCAGGCCTATCTGATGTTGAAGCCGTTTCCCGAGCGCTACCGCAAGCATGAAGAGACGCCCAAGGTCGTGGCCGATCTCAACAAACGGCTCAGCGTCATAAATGGCGCCGACATCAAGCTGATCATGCCGCCCCCGGTGCGCGGCATAGGCACCACTGGCGGCTTCAAGTTGATCGTGGAGGACCAGGGCGGACACACCTATCAGCAACTTGAGGCCGTGACGCGGGACCTGGCCGAGGCGACCAAGGGCGAGCCGTCGATCAGCTCGGCCTTTGTCACCTTCAACACCCGCACGCCGCGGATCTACGCCGACATCGACCGGACCAAGGCCGAAATGCTGGGGGTGCCGGACGCCAACATCTTCGACGCGCTGCAGACCTATCTGGGTTCGACCTACATCAACGACTTCAACCTGTTCGGACATACGTTCCAGGTGCTGGCGCAGGCGGATGCGCCCTACCGCAACGATGTCTCGATGTTGCCGGGGCTTCAGACACGGTCCTCGTCGGGGGCGATGGTGCCGCTCGGGTCGGTGGTCAACCTGAAGCCGATCACGGGTCCCTATCGCGTTCTGCGCTACAACCTGTTCCCGGCCGCAGAGATCCAGGGCGACGCGGCGCCTGGCTATTCCAGCGGCCAGGCCATGGCGGCGATGGAAGAGTTGGCGCGCCAGCATTTGCCGGCCGGCTATAATGTCGAATGGACCGAACTGGCCTATCAGCAGAAGCTTGCGGGCAATACCGGCGGGGTGGTGTTCGTGCTGGCGGTGGTGTTCGTGTTCCTGCTGCTGGCGGCGCTCTACGAGAGCGTGACCTTGCCGCTGGCCGTGATCCTGATCGTGCCCATGTGCCTCTTGGCCGCCATGGTGGGCATCAATCTTCGGGGCATGGACAACAATATCCTGACCCAGATCGGTCTTGTGGTGCTGATCGGGCTTGCGGCCAAGAACGCCATTCTAATCGTAGAGTTCGCCCGCCAGGGCGAACTGGACCACGGCCTGGAATCCCATGAGGCGGCGGTGGAGGCGGGACGCACACGCCTGCGCCCCATCTTGATGACCTCCTTTGCGTTCATTCTCGGTGTCGCGCCGCTCGCCTTCGCCACGGGCGCGGGGGCGGAGATGCGCCAAGCCCTGGGGGTCGCCGTCTTCTTCGGCATGATCGGGGTCACCGTGTTCGGCCTCCTGTTCACGCCGGTCTTCTATGTCGCTTGCCGGTGGATCTCCCGCCGCCTGCCGCAGCCACCGCGTCGTCGTCCGGCGGTGCCGACCACCAGCGGCACGCCGCATGACACCGAACTGGCCGAGGAGGGGTGAGCGCATGAGACGCGCGGCAGTCCTCTTCCTTTTCACCTCGACCCTATCCGGTTGCGCCGTCGGCCCGCGCTACCAGGCGCCTTCGTCGCCGCCGCAGGCATCGGCGCCTTTCGCCTCCGCACCCGCAGGCCTGACTTCGGTCGGGGCCACTTCGCCGGTCTGGTGGCGCCTCTACCAGGATCCAGCGCTGGATCGCCTGGTCCAGGAAGCTCTCGCGGAAAACCAGGACCTCAAGGTCGCGCAGGCCAACCTGGCCTATGCCGAGGCCCTGGTCGGCGAAGCTCGTAGCGACCTCCTGCCAACGACCGCGCTGTCCGCCGCCGCAAGCTACGGCCGCTCGGCGGCGGCCAATGCTGCGGCGATCGCCGCCGGCCGCTCCCATGCCAAGAGCGCGTGGACCTACAGTACTGGCTTCAGCGCCGCCTATCAGGTGGACCTGTTCGGCCAGATCCGACGGAGCATCGAAGCCGCCAGGGCTAACGCCGGCTCAGCCCAAGCAGCCGAGGACGCCGTCCGTGTGACAGTAGCGGCTGAAACCACGTCGGCCTACGCCCAGGCTTGCGGTTTCGCCGCCCAGGCCGTCGTGGCGCGGCGCTCCCTGGATACGGCGCAACAGATCTTCGACATCACCCGTCGCCAACGCGAGGCTGGGGCGGTGTCGGACTTCGACCTCGCCCGGGCCGCCGCGGCCCTGGAGCAGGCCAGGGCCGCCGTTCCCCTGTTGGATGGTCAAAGGCGCGGCGCCCTTCTCGAATTGACGGCGCTGCTCGGCAAGACGCCCTCGGAGATCCCGGCTGGGGCCGCCGCGTGCAATGAACTCCCACGCATGACCCAGCCGCTGCCGGTGGGCGATGGCGCAGCGCTGCTGCGCCGCAGGCCGGACGTGCGCCAAGCCGAGCGCACCCTGGCCGCCGATACGGCCAGGATCGGGGTCGCGACCGCCGAGTACTTCCCGAGCGTTTCACTGGGCGGGTCGATCGCCGACGCGGCCGGATCCCTGAACGCCATGAAGGCCCCGGGTTCGATCTCCTACAGCCTGGGGCCCCTGGTCACTTGGAACTTCCCAAACATCACCCTGGCGCACGCCCATGTGGCCGAGGTGAGGGCCCAGGCGTCCGGCGCCCGGGCCAGTTTCGATTCCACTGTGCTGCAGGCCCTGAAGGAGGTCGAGCAGGCGCTGACCTCCTATGCCGCAGAACTCGACCACCACACCGCGCTGAAGGCGGCGGCGGGCCAGAGCGACGAAGCTCTGCGTCTGGCGCGCGTGCAGTACGCCGCCGGCTCGACAAGCATGCTGGACCTTCTCACCGCCCAAACCACCGCCACCGCGGCGGATCAGGCGCTCGCGGCGTCCGATCAGCAGCTTGCGCTCGACCAGGTGGCCGTGTTCCAGGCTTTGGGCGGCGGCTGGGAGCAAGCGCCGACCGTGACTGCGCCAAAGATCGGCGGCTGAGGTCCATATCGGCGAGCAGCCCGCCGCTCTGACCGCCGGGCATGCCCGTTTGCTATCTGCCAGGTGGATTGCACCCTAATTCGTGCTATAGCGCGACAAAATATGTTGCCCATTGACGAATTTGTCGAACGATGGACCTTCAGCGTGTGCGTATCGGGCAATGAATGTCAGGGTTGACGCCTCAGATGAAGAATAGCCTGCCCCTCTCACTCCACATTCCCGAACCCAAGGTTCGTCCCGGCGACGAGCCGGATTTCAGCAGCGTGCACGTGCCGCCGGCGGGCGCGACACCGCGCCCTGAGGTTGACGTCGATCCGTCTGAAATCCGTGATCTGGCCTATGGCCTGATCCGGGTGATGGACCACGAAGGCCAGGCGGTCGGCCCTTGGAACCCAAAGCTGGAGCCGGAAGCCCTGCGCGCCGGCCTTCGCGCGATGATGCTGACCCGCGCCTATGACGACCGCCTCTACCGGGTTCAGCGCCAGGGCAAGATCTCGTTCTACATCAAGTGCCGAGGCGAAGAGGCGGTGGCCGTGGCCCAGGCGGCGGCGCTGGATCGCGAGGACATGTGTTTTCCCACCTATCGCCAGCAGGGCCTGCTGATCGCCCGGGGCTATCCGCTGTTCGACATGATGTGCCAGATCTATTCGAACGCCGCCGACCCGCTGAAGGGGCGCCAACTGCCCAGCATGTATTCCAGCAAGGCCTATGGCTTCTTCTCGATCTCCGGAAACCTCGGCACCCAGTTCAGCCAGGCGGTGGGCTGGGCCATGGCCTCGGCCTACAAGGGCGACGATAGGATCGCCGCCGCCTGGATCGGGGACGGGGCCACGGCCGAGGCGGACTTCCACCACGCCCTGACCTTCGCCTCGGTCTACCGTGCGCCCGTGATCCTGAACATCGTCAACAACCAATGGGCCATTTCGTCGTTCCAGGGCCTGGCCGGCGGCGAGCGCACGACCTTCGCCGCTCGCGCCCTGGGCTATGGGCTGCCGGCCCTCAGGGTCGACGGTAACGACTTTTTGGCCGTGAATGCGGCCACCGCGTGGGCGGCGGAGCGGGCGCGGACCAATCTGGGCGCGACCGTGATCGAACTCTTTACCTACCGGGCCGAGGCCCACTCGACCAGCGATGATCCCAGCCGCTATCGGCCGGCCACGGAGGCCAGCCGCTGGCCGCTGGGCGATCCGATCGAGCGTTTGCAACAGCGCCTGGCGGCCATTGGGGAATGGTCCGACGAGCAGCAGGCCGCACTGCAGGCCGAGGTCGACGAGCAGGTTCGGGTGACCCAGCGCGAGGCAGAGGCCAAGGGCGTCGGCTCGACCCTGCCCCTGCGCGAGATGTTCGCCGACGTCTACGAAGACATGCCCTGGCACCTTCGTCAGCAGCTGCAATCGGTGGAGGCCTGAGCCATGGCCGCCCAGAACATGATCCAGGCGCTTAACTCGGCCATGGACGTACTGTTGTCACGCGATCCGGACGTGCTGATCTTCGGCGAGGACGTCGGCTATTTCGGCGGGGTGTTCCGCGCCACCGAGGGGCTGCAGAAGAAGCACGGCCTGACCCGCTGTTTCGATACCCCGATCGGCGAGGCCGGCATCGTGGCCATGGGCATCGGCATGGCCGCCTATGGCCTCAGGCCCATCATCGAGATCCAGTTCGCCGACTACATCTATCCGGCCTATGATCAGATCGTCTCGGAGGCGGCGCGGCTGCGCTATCGATCGGCCGGCGATTTCACCGCCCCGATCACTGTGCGCACCCCCTATGGCGGCGGCATCTTTGGGGGGCAGACCCATAGCCAGAGCCCTGAGGCCCTGTTCACCCATGTCGCCGGCCTGAAAACCGTCATCCCCTCCAATCCATACGACGCCAAGGGCCTGCTGATCAGCGCGGTGGAGTGCAATGATCCCGTACTCTTTCTCGAACCTAAGCGGATCTACAACGGCCCCTTCGACGGTCACCACGACCGCCCGGTGCAGAACTGGGCCAAGCATCCGGCCAGTGAGGCGCCGGAGGGCTACTATACCGTCCCGCTCGGCCAGGCGGCGGTCGCCAGGGCAGGAGAGGCGGTCACGGGGCTGGCCTATGGGACCATGGGTCATGTCGCCTTGGCGGCGGTCGAGGACAGCGGCATCGACGCCGAGGTGATCGATCTTCGCACCTTGGTGCCAGTGGATATCGAGGCCATCGTGGGTTCGGTGGAAAAGACCGGGCGGTGTGTGATCGTTCACGAAGCGACCCGCACCAGCGGTTTCGGCGCCGAGTTGTCGGCCCTGGTGCAGGAGTACTGTTTCCACCACCTGGAGGCCCCGATTGAGCGGGTCACCGGGTGGGACACGCCCTATCCGCACGCTTTCGAGTGGAGCTATTTTCCTGGACCCAGGCGGGTCGCCGCGGCCATGCGCCGTGCAATGGAGGCCTGAAGCCATGGCGCGTTTCGTCTTCAAATTGCCCGATGTGGGCGAAGGCATCGCCGAGGCCGAGATCGTCGCCTGGCACGTCAAAGCCGGCGACCACGTGGCTGAGGACCAGCCCTTGGTCGATGTGATGACCGACAAGGCGACGGTCGAGATGACCGCGCCCGTAGCAGGGGTGCTTGTCTCGACCCACGGCGCCGAGGGGGATATGGTCCCGGTGGGATCGGAAATCGCTGTTTTCGAGTTGGATGCGGGCGCCCACGTCTCAGATGCGCAACCGGTAGAGCCGGCCGCAGCCCATGCGCCGGCAACGCCCGCGCTTCAGGCCGCCGATGACGAAGAGGAATTTGGCGAGGATTTCGGCGCGCGCTATCTGGCCACGGCGCCGTCTCCGGCCACGCTGGCCGAGCCCGCCAAGACCGGCAAGGCTCTGGCCTCGCCTGCCATTCGGGCGCGGGCCCACACGCTTGGCATCGACCTTGCCATGGTCCAAGGGCACGGTCCCGGTGGACGCGTCGAGCATGCCGATCTCGACCGGCTGCTGGTCGGCGGCGCCGGCCGTGTCGGCGCGCCGGCCCTGCATTCGGCGATAAAGGAGATCAGGATCATCGGCCTTCGCCGTCGCATCGCCGAGAAGATGCAGGAGTCCAAGCGGCATATCCCGCATTATTCCTACGTCGAAGAAGTGGACGTCACCGAGCTCGAGACCTTGCGCACGCACCTGAATAAGACCGCAGAAGGCAAACCAAAGCTCAGCGTACTGCCGTTCCTGATCCGTGGCCTGGTCAGGGTTGCGCCACAGTTCCCACAGGTGAACGCCCTCTATGACGACGAGGCGGGCATCGTGCGCCGCTACGAGGCGCTGCATGTGGGTATAGCCACCCAGACCGACGAGGGCTTGATTGTGCCGGTGGTGCGCCATGCCGAGGCCAAGGACCTGTGGGAGTTGGCGGCCGAAATCGCGCGGCTGGCGGGTCTGGCTCGCCAGGGCAAGGCAAGCCGCGAGGAACTGACCGGCTCGACCATCACCCTGACCAGCCTTGGCGTTCTGGGCGGTATTGCCACCACGCCGGTGATCAATCGACCCGAGGTCGCCATCGTCGGTCCGAACAAGATCGTCGAACGGCCCGTCGTGCGCCACGGTCAGGTGGTGGTGCGCAAGATGATGAACATCTCATCGTCGTTCGACCACCGAGTGGTCGACGGCTACGACGCTGCGGCCTTCATTCAGGCCCTGAAGGGCGCCCTGGAGCATCCGGCGAGCCTGTTTGTCGGTTGACGAAGGGCCGACGACGAAAAAGGCGGAGGATCTGAGATCCTCCGCCTTCGACGATGTCCCGGATTTAAGCCCGCCCTGCAGGACGGGCTCCCCAATCCCCGATCAGCCGTGGACGATTTCGCCGTGCAGGTTGATGTCGAGGCCTTCTTCCTCGGCCTCGTCGCTGACGCGGATGCCGATGGTGTACTTCAGCACCGCGAGGATGACGAAGGTCACGACGGCGCAGTAAACGAAGGTGGCGCCAACGTCTTCGAACTGCAGGATCATCTGGTGGGGGTTGTGATCATAGATCCAGCCCTTGGCCGCCGAGTTGATCGCATTCTTGGCGAAGACGCCGGTCAGGATGGCGCCGAGGGCCCCACCGATGCCGTGCACGCCCCAGCAGTCCAGCGCGTCGTCGTAGCCGATCAGCTTCTTCAGGTGGACCGCCGCTAGGTAGCAGACCACGCCGGCCGCGAGGCCGATCCAGAGCGCCCCGACGGGGTCGACATAGCCCGAAGCCGGGGTAATGGCCACGAGGCCCGCCACAGCGCCCGAGATCATGCCGAGGACCGACGGCTTCTTGGCGATCATCCACTCCATGCCCATCCAGGCCAGGGCGGCCATGGCGGTTGCGACCTGGGTGGCGACCGCGGCCATGCCGGCTTGGAAGCCGGACGTGACAGCCGAACCGGCGTTGAAGCCGAACCAGCCGACCCACAGCAGCGAGGCGCCGATCACGCTATAGGCGAGGTTGTGCGGCGCGAAGTTCACGGTGCCGAGGCCCTTGCGCTTGCCCAACATGAGGGCGGCGACAAGACCCGCGGTGCCCGCGTTCAGGTGCACGACGGTGCCGCCGGCGAAGTCGAGCGCGCCAGCAGTACCGAGCCAGCCGCCGCCCCACACCCAGTGGGCGATCGGGCAGTAGACCAGCAGCAGCCAGGCGCCCATGAACAGCAGGAAGGCCGAATACTTCATCCGGTCCGCCAGGGCGCCGGCGATCAGGGCCGGGGTGATGATGGCGAAGGTCATCTGGAAGAACATGTAGACCGACTCAGGGATGGTCGGCGCGAGCGTACTGGTCGAGTTCAATCCCATCGGCGCCAGAAGGAAATATTTGAACCCGCCGATATAAGCATTGCTCTTCCCGCCGTCGGTGAAGGCGATCGAATAACCGATAATCGTCCACAGAACGGTGATCAGGGCCGTGGCGCCGAAGCTCGGGGCCAAGGTGGCCAGGATATTCTTCTTGCGCACCATACCGGCGTAGAACAGAGCCAGGCCCGGAATGGTCATCATCAAGACCAGGACCGACGAGGTCAGCATCCAGGCGGTGTCGCCGCTGTCGATCTTAGGCGGAGCAGGCGTGGCCGGAGCCGCAGGCGTCGCCGCCGGCGCTGCGGCGGCCGCCGCTGAGGTCGCCGCGGCGGAAGAGGCGGCCGGCGTCCCGCTCGCCGACTGCGCGAAGGCGGTGGAGGCCAGCGGCGCTCCCGCGATCGCGACCGCGAGCATGAGGCCCGCCAGCCTGTTGGATCCCAATAGCTTCATCTTGTTAAGTCCCCTTATCCCCTTAGAGCGTTAAAGCGCGGCCGGGCCGGTTTCGCCGGTGCGGATACGCACGGCGTCCTCGACGTTCAGCACGAAGATTTTCCCGTCGCCGATCTTGCCGGTGCCGGCGGCGCCCTTGATGGCGTCGACAGCCTTGGCGACGGCGGCGTCGTCGACCACGACTTCAAGCTTCACCTTGGGCACGAAATTCACCTGATATTCGGCCCCCCGATAGATCTCGGTCTGGCCCTTTTGGCGGCCGTAACCTTTCACTTCCGAAACCGTCAGGCCCTCCACGCCCGCAGCGACGAGGGCTTCACGCACCTCGTCGAGCTTGAAAGGTTTGACGATCGCTATGATCAGTTTCATTCGTTTGCTCCCGCGCGAACGATCCCCTCGCACGCACCCAGTTTGGTCGCTGAGCCGCTCAGAAAGCAGGCTGCAGCCTCGCCTCCCGCGACTGTGGCACGCTAGCGAATGGCGCCGCTTGACCGGGCGCCACCGTTAGCATTTCGGTCACAATCGGGAATTTCAGCCCAAATTGCAGGCATATTGCGATCAATATGAATAAACTTTAGGCCTCTTCGGGGGGTGGTCCACGACCAAGCCTGTTGAGGAATGTGGCGCCGGAACCTTTCCCGTCACACGGCCAAGCCCGAAATTGGCCCATTGAACGCTCATCCAGGCACGGCAAAGAGTCCGGGTTAACGGGGCTCAGAGACTGAGGACCTTGAGCAGGAAGTCTGGGCTCCAT
>FSWM01001158.1_pt1 | contig 23367 bp, 22 predicted proteins | sample 1637841 | NCBI WGS metagenome assembly FSWM01 (sample SAMEA3914789, study PRJEB12502) | metagenome | biome: forest; material: soil | place: Canada | collected 2011-07-03 | depth 0.3 m | reverse complement strand
GGGCGCCATGGGCAAGTCGGCGCAGTTCTTCCTGCACACCTGGCTGCCCGACGCCATGGAGGGCCCGACCCCGGTCTCGGCTCTGATCCACGCGGCGACCATGGTCACCGCCGGCGTCTACATGGTCTGCCTGCTGTCGCCGATGTTCGAATATGCGCCTGTGGCCAAGAACATCGTCACCGCGGTCGGCGCGATCACGGCCCTATTCGCGGCCACGGTCGGCGTCGCCCAGAACGACATCAAGCGGGTCATCGCCTATTCGACCTGCTCGCAGCTCGGCTACATGTTCATCGCCGCGGGCGTGGGCGCCTATCAGGGCGCCATGTTCCACCTGTTCACCCACGCCTTCTTCAAGGCCCTACTGTTCCTGGGCGCCGGCAGCGTGATCATCGGCATGCACCACGAGCAGGACATGCGGAAGATGGGCGCCTTGTGGAACAAGCTGCCTGTCACGTGGATCGTCATGCTGATCGGCACCCTGGCCATCACCGGCGTCGGCATTCCCGGGATCGAGCTTGGTTTCGCCGGCTTCTACTCCAAGGACGCGATCATCAATTCGGCCTTCATGGCCAGCGCCCACAGCCCTGCGGCCGGCTTCGCCTTCGTCATCAGCATCATCGCCGCGGGGCTGACCTCATTCTACTCCTGGCGCCTGGTGTTCATGACCTTTCATGGCAGCGCCAAGTGGGGCGCGCACGCCGAAGCCCATGACGATCATGGCCACGATGCCCACGCACACGACGCTCATGCGCATGACGCCCATGGGCACGACGATCATGGGCACGGCCACGAGCCGCACGAAAGCCCGTGGGTCATCCTGGTTCCGCTGCTGCTGCTGTCGATCGGTGCGGTGGCCGCCGGCTTCGCCTTCCATGAGCGCTTCGTCGGTCCTGAACGCGCCGATTTCTGGAAGGGCGCGGTATTCGCCCTGGCCAACAACAAGGTGCTCGATTTCGAAGGTCATCTGCCGGCGTTGGTCGTCTGGGCGCCGCTGACCGTCACTGCGATCGGCTTCGTCACCGCCTGGTGGGCCTATATCCTCAACGAGGGCCTGGGCGCCCGGATCGCCGCCCGTCGCGGCATCCTGTGGAGCTTCCTCTACAACAAATGGTACTTCGACGAGATCTATGACTTCATCTTCGTGCGCGGCGCCAAGGCGCTCGGCGACCTGTTCTGGAAGGTCGGCGACCAGAAGCTGATCGATGGCCTCGGCCCCAACGGCTTCGCCGCCGTCTCGGCCGCCATCGGCAAGCGCGTCGGGCGCTTCCAGTCCGGCTATGTCTACCACTACGCCTTCGTGATGCTGGCCGGTGTGGCCGGTCTCCTGGGCTACGCCCTCTACGCCTGGTCATAAGTGAGCGGGATCGGACCCATGCCCAATATCCTCAGCCTCACGATCTTCTCGCCCTTCGTCGGCGTCGCCGCGATCTTGGCTTTGCGCTTCTTCGGCGGCCAAAGTGATCGGGCGAAGCTGGACAACGCTGCGCGTTGGATCGCGCTCGCCACCACGCTCGCGACCCTGGCGCTTTCGATCCTGCTGGTGATCCAGTTCGACCCGCACCAGGCCGGCTTCCAGTTCACCGAGAACCTCAACTGGTTCGGTGGTTGGCGCTACCAGATGGGTGTCGACGGCATTTCGGTGCTGTTCGTGCTGCTGACCGCGTTCCTGCTGCCGCTGTGCATCGCCGCCAGCTGGACCTCGATCGAGAACCGCGTCCTCGAATACATGATCGCCTTCCTGATCCTGGAAGCGCTGGTCATCGGCGTGTTCTGCGCTCTCGACATCATTGTCTTCTATGTCTTCTTCGAAGGCCAGCTGGTGCCGATGTTCCTGATCATCGGCGTCTGGGGCGGGAAGAACCGGGTCTATGCGGCCTTCAAGTTCTTCCTCTACACCCTCTTGGGTTCGGTGCTGATGCTGGCGGCGATCCTGGGCATGATCGGCGTGGCGCACACCACCTCGATCCCCGCGCTGATGAGCTACCACTTCGCCCCGTCGTTGCAGATCTGGCTGTGGCTGGCCTTCTTCGCCTCATTTGCGGTCAAGATGCCCATGTGGCCGGTGCACACCTGGCTGCCCGACGCCCACGTGGAAGCGCCGACCGCCGGCTCGGTGATCCTGGCGGGGATCCTGCTGAAGATGGGCGGCTACGGCTTCCTGCGCTTCTCGCTGCCCATGTTCCCGGACGCCAGCCACTATTTCACCCCGCTGGTCTTCACCCTGTCGGTGATCGCGGTGGTCTACACCTCGCTGGTCGCCTTCCGGCAGACGGATATCAAGAAGTTAATCGCCTATTCGTCGGTGGCCCACATGGGCTTCGTCACCATGGGTATCTTCTCGGGCAATGTGCAGGGCGAGCAGGGGGCCATCTTCCAGATGCTCAGCCACGGGGTGATCTCGGGCGCGCTCTTCCTCTGCGTTGGCGTGGTCTATGACCGCATGCACACCCGCGAGATCGCCTTCTACGGCGGCCTGACCGAGCGCATGCCCTGGTACGCCGCGACCTTCCTGCTGTTCAGCATGGGCAATGTGGGCCTGCCAGGCACCTCTGGCTTCGTCGGCGAGATCCTGACCATGACTGGGACCTATCAGGCCTCGACCTGGACCGCGATCGTGGCCGCCACCGGCGTGATCCTGTCGGCCTGCTACGCCCTGACCCTCTACAAGCGGGTCATGTTCGGCACGATCACCAATCCCAAGCTGGCGACCATCACCGACCTGAATTGGCGCGAGGTCGTGGTGTTCGCGCCCTTGATCCTCAGCGCCCTGGTCCTGGGCGTGCAGCCCGGCATGGTGTTCAACATCACCGCCGCCTCGGTCGGCCACCTGGTCGATGCCTACAAGATGATCGCCGGTTGAGGGCGTTGACATGAGTTTCTACGACGCCCTTTCCATCGCCCGCCCGGAGCTGTTCCTGGCCATCTCGGCCCTGACCTTGCTGGTGGTCGGCGCCTTCAGCCAGCCGCGCGGGGCGCTGCTGGTCTCGTGGCTGTCCAGCGCGGTGCTGCTGGTCGCCGCCTATCTTGCGGCCGTGGGCCCGATGGGCTCGGCCTTCGCCGGCGGCTTCGTCTCTGACGCCGCCTCGCGCTTCGCCAAGGTCGCTATCTATGGCGCGAGCGCGGTGGGCGTGGTCCTGGGGTCTGGCTGGCTCGGACGCCTTAACGCGCGCCAGTTCGAGTTTCCGGTGCTGATCGTCCTGGCCGCGCTCGGCATGGGGATGATGGCCTCGGCCGGCGATCTGATCTCGCTCTACGTCGGGGTCGAGTTGCAGTCCCTGGCGCTCTACGTGCTGGCCGCTTTCCGCCGCGACGACGCCAAGGCGTCGGAAGCGGGTTTGAAGTATTTCGTCCTGGGCGCCCTGTCCTCGGGCCTTCTGCTGTACGGCGCCTCGCTGATCTACGGCTTCGCCGGCTCGGTCCGTTTCCCCGAGATTTCCGCCGCCGTGCAGCACGGCGCCAGCGCCGGCGTCATCTTCGGCCTGGTGTTCCTGATCTGCGGCCTGGGCTTCAAGGTCTCGGCTGCGCCGTTCCACATGTGGACGCCGGACGTCTATGAAGGCGCGCCGACGCCGGTGGTCGGCTTCTTCGCCGCCGCCCCCAAGCTGGCCGCCATGGTCTTGTTCGCCAGGGCCCTGACTGACGCCTTCCCCGGCGCGGTCGCCCAATGGCGCGAGCTGATCATCATCCTGGCTGTGGCGTCGATGCTGCTGGGCGCCTTCGCCGGCCTCGTCCAGCGCAACCTCAAGCGCCTTTGGGCTTATTCCTCGATCGCCAATGTCGGCTACGCCCTGGTGGGTCTCGCCGCCGGCACGCGCGAGGGCTATCAGTCGATGCTGGTGTTCATGGTCCTCTACATGATCGACGTCACCGGCTTCTTCGCCTGCCTGTCGGCCCTGTCGCGCGACGGCAAGCCGATGGAGACCATCGACGACATGGCCGGCCTGATGCGCGAGCGCCCCGGCATGGCCCTGGCCCTGACCGCCTTCGCCGTCTCGGCGATCGGCTTTCCGCCGTTCTCAGGCTTCATCGCCAAGGTGTTTGTGTTCCGCGCCATCATCGACGCCCAGGGCGGGCAGTTCGCCTGGGTCGCCGTGGTTGGGCTGGTGTCGAGTGTGGTAGCCGCCTTCTACTATCTGCGACTGGTCAAGGTGATCTGGTTCGACGCGGCTCCCGGCGCCACCGACGCCCCGCCTGCCGACGCCAAGGCCATCGCCTACGCCGCGGCCCTATTCAGCATGCCGGTGGTGATCTTCGCCATGAAGGGCCTTGACCCCATGTCCAAGGCGGCGGCGGCCGCCTTCGGTCTCAGCTAGTGACGGCCCTGTCGGGGCCGGCCATGGGCCAGGTCCCGATCCTGGCGCTGGACGAGATCGACTCCACCAACGCCGAGGCGCGGCGGCGCGCCGAAGCCGGCGAGGGCGGCCCCCTGTGGATCACCGCCCTGCGACAGACCGCTGGTCGCGGTCGCAGGGGCCGCGCGTGGGAGACCGGCGCCGGCGGCAACCTGGCCGCGACCCTGCTGATGTTCACCGACAAGCCGCCGGGCGAGGCGGCGCAGATCTCATTCATCGCCGCCCTGGCCGTGGCCGACCTGGTCCGCGAGTACGTCAAAACCGCGCCGCCCAAGCTGAAATGGCCGAACGACGTGCTGGTCGGCGGCCGCAAGATATCGGGCATCCTGGTCGAGTCCGGCCGCCGCGCCGATGGCCAGCTGTGGCTGGCGACGGGGATCGGGGTCAATCTGGCCGAGGCGCCCCAGGCCGCAGACCGTCCCGCCACCACCTTCGCCGCCCAGGGCTGTAGTCCGCCGCCAACGCCGGGCCAGGCGCTGGAGCGGTTATCGAGCAGCCTGACGGGCTGGCTGGGCGTTTGGGAAAACGACGGCTTCGCCGGCATCGCCGAGGCCTGGACGCAGCGTGCGCAAGGCATAGGCTCTCCCTGCCGGGTGAACCTGGGCTCCGAGGTGGTGGGCGGGATCGCCGAGGGGCTCGATGTCGACGGCGCCCTGCGCCTGCGCCTGGGCGACGGATCGGTGCGCCGGATCACCGCCGGCGACGTCTTTTTCGAGGGGACGTAACATGCTGCTGGCCATCGAACAGGGCAACACCAATACCCTTTTCGCCGTGCACGACGGCCAGGACTGGATCGCCCAGTGGCGAGCGGCCACCGACTCCATGCGTACGGCCGACGAATATGCGGTCTGGCTGCACCAGCTTCTGGAGATGCAGCAGTTGAAGCTCGGCAACCTGGACGCCTGCATCATATCCAGCGTGGTGCCGCAGTCGATCTTCAACCTGCGCAACCTGTCCCGCCGCTACCTGCATGTCGAGCCCGTGGTGATCGGCGAGAACGCCGACCTGGGCATACCGATCCGCATCCAGAAGCCGTCGGAGGCCGGCGCCGACCGCCTGGTGAACGCCATCGGCGCCCACATGGCCTATCCGGGCGCCTTGATCGTCATCGACAGCGGCACCGCCACCACTTTCGACCTGGTGGGCGAGGACGGCGCCTTCGAGGGCGGGGCCATCGCCCCCGGCATCAACCTCTCCATGCAGGCCCTGCACACCGCCGCCGCCAAGCTGCCGCGCATCGCCATCCAGCGTCCCGAACACGTGATCGGCAAGGACACCGTTGAGGCCATGCAATCGGGTGTATTCTGGGGCTATATCGCCTTGATCGAGGGCCTGATCGTTCGCATCAAGGCGGAGTATCATAATCCCCTGACCGTCGTGGCCACCGGCGGGGTCGCCTCGCTGTTCGAGGGCGCCACCGATCATATAGACGTATTCGACAGCGACCTGACCATTCGCGGCCTTCTGGAAATCTGGCGACGCAATGGCGGTCCGAAAGCCCAATGAAAAAGCAAACTGACGACGAACTCGTGTTCCTGCCGCTGGGCGGGTCCAACGAGATTGGTATGAACTTCAACTGCTACGGCTACGGCCCAAGTGATGACCGTAAATGGATCATCGTCGATGTGGGCGTGACCTTCGGCGACCAGACCACGCCGGGGGTGGAAATCATCCTGCCGGACCCGGAGTTCATCGAGGCCTATGCCGAAGACATCATCGGCATCGTCCTGACCCACGCCCACGAGGACCATATCGGGGCGATGGGCTGGCTGTGGCCCAGGCTCAGGGCGCCGATCTACGCCACGCCCTTCACCGCCTTCCTGCTGCGCGAAAAGCTGCGTGAACGCGGCGTGCTGGACGAGGCCGAGATCACCGAGGTGCCGCTGAGCGGTAAGATCCAGTTGGGACCGTTCGAGGTCGAGCTGATCACCCTGACCCACTCGATCCCCGAACCCAATGGCCTGGCTATCCGTACGCCGCTGGGGACCGTGCTGCACACCGGCGACTGGAAGATCGATCCTGATCCGCTGCTGGGCGGGGTCACCGACGCCGACGCCATCCGCCGCCTGGGCGACGAGGGTGTCTTGGCCATGGTGTGCGATTCCACCAACGTCTTCGTTGACGGCGTCGCCGGCTCCGAGGCCGAGGTGCGTGTCAAGATGAACGCGCTGATCGGCTCGCTCAAGGGCAAGGTCGCCGTCGCCTGCTTCGCCTCCAACGTGGCCCGGATGGACACGGTGATCCGCGCCGCCGAGGCCAATGGCCGCCGCGTGTGCCTGGTCGGCCGCTCGATGATGCGCATGGCCGCCGCGGCGGCGTCAGTGGGCCTGTTCAAAGGCCATGCGCCATTCCTGAACGACGCCGAGGCCGGCAAGTTCGGTGACGACGAGATCCTCTATCTCTGCACCGGCAGCCAGGGCGAAGCCCGGGCGGCTCTGTCGCGCATAGCTGACGGGACCCACCCCCATGTCAGGCTGGGGGCAGGGGACCACTGCATCTTTTCCTCTCGGGTGATCCCCGGCAACGATATCCCGATCCGCAATCTGCAGAACAAGCTCGCCGACCGCGGCGTGCGCCTCTACACCGAGCGCGATCATCCTGGCATCCACGTCTCGGGTCACCCCTGTCGCGATGAGCTGAAGCAGATGTACGCCTGGGCGCGGCCGCAGATCGCCGTGCCGACCCACGGCGAGCGACGCCACCTCTTGGAGCATGTGGCCCTGGCCCACGACCTGCAGATCGGCCAGGCCATCGCCCCGCGCAACGGGGACATGGTGCGCCTGGCCCCGGGCCGGGCCGAGATCATCGACGAGACCCCCGCCGGCCGGCTCTATGTGGACGGCGGCGTCATCACCGCCGAGAACGGCGAGGCCCTGCGCGAGCGTCGCCACGCATCGCACAGCGGTGTGCTGATGGTCGCCATCGTCATGGATGGGCGCGGGCGCGTGGTCTCGGGTCCGCAGGTCCGCGCGGTCGGTCTACCCAGCAACGACACCAAGCCCCTGGAAGACGCCCTGGACGAAATGGCCGACGTCATCGAGAACATGGTGAAGCGCCTCGACGCCGCAGAGCGCGAGGATGACGACGCCCTGGAACAGGCCATTAACCGGACCCTGAAGCGCGCCTCCCACAGGCTCTGGGGCCGGCGGCCGATTGTGGAGACGACCGTACTGCGGGTTTAGGGTGGGTAATATCTGAGGCTCTGCGCCGGGATCATACTAATCGGCCGGAGACTGACCCCCAGATCAATCCCTAACCGCCGTCGTGGCCGGGCTTGTCCCGGCCATCCATGCCGTGAACTCTCCGCATTCAAAGCTGATAGCCCCTCGATCACGGCATGGGTCGCCGCGACGAGCGCGGCGATGACGATCTGGGGGGAGCCGATGTCGACAGCCGCCGTCATAGGTCAGGCGACGAACAGGTAGTTTCCTGGCCCATCGTAAGACGTCACCGCGCTCCATGCGCCGTCCTTCTGCGCAAGATACCCAAGACCTGCCAGCCGCTCGAAGATCTGGCCGGCGTCGTCGCCTGCGCGCGCCATCATCCGATGGTCGATTTCCAGATACAGCGCCGGATGGTCGGTCTCCAACACGCGTTGCGCTCCTCTCAGGAAATGCCCCTCCCAGCCCTCAATGTCGACCTTGATGAAATCCACGTGCAGGCCAAGATCGGTCGCGAAGAGGTCGAGGGTCAGCACCTTCACGGTCTCGGCGACCTCTCCGCGCGTGGCTTGGTCGCCGACGCCGCCCATGCTGGCCAACCCATAGCCGCGCACGCCGGACTTCTTGATCGGGGTGTGAAGGGTCAGGGTTGCAGGCTCATCGGAAAGTCCTGCCGCGTGGACCACAACATTGCGGCGGCCGTTGGCGCGCAAAGCGATCTCCAGGATCGAGCGCGTGTAGGTGCTAGGCTCGAACGCGTGGACGACACCCGTAGGACCGACCATGTGTGAGAACAGCTTCGAGAACTGTCCCGCGTGCGCGCCGACGTCAATCACGGTTCCACCTCGCGGCACGTGCGGTCGGAACAGCGGGATGAGGTCCTTATGGTGCTGCTGAGTGCAGGCCACAGCAACGTGGCGGATTTGGTCGAGTCTCTGGCGCAGGTTTGCAGGCATCGGTCCCCTCTAACAGCGCCGCCCCCGTCCCGCCAGCTTCGCGCCTCCACGAGAAGATGAATAGGCCGACATACGTCGCGCCATGAGTCTGGGGCGGCCTCTCTGGATGCGAGTCATACGTCGGCTGCTCGTCGCCGTCTGCGGCTCTCGTAGGCGCCGGGCTCCGCCGGCTGCGTGAATCGATGGCAAGCCCAGGCCGCATAAGGTGTGCTGGACAGGGTTCTGTGAGCGGGGTATTGGGGTTTGATCGACCTCTGTCGCGCTCTGCTATTTAGACACCTCGCCGACGCGATCGGTCCTTGCAGCCGCTCTTCTCAGATTTCGATCGCCGACGGATGGTCCGTCGGCGCATTTGTTTGGAGACCTGAAAATGGCTCAAGGCACAGTAAAGTGGTTCAACGCGACCAAGGGCTTCGGCTTCATTCAACCCGATGACGGCGGCCAAGATGTTTTCGTGCACATTTCGGCGGTCGAGCGCGCCGGCCTGCGCGGCCTGAACGAAGGCCAGAAGGTCGCCTACGAACTCGAGCGCGACCGTAAGAGCGGCAAGATGGCCGCAGGCGGCCTGCAAGCGCTCTAAGCGTCTGCACCGCCCCTGAAAAGGGGCGCCCTGGACTAAGCGGCGAAGGCCGGTTCCTTGGAGGGGCCGGCCTTTCGTTCGCCTCCTCTAAATTTGCATCGAGATCGGACAGGCGTTCGACGGCCCACCCGCGGGTCGGCTATAGAATAGCCTTGCCCGACTCAGCCCCAGACCCGCGCCGGAGACCGCAATGACGACTACGACCGCCTCCTTCGCCAAGGCCGACGCGCAGTCGACGCCGCGGTTCAAGCGGGTGCTGCTGAAGGTCTCCGGCGAGGTCCTGATGGGCGAGCAGCCCTTCGGCATCGACCTTCCCACCATCGACGGCGTGGCCGCCGACATCGCCGAGGTGGTCAGCCGCGGGGTTGAGCTGTGCCTGGTGATCGGCGGCGGCAACATCTTCCGCGGCCTGTCCATGGCCGGCAAGGGGATGGAGCGGGCCAGCGCCGATTACATGGGCATGCTGGCCACGGTGATGAACGCGCTGGCGATGCAAAGCGCGCTTGAGAAGATCGGGGTCGAGACCCGGGTTCAGTCCGCCATCCCCATGCAGGCCGTGTGCGAGCCCTATATCCGCCGCCGGGCCGAGCGGCATCTGGAGAAGGGCCGGGTGGTGATCTTCGCCGCGGGCACCGGCAATCCTTTCTTCACGACCGACACCGCCGCGGCGTTGCGCGCCGCCGAAATGGGGTGTGGGGCGCTGTTCAAGGGGACCAGCGTTGACGGCGTCTACACCGCCGACCCGAAGAAGGTTCCGGACGCCAAGCGCTATGACCGCTTGAACTATCTCGATGTTTTGTCGCAAGACTTGAAGGTTATGGATGCATCAGCCATCAGTCTGATGCGGGAGAACGGCATACCGATCGTGGTGTTCTCGATCCGCCAGCCGGGCGCGTTCCTCAACGTGCTGACCGGCCAGGGCGTGCACACCGTGATCGGGCCGAACGGCAAAGAGCCCTGAGTGAGAGCAAACCATGGCCACCACAGAAAAACCGGTCCTGTCGCGGTATCACGACCGCATGGACAAGTCCGTCGCGTCCCTCAAGGAAGAATTTGGTACTCTGCGCGCCGGTAGAGCGTCGTCGGGCCTCTTGGACCAGGTGATGGTCGACGCCTACGGCAATACCGTGCCGCTGAACCAGGTTGCCGGCGTCAGCGTGCCGGATCCGCGCTCCCTGACCGTCAGCGTCTGGGACCGCGGCGTGGTGGTGTCGGTGGAGAAGGCGATCCGCAATGCGGGCCTGGGCCTCAATCCGGTCGTCGAGGGCCAGAATCTTCGCGTGCCGATCCCACCCCTGACGGAAGAGCGCCGCCGCGACCTGGCCAAGCTCGCCGGCAAGTACGCCGAGCACCAGAAGATCGCCGTGCGCAATGTCCGACGCGACGCCAACGACGACATCAAGAAGGCGGAAAAGGACGGGGTCATCGCCCAGGACGAAATGAAGCGGATGACCGACGAGGTGCAAAAGCTCACCGATGAGGCGGTTAAGCGCATCGACGAGGCCTTGAAAACCAAAGAACATGAGATCATGCAGGTTTAGTGGCCGCGACGGCGGAACACCGCCGCGATGCAAAGGACTTCCCGCATGTCGCCGCCCACCGGCGCCAAGTCAGCCACAGGAACCGTAACGGAGGCTTCCGCCAGCGAAGAGCGGCCGATTCACGTCGCCATCATCATGGACGGCAACGGACGCTGGGCGAAGGCGAGGGGGTTGCCGCGGGCGCTTGGACACCGTTCGGGCGTCAACGCGCTGAAGCGCACGGTCGAAGCTGCGCCGCACGTGGGCGTCGACACCCTGACCGTGTTCGGATTTTCGACCGAGAACTGGCGCCGCCCGGTGGCCGAAATCACCGAACTCATGAACCTGCTCAAGAGCTATGTCGAAAGCGATCTCGACCGGCTGTCGAGGGAAGGGGTGCGGGTCCGCATCATCGGCCGCCGCACCGGCCTGGCGGCGGACGTGTTGGAGATCATCGAGCGGGCCGAGCGCCGCACGGCCGGCAATGACCAGTTTGTGCTGCAGGTCGCCTTCAACTATGGCGGCCAGGCCGATATCGCCGATGCGGCCCGAAAGCTGGCGCAGGAGGTTAAGGCGGGGCGCCTCGATCCCGACCAGATCGACGAAGCCGCCTTCGGGCGGGAGCTGTCGACCGCGCGCGCCGCCGCGCCGGACCTGATCATCCGCACCAGCGGCGAAAAGCGGTTGTCGAATTTCCTGCTCTGGGAAGCCGCCTACGCCGAACTGGTGTTCCAGGACGTACTCTGGCCAGACTATGGACCGGCGCACCTGAAGGCGGCGGTCGAGGAGTTCCGCAGGCGCGATCGGCGATACGGCGGAACCGGTGTCGATGACGTCCTCGCGACCGCCTAAACGCTTCGACTGGACCAATCTTCGCATCAGGGCCGTCTCTGCAACGGTCCTGATCTGCGTGGTCGTGGGCGTCGTGTTTACGCCGTGGAAGCCGATTTTTCTGACCATGATCGCCATCGGCGTCGCCTTCCTGGCGATCGAGTGGGGGGGCATGGTCGCCCCTCAGGCCCCCGCCCGTGCGGCGATCGTGGTCGCGGTGGCGGTGCTGGCTCCGGTGTTCCTGACTTATCTGGACAAATTCGCCCTGGCCTGGGTCGCCATAGTGGTTCTGGCCCTGACGGCAGGGTTGGTGGCCAAGGTTCTGTCCCTGCGAGCCGGCGACATCGCCTATGGCGTGGTTTATCTGGGGCCGCCGTGCATCGCCCTGACCTGGCTGCGGATCATGCCCAACCCGATCAGCTGGACGATTCTCGCCTTTGCGGTCACATGGTCGGCGGACATCGCCGCATTCGCTGTCGGCAACGCCTTAAAAGGGCCAAAGCTTTCCCCCCGTCTGTCGCCCAACAAGACGTGGTCAGGGTTTTTCGGCGGCCTGATCGGCGCAATGATCGCGGCGATGGCGACGGCGGCCTTTTCCACCGTTAGACTGAGTCTCCAGGCTGCGGCGGTGATCGGCCTGGTCGGCGGATTGGCCACCATGGCCGGGGATTTGTGGGAATCGATGCTGAAGCGAAACTACGGCGTGAAGGACTCCGGCGATCTGATCCCAGGCCATGGCGGCCTCCTGGACCGGGTCGACGGTTTGATGTTCGCCGTTTTGTCGATTGCAGTGGCGCGATTGATCTATCAAGCAGGGTGGGCGCATTGAGCAGGCGTAGGGTCACAATCCTGGGTTCGACCGGCTCCATCGGCGTGTCGACCCTCAGCCTATTCGAACAGGCCGGGGCGCAAGGCTCGGCTGAGGTCGAGATCGTCGCCCTGACCGGCGGGCGCAATGTCGAGCTCCTGGCCGAGCAGGCCAAGGCGTGGCGGCCCGAGCGGGTGGTGATCGCCGACGAGAGCCTCTACGAGCCGCTGAAGGCGCGCCTCAACGGCGCCGGTATTCCGATCGCCGCCGGCGCTCAGGCGGTCAACGAGGCCGCCGAGATGCAGGCGGATTGGGTGATGTCCGCGATTGTGGGGTCCGCCGGCCTGGCCCCGACCCTGGCCGCGGCCCGCACCGGGGCGGTTATCGCCCTGGCCAACAAGGAAAGCCTCGTCTGCGCCGGCCCAGCCTTGCTCGAGACCGCCCGCAAGGCCGGCGGCCAGGTGATCCCGGTCGATTCGGAGCATTCGGCCATCTTCCAGTCTCTGCAGACCGCCTGCGCCCACCGCGTCGCGCGGCTGATCCTGACCGCCTCGGGCGGACCGTTCCGCGAGTGGTCCCTGCAGGAGATGGCGGGCGCCACGCCGGAGCAGGCCGTGGCCCATCCCAACTGGAGCATGGGCGCCAAGATTTCGATCGATTCGGCCACCATGATGAACAAGGGCCTGGAGATGATCGAGGCCGCCTACCTGTTCGACACGCCGGCGGAACGCATCGACGTCTTGGTTCACCCCCAGTCCATCATCCACAGCATGGTCGAGTACGAGGACGGCTCGACTCTGGCCCAGCTCGGGCCTCCGGACATGCGTGCGCCGATCGCCTGCGCCTTCGCCTGGCCGGACCGGTTGCCCTGGCCGGCGCCCAGGCTGGACCTGGCGGCGATAGGCGCCCTGACTTTTTCGGAACCCGACGCCGTGCGCTTTCCCGCCATCGGCATCGCGCGTTCGGCCCTGGCCGCCGGCGGTCTCGCCCCTGCCGCCATGAATGCCGCCAATGAGACGGCGGTGGCCGCCTTCCTTGACCGCCGCATCGGCTTTCTCGATATTGCCGCGACGGTTTCCGAGACGCTTGAGCGGATGGAGGCCCTCGGTGAATTGGGCGCGGGGGCGGCCGGCGACATATTGGAGAACGCCATGAGCACCGACCGATCTGCGCGCCGGGTGGCCGGCGACATCGTCGCGGGCCTTGGCGTCTCGCAATAGCAGCCGCAAAGGCTCCCAACCATGGCCATCGCGCAACGAGCGCTGATCGACCTCTTGACCTGGCTCCCGATGATTTCGCTGATCATCACGGTGCACGAGCTGGGCCACTTCTGGGTGGCGCGCGCCTTCGGGATCGCGATCGACCGATTCTCCCTGGGCTTTGGCCGGGCGATCCTGTCTTGGCGGGACAAGGCGGGGACCGAGTGGCGCATCGGCTGGATCCCTTTGGGCGGCTATGTCCGCTTCGCCGGCGATGAGAACGCCGCCAGCGTGCCGGACCAAAAAGACCTTGAAGCCTTGCGCGCCGAGATCGTCGCCGCCGAAGGCCCGGGCGCCGAACTCCGCTATTTCGCCTTCAAGCCGGTTTGGCAGAGGGCCTGCGTGGCGGCGGCGGGGCCTGTGGCGAATTTCGTTCTGGCCGTGGCGCTGTTCGCCATTCTGCTGGGGACCCTGGGTCAGTACGTGACGCTTCCCAAGATCGGTGAGGTGATCCCGGGCAGCGCGGCGCAGAAGGCGGGCTTCCAGGCGGGCGATCTGGTGGTCCAGGCCGGCGCTCACCGAATCACGAGCTTTGAAGATCTCGCCAATTACGTCGCCGTTCGCGCCCGTGCGCCGATCCCGTTTGTGGTGGAGCGCGCTGGTCAGCGGGTGGAACTGCTGGCCACACCGACCGAGCGAACCGATTCGGACCGCATCAATGGCGAACGCCGCGTAGGTTCGTTGGGCGTGCGGCCGGAGGTGAAGGCCGCCAACTTCCGGCACATTCGCTACGGCCCCGTCGAAGCCGTGGCGGGCGGCGTCCGCGAGAGCTGGACTATTCTATCGACCACCGCCTACTACATCGGCCGCATGGCCACTGGCCAGGTATCGGCCGACCAACTCGGCGGCCCCCTGCGCACGGCTCAGCTGTCCGGCGCGGTGGCCACGGCCGCCGTCCAGGGCGTGCGGGACCTGCCGACCAAGGCGCTCTACGTGCTGATCAGCCTGACGCAGCTGGCGGCGTTCATTTCCGTCAGCATCGGCTTCGTGAATCTGTTGCCGATTCCCGTCCTGGATGGGGGGCACCTGCTGTTCTACGCCTATGAAGCCATAGCCCGCCGGCCCCTGGCCGAAGCGGTTCAGACGGCGAGCTACCGGGTAGGCCTTGCCTTACTGCTCGGTTTGATGTTGTTCGCCACCACCAACGACCTGCATCACAGCAGCGTCTTCCGTTTCCTCGGTGGCCTGTTCTCTTGATCGACCGCCCCATGCCGATAGCTGATGTGATGGATCTGTCCGCCGACCGTCCTACCCGTGTCCCGCGCGCGCCCGCGTCCGGTCTGGCCCTGCTGTTGGCGTCCAGCGCCCTGTCGGGCGCATTCTCCGGCCAGGCGCAGGCGGCCGATCAGGCTCCGCCGCCGCCGCCGCCGGCCGCTGCGGCCGGCGCGCCGGCTCCGCCGCCGGGTGGCGCCCCCGCCGCCGGTCCGGCCGCGTCGGGGCCAGCGGCTCCGGTGGCCGAGCAGTCCGGCGTCGTTCAGAAGATCACGATCCAGGGCAATGTCCGCATCGAGCAGGACACCATCCTGTCCTACCTGCCGATCCAGCCAGGCGACACCATCGGCCCGGCCCAGATCGACCTGGGCGTCAAGACGCTGTTCAAGACCGACCTGTTCTCGGATGTGAACATCCAGCTATCAGGCGGCGAACTGATCGTGCGGGTGGCCGAGAACCCGATCATCAATCAGGTGGTGTTCGAGGGGAACGACAACCTCAAGGACGACAAGCTTCGCGATGAAGTGACGGTGCGCCCGCGCGGCATCTTCACCAAGGGCAAGGTCCAGGGCGACGTGCAGCGGATCGTCGAGCTCTATCGGCGCTCGGGCCGCATCTCGGTGACGGTGACGCCAAAGATCGTCGAGCTTCCGCAAAAGCGCGTCGATCTGATCTTCGAGATCAACGAAGGGCCCAAGAGCGGCATCGTCCGTATCAACTTTATCGGCAATCGTCAGTTTTCGGACAACGACCTGCGCGGGGTCGTGGTCACCCGGGAGAGCCGCATCTACCGGTTCCTGTCGAGCAACGACAATTACGACCCGGACCGGCTGGACTACGACCAGGAGCAGCTGCGCAAGTTCTATCGCAACCACGGCTTCTACGACTTCCGCATCATCAACACCGTCGCCGAGTTGGCGCCGGATAAGAACGGCTTCGCCGTCACCTACACGATCGATGAAGGGCCCAAGTACCACTTCGGAAAGATCAAGGTCGAAACCCAGCTAAAAAAGCTGAATGGGGCAGTGCTGCAGCAATTGTTGCCAATCCACGAAGGGCAACTTTATGAAGACAAGAAGATCGAGGACGCCACCGACGCCCTGACCTTCGCCGCAGGCGCCGCCGGCTTCGCTTTCGTCGACGTCGAGCCCCACTATACGCCCAACCGCCAGACCCGTACGGTGGACTTGACCTTCAACGTCAAGGAAGGCCCGCGCGTCTATATCGACCGCATCGACGTCATCGGCAATACGCGCACCTTGGATCCGGTGATCCGCCGCGAGCTGCTGGTCACGGAAGGCGACGCCTATAACCGCGTGCTGGTCGACCGGTCCAAGAGCCAGGTCAAGGCCCTGGGCTTCTTTAAGGACGTCGATATCACTCAGGTTCCCGGCAGCGCGCCGGACCGCACCGGCCTGCAGGTCAAGGTCACCGAACAGCCCACCGGCGAGTTGTCGTTCAGCGCTGGCTATAGCTCGATCGACCGTCTGGTGCTGGATCTCGGCATCTCCGAACGCGACTTCCGCGGTCGTGGGCAGGACCTGCGCGCCGAAGCCTCGATCGGTTCCTTGCGCCAGCAGATCAGCGTCTCCTTCACCGAGCCGCGCTTCCTGGGCCGCAACCTTAGCGCCGGCACCGATCTTTACGTCACCAAATACGATTTCAGCCAGTATGCCGGCTATAACACGAGCTCGATCGGCGGCGCCCTGCGCCTTGGGTTCGGACTTGGGTCCTATTCGTCGCTGCAGTTGCGTTATAATCTGCACGCGGATGATGTGGAGGTCGCCAACAGCCTCTGTGGCAATCCGCCGACGGTCTCGCCGATCCTATGCGCCGAACGGGGCAGCACGATCACCTCGCTGGTCGGATACACCCTGCGCTGGGACCACCGGAACGATCCGTTCAACCCGACCCGCGGCTTCTTCACCGAAGTGTCTCAGGATTTTGCGGGCCTTGGCGGCTCCGTGAAATACGTCAAGACCGACGGACGCGCCGGCTGGTACCACGGGTTTACCCCGGATTGGATCTTCAGCGCCAACCTGGACGCCGGTTATATCGGCGGCTGGGGGGGCTCGACCGTGCGGATCAACGATCGGTTCTATGTGGGCGGTAACGATTTCCGCGGCTTCCAGGTCGCTGGCGTGGGTCCCCGGGACACCACGCCGAGCTATGACCAGGCGCTCGGCGGCAAGTTCAAGGCGGTCGTCTCGCTGGAACAGACCTTCCCCGACTTCCTGCCCGAGCAGTATGGGATCAGGACGGCGGCGTTCACCGATTTCGGCACCGCCGGCCTGCTGGATGCGACCGACAAGCGTGACCCGACCACCCATGCCCTCCTGCCGCGCATCAGGGATGATCTGGCGCTCCGGGCGTCGGCCGGCATCAGCGTGTTCTGGAAATCGCCCCTGGGGCCGATCCGGATCGACCTCAGTGACGTCTTGGCGAAGGGCTCCTACGACAAGACCGAAAACTTCCGCTTTTCCACTTCAACCAGGTTCTAAATCAATGACTCGATCCAACTTGGCTCTCACGCTCGCCTGCGTGAGCGCAATCGCCCTCGCCGGTCAGGCGTCCGCCCAGACTTCCAAGCCGAAGGCGGCGGCTGAAGCAGCCGCCCCGGCGGCCCTGCCCACCGGCCCGGCGATACCCGGCGTCTGCGTGCTGAACAACGACGGCGTGGTGTTCGGCTCTTCGGTCGGCAAGTTTGTTGTCCAACGCCTGCAGCAGCTGAAGTCCCAGTCCGATTCGGAACTCAATGCGGAAGGCCAGACCCTGAAGGCCGACGCCGGCGCCCTGGAAGGCAAGAAGGCGTCCATGCCGCCGGATCAGTTCGAACAACAGGGCGCCGCCATCAACCTGCGGGCCAACGCCCTGCAGCGTAAAGCCCAGCAGCGCGAGGCCGAACTGAACCAGACCGAAAAGAAGGCCCTGTCGCGCATCGGCCAGGAAGCTGATCCGCTCGTGCGGCAGGTCTTTGTCGCCCACAACTGCACGGTGCTGTTCAACGCCGGGGCCGTGATCTTCGCCGCGCCGTCGCTGGACCTGACCCCGGCCGTGGTCCAGGGCCTGGACGGCAAGATCACCCAGTTCCAGTTCGACCGGGAACATCTGGACGGCCAAGCCGCCCAACAGCGCTGAGTTCAGGCGGGATCCGGCGTCGCGTCGGATCCCGCACCTATCGAGGCCCGGGGCAGGATCGGTTCGGCCCGAATCCGCAAATCTTGCTATGACTGTCCGGGTCTAAACGGCGCCGCGTCGGTCGTCGCGGGCCTATGGAGGGCCAGGCCATGCCGGATCCCCGCTTTTTTGAACCCCAAGGCCCGATCTCGCTCGGCGAGATCGCCGCAGTCGCCGGGGCCGTGGCGCCTGAGGGGGCCGATCTCGCCACGGTCATCGAGCGTGTCGCCCCACTGGAACGGGCTGGGCGGCGGGATGTAGCCTTCTTCGCTGACCGCCGCTATGCCGAGGCCCTGGGCTCCACCCGGGCGAGCGCCTGTTTCGTGACCCAGGCCCATGCGGATCGTCTGCCCGCGGGATGCCTCGCCCTGGTCACCGCCGAGCCACAGATCGCCTATATCCGCGCCGCCAACCGCCTGCACCGCGCGCGCCTGATCCCCCCCTGCGACAGCGCCGTCCATCCGACGGCCGTACTCGACGAGGATGTGCTGCTGGCCCCCGGCGCGGTGGTCGGGCCAGGCGCCCATATCGGCCGGGGAACCTCCATCGGCGCCAACACGACCATCGGCGCGGGGGTGGTCATCGGGCGTGACTGCCAGATTGGCGCCAACGCCACCATCGGTTTCGCCCTGATCGGCGACAGGGTGCGCCTCTTGGCCGGCGCACGCATCGGCGAGGCGGGATTCGGCGTCGCCGGCGGCAAGGAGGGCGCGGTCGACATTCCGCAGCTCGGCCGGGTGATCCTGCAGGACGGGGTCAGCGTCGGGGTCAACAGCTGCGTCGACCGCGGCGCTTGGGACGATACCGTGATCGGCGAGAACACCAAGCTCGATAACCTGGTCCAGATCGCTCATAACTGCCGCTTGGGACGCAACTGCCTGGCCGCCGCGCATACGGGTATTTCCGGCAGCACCATCGTCGGCGACGGGGTCCGATTTGGGGGGCGGGCGGGAATCGCCGATCATGTGACAATTGGAGATGGGGCGTCGGTTCTGGCGTCCGGCGGGGTGATGCGCGATATCCCGGCTGGCGAGGCGTGGGGGGGGATTCCCGCGGTTCCGGCTCGTCAATGGTTCCGTCAGGTGGCCGCACTGACGAAGCTTGCGCAGGGACGCAGCCGGGATGGACGCAACGAACATGAATGACACGGCGCCGGTCCAGACCGCGATCGACATCACAGAGATCCTGCAAAGGATCCCACACCGCTATCCTTTCCTGTTGATCGACCGGGCGGAGGACTACCGGCCGAACGAGTCGATCGTCGGCATCAAGTGCGTGACGGTGAATGAGCCATTCTTCACCGGCCATTTTCCAGGGAATCCGGTCATGCCGGGCGTCCTGATCGTAGAGGCCATGGCCCAGACGGGCGCAGTGCTGATGTCGAAGACGCTGGACGTGGACGTGGAGGGCAAGACCATCCTGTTCATGTCACTCGACAACTGCCGTTTCCGCTATCCGGTGCGGCCCGGAGACGTCCTGCGCATGAATGTCGAGGTCGTGCGGCATCGTGGGGATGTGTTCAAGTTCCGCGGCAAGGCCATGGTCGGCGACAAGCTCGCCGCCGAGTCCGAGTTCGCCGCGATGGTGGTGGAGACCCCCTGATGCCCAAGATCCATCCGACGGCGATCGTCGCTGGCGGCGCCCGGCTCGCCGACGACGTCGAGGTCGGCCCCTATTGCATTATCGGCGAACACGCCCGCATCGGCGCCCGCACGCGCCTGATATCCAATGTGGTGGTCGACGGTCATACCGAGGTCGGCGAGGACTGCGAGCTGCACCCCTTCTCGTGCCTGGGGGCGCCGCCCCAACATCTTGCCTACAAGGGCGAGCCGACGCGACTGGTGGTCGGAAACCGCAACATCATCCGCGAATACGCCACCATGCACCTGGGCACGCCCGGCGGGCGCGGCGTGACCACGGTGGCTGACGACGGCTTCTTCATGGCTCAGTCGCACGTGGCGCACGACTGCATCGTCGACGACCACGTGGTCCTGGCCCACGCTGCGACGCTCGGCGGTCATGTGCATGTGGCGCAATACGCCATCGTCGGCGGGCTCGCCGCCGTGCACCAGTACAGCCGCATTGGCCGCCACGTGAATATCGGCGGCCTGGCCGCGGTGACCAAGGATGTGATCCCCTTTGGCTCGGTCTGGGGCAATCACGCGCACCTTGAGGGGCTGAATCTGATTGGTCTGAAGCGCCGTGGCTTTTCGCGCGACGTAATTAACGACCTGCGCGCCGCCTATCGCCTGCTGTTCGCCGATGAAGGCACCCTTCAGGAGCGGATCGAGGACGTGGCGCGGGTGTTCTCCGGCTCGGCCGAGGTGATGGAGATCATCGACTTCATCCGCGCCGACGCCGCCCGGCCGCTGTGCCTGCCGCATGTGGACGACTAGGCCATGGCCAAGCTCGGCCTGATCGCCGGCGGCGGTGATCTGCCGCGAGAGATTGTCACCGCGTGCCGCGCCGCCGACCGTCCGATCTTCGTGGTCCGCCTGCGGGGCATGGCCGATCCCGGGCTGGCCGGCGAGGACGGATATGACAGCGGCCTTGGCGAACTGGGCCGAACTTTCAAGGCTCTGAAGGCCCACGCCTGCGAGGCGGTCTGTTTCGCCGGCAAAGTCCCGCGCCCTGATTTCACGACCTTGCGTCCGGATCTGCGCGGCATGGCGGCCTTGCCCGGGGCCATCGTGGCCGCCCGGCACGGGGATGACGCCCTGCTGCGCTTTCTGGCCGGCGAGTTCGAAAAGGAAGGCTTCAAGGTCGAGGGCGCAGATCAGGTGGTGGCGGGCCTGACCCTGGGGCAGGGGCCTCTGGGCCGCCATGCGCCCAAGGAGCGCGACTGGGTGGACATCGAGCGGGCCATGGCCGCCGCCCGCGCCATCGGCGGGCTCGACATCGGCCAGGCGGCCGTCGCCGCCCGCGGCGTCGTCCTGGCCCTGGAGGCGCAGGAAGGCACCGACGCCATGCTGCGCCGCTGCGCCGAACTTCCGGCCGCGCTGCGCGGCTCTGCGGGCGCGCCGGTGGGCGTGCTGGCCAAGGCGCCCAAGCCGATCCAGGATCGGCGCATCGACCTGCCGACCATCGGCCCCGAGACTCTGGTCGCCGCGGCGCGAGCGGGCCTCGCCGGCGTCGTGGGGGAGGCGGGGGCGCTCCTGATCGTCGACCGGGCCACGGTGATCGACACCGCCGACGAACTCGGCCTGTTCGTCCTGGGCTTGCCGCCCGAGCGCGAAGGCTCGCGATGACATCAGCCCTCGATCTTGCAATCGAACCGACACCCGCTCATCCCGGCGAATGCCGGAACCCAGATCATACGGCGCGAAATCCGCTGGGGTTGTTGGGGGAACGTTGTCCGAGGGCTTGCGCTTTGCCATCTGGGTTCCGGCATTCGCCGGGATGAGCGGGATATAGGAATGTCTCGCCCCAAATCCGTGTCGTTCCAGTGAGCGAGAAACAGCCCTGCATCATGCTGGTGGCAGCCGAGGCCTCCGGCGATGTCCTGGGGGCCAGCCTGGCCCAGGCCCTGAAGCGACGGCTTGGCGGCGTGCGCCTGGTCGGGGTCGGCGGCGAGAAGATGGCGGCGGAGGGGATCGAAAGCCCGTTCGATATTCGCCAACTGTCGATTTTGGGGCTCCTTGAGGGCCTCCTGGCCTACCCCCGGGTCGTCGCCCGCGCCAATGAGACCGCGGCCCTGGCGGCGCGGGAAACGCCGGACATCGCCGTCCTGATCGACTCCTGGGGCTTCACCCTGCGCGTGGCCCAGCGGCTGAAGCGGCAGATGCCCGACCTGCCGTTGATCAAATATGTCGGCCCCCAGGTCTGGGCCTCCCGGCCGGGGCGGGCGCGCACCCTGGCCAAGACGGTCGATCACCTTCTGACCATCCATGCGTTCGATGCGCCTTTTTTCGAGCGCGCGGGGCTGAAGACCACTTTCGTCGGCAATCCGGCCCTGGCGCGCGACTTTTCCGGCGCCGATGGCGTCCGCTTGCGCCGTCAGCTGAACATCGCCCCTGACGCGCCGATCCTGCTGGTGCTGCCGGGCAGCCGCGCATCGGAGATCGCCCGCGTCATGCCGCCGTTCGAGGAGGCGGCGCGCCTGCTCCAGGCCGACCGCCCGGCGCTAGAGGTCGTGATCGCGGCGGCCGCCTCGGTCGCCGACGCGGTGAAGACGAATGCGGCCGGCCTGCCATTCCCGACGCACGTCATTGAGAGCGACGCCGCCCGCTACGACGCCATGAAGGCCGCGACCGTCGCCCTGGCCTGCAGCGGCACGGTGACCACGGAGCTGGCCCTGGCCGGCTGTCCCATGGTGGTCGGCTACAGGCTGGGGAACATCACCTACGCCATCGCCCGGCGCCTGATCCGGACGCCCTACATCACGTTGCTCAACATCGCGGCCGGAGAGCCGGTCGCGCCTGAATTCATCCAGGCCCGCTGCAATGGGCCCGACCTCGCCAGGGCCGTGGCCCTGCGGCTGGACGATGCGACCTTCCGCGCGGGCCAGATCGCCGCCCAGAACGCCGCCCTGGCCCGGATGGGGCGCGGTGGGCCGGACCCGTCGGAGCGGGCGGCGGAGGTGGTGGTAGGGTTGCTGCGGACCAGTTCGGCCTGACGGCCAGACCTATCAATCCGGGCCGATCAGGGACAATTTCGGAAAGTAGGTCCGATAGCGCTTCGCATCGCGCGTCAGCAACTGATATCCGGCGACCGCCGCGTGCGCGCCTATGAAGAAGTCGGGGAGGGGAGACACCTTGGTTCCTCCCAGTCGCCGATACGTCAAAAACGACTTGCCGGCGAGAAAGGCGGCTTCATAGGGCAGCGCTTCGCGGCTGAACATGGAGGTTGGTAGCGCCACGTCGAGGTCTTCTATCCGCGAGTAGCGAACCGAGACTTCCGCGTAGACAATCGGATTGATGACGAGCCGAAAGCCGTCGGCCGCCCGCTCGATGGCGTCCGACGACCATTCAAGCCAACGCGCGTCCTGCGTCATCACATCGAGGATGACGTTGCTGTCGACCAGAACGGCGGTCATTCAGTCATCACGGGTAAGCGCCATGATGGCGTCGGTGTTCATGGCCACATCGCCCCGGCCCCGCAGGTGAGCGACGAGGCGGGCGCCCCGGCCATCCTTGTTCCTGGCCTTGGCCGGAACAAGACTGACAACCTTGCCGTCGAATTCGAATTCGACCTCTGTGTGCGGCAACAGGCCGGCCCGTTCGCGGATCTCGACTGGAATGGTCACCTGCCCTTTCGATGTGATGCGCACGGTTGGCTCCTTACTCTTACATGTAAAAGTAAGGATTACCGCTTTCATCTGCAAGGCGTGGGAGTTCAGACGGGGCTCAAGTGTCCGCCCTGCCGGGCTCGTTATGAAAGGCAGGTTTCTGGAGGGAAGCGAATAGGCGCTTGCGACCCTTCTCGGACTTCCCGATCCTCCTTGACCATCCTCATTCACCCGCTCGTCCCGGCGAAGGCCGGGATCCAGATCGTAAGGCGCGGCGCTCGGGG
>FSWM01001019.1_pt1 | contig 23388 bp, 21 predicted proteins | sample 1637841 | NCBI WGS metagenome assembly FSWM01 (sample SAMEA3914789, study PRJEB12502) | metagenome | biome: forest; material: soil | place: Canada | collected 2011-07-03 | depth 0.3 m | reverse complement strand
CTGATGCCGGTGGGCCTGATCCTGGCGGTGTTCGCCTCGACCCAGGCCGGCAGCGTGGCCCCGACCCCGACCCTGGCCATTGTCGACCTGACCGGCCACGGCTATGCCGCCAAGCTGGAACAGGTGCTGGGCCGCCCCGGGCGCGGCGGACGGCCGCTGGCCCGTATCGAGGCGCCGCCGCCGCTCAACACCAAGGCGGGCGGCGATCCGGCCGGGGTGCTGCGGGGGTATCTGGCGGGAGACCAGCGCCTGGCCGACGGTCAGAAGCTGGACGTGGCCGCCATACTGCGTCCCGACGGCGACACGGTGTCGGCCGATGTCTGGAACCGGAATCCGGCGGATCGTTCGGTGGAGGCGGCCCTGTCCGGCGTCCTGGCCGACATTGTCCGCACCGAACGGCTGGAGCGGGCGGGGATCGACGCCAAGACCCTGGCATCCATCGATACCGGCTCGCCCCGCGTGGCCAGCTATTCCCCCAAGGCCCAGGACGGCCGGGTCGGCGACCGCGAACGCCTCCAGATGGGCATCGGCCTGGGCATGGGCGTGCTGTTGTGGATGGTGGTGCTGACCGGCGCCGGCATCCTGCTCAACAGCGTCATCGAGGAAAAGAGCAGCCGCATCCTCGAGGTGCTGCTGTCCTCGGCCTCGGTGCCCGAGATCATGGGCGGCAAGATCCTGGGCGTGGCCGCCGTGACCGGCACGGTGCTGGGGGTCTGGCTGTCGATCGGCGCGGCCCTGCTGATCAAGACCAATCCCGGCTCGGCCGGACTGCTGGTCTCGATCCTGCTGTCCAAGGGCCTGCTGTTCTATTTCGCCTTCTATTTCGTCGGCGGCTATCTGATGTACGCGACCCTGTTCACCACCATCGGCGCCTTTTGCGAGACCACCCGCGAGGCCCAGACCCTGCTGGGGCCGCTGATGATCCTGCTGAGCATACCGATGGTGTTTATGAGCCAGGCCATGATCCATCCGGACGCGCCCCTGCTGCAGATTCTGTCGTGGATCCCGCCGTTCACCCCGTTCCTGATGGCCGCCCGGGCCGCCTCGGGCCCGCCCTGGTGGCAGGTGGCCGGCACGGGCGTCTTGATGTTCGCGGTGACCGGCCTGGAGCTGCTGGTCGCCGGCCGGGCGTTCCGGGCGGGCGCCCTGTCCACCGCGCGCTTCGAGCCCAGGCACTTCTTCGCCAGCCTGATGGGGCGCGGGGTTTAGCCGGGGGGGATCTGGTCCCGCGTCACGGAGGTTTGACGGTTTGGAAGAGTCGGCTGGCGTGTCCCCTCCCCCTCGATGGGGGAGGGTTGGGTGGGGGTGTAGCCGCTGTGTTGGGGTGAAAAACGCGAGTGGCGGCGCAGCCACACGCGTGCGCATCGTCATCGCCGGTGGACACACCCCCAACCCTGCCCTTCCCCCATCGAGGGGGAAGGGTTCACTCGTGGCCACCCCAACACGACAAAGGCCGCGCAGGCGACCCGCGCGGCCTTAGATCTGGATCGGACGTCGTCGCCCTTAAGGGCGGACGGGCTTCTTCGGGGCGGCGATCAGGCCTTCGCGCTGGGCGCGCTTGCGGGCCAGCTTGCGGGCGCGGCGAACGGCTTCGGCCTTTTGGCGGGCGCGCTTTTCGGAAGGCTTTTCGTAGTGCACGTGCCGCTTCATTTCGCGGAACGAGCCCTCACGCTGCATCTTCTTCTTCAGGGCCTTGAGCGCCTGGTCGACATTATTGTCGCGCACGAAAATCTGAACGATGACCTAGTCCTCCAAGAACGCTGTCGCCTGCCCGCCTCTTGGGGCCGTGCGAAACCGCGAATACGAAACAGCGAACACGAAACCGCCACCGGAAGCGGCTCTTCCGAATGTTGGCGGGGAAATATCAGAGGGCTGGTTAAATGTCTATGGCGAGACGGCCGCCAAGGCGTTGTATAGACTCATTTCATGACCGACGCCGCTCCCGCGCCCGCCTCTGGGCTCGCTCCCGCGCCCGCCCCCGGGCCGGATTGGGCCGACCTGGCCGAACAGCGCGTGCTGGATGCGGCCCTGCCCCTGGCGGACCGCCTGGGGTGGGGCGCGCGCCTGATCGACGAAGCGGCCGCGGCGGCGGGGCTCATGCCCGGCGAGGCGGCGTTGCTGCTGCCCAATGGCCCAAGGGACCTGGCCGCCCTGTTGTCGCGGCGGCATGACGCGGCGGGGCTAGCGGCCCTGGCGGCGGTGGATCCCAAGAGCCTGAAGATGCGCCAGCGCATCGCCCGGGGGGTGGAGGCGCGGCTGGAGGCGGCCATGGCCGACGAGGCGGCCCTGCGCCGCTGGGCCGGCTTCCTGGCCCTGCCCGGCAACCTGCCCCTGGCCCTGCGCCTGACCTGGGAGAGCGCCGACGGCGTCTGGCGCTGGGCGGGCGATACGGCCACCGACGAGAATCACTATTCCAAGCGCGCCATCCTGTCGGGCATACTGATCTCGACCCTGGCCATCCGGCTCGCCTCGGGCCGCGAGGCCGCCGCCGCTAACCTGTCGGCGCGGATCGACAATGTCATGGCCTTCGAGACCTGGAAGGCCGGCCTGAAGCCGGTCACCGCCCTGCGCGACCTGGCCGAGGCCCTGGGCCGGCTGCGCTATCGCAAGGCTTAGCGCGGGATGGGGTTGGATCGGGTCCCTGCAGTCTAGCTCAAAAGCCCTTCCCCCTCGATGGGGGAAGGGTTTGGGTTGGGGGTGTTGGCAAGCGATTTCCAGATTGGCCCCGTTGGGCGACGTCGCCCCCGATACCCTTCGCCCCAACCGACGCGGACACACCCCCAACCCTGCCCTTCCCCCATCGAGGGGGAAGGGTTCCATAGGGTTCAAGAGCCCAAACTTGTTGGAGGATTCGACCCAAACTCATCCCACTTTAGGGCGGCACAGCTCGGCGGCTCAAGGGCAGGCCTTCGCCCGCCGTCAGAGCGCCTTGACGATGCCCTCGACCATTTTCTTGGCGTCGCCGAACAGCATCATGGTGTTGTCGCGGAAGAACAGTTCGTTCTCGACCCCGGCATAGCCGGCGGCCATGCCGCGCTTGATGAACAGCACGGTGCGGGCCTTTTCCACGTCCAGGATCGGCATGCCGAAGATCGGCGAGGTCGGATCGGTCTTGGCCGCCGGATTGGTCACGTCATTGGCCCCGATGACGAAGGCCACGTCGGCCGTGGCGAATTCGGCGTTGATGTCGTCCAGCTCGAACACCTCGTCATAGGGGACGTTGGCCTCGGCCAGGAGCACGTTCATATGGCCCGGCATGCGGCCGGCGACGGGGTGGATGGCGTATTTCACCTCCACCCCCTCTTCCTTCAGCTTGTCGGCCATTTCGCGCAGGGTGTGCTGGGCCTGGGCCACGGCCATGCCGTAGCCGGGGACGATGATCACCTTGGAGGCGTTCTTGAGGATGAAGGCCGCATCTTCGGCGCTGCCCTGCTTGACCGGCCGGGTCTCGACCTTGCCCGCGGCGCCGGCGGCGGTGGCGTCGCCGCCGAACCCGCCCAGGATCACCGAGACGAAGCTGCGGTTCATGCCCTTGCACATGATGTAGGACAGGATGGCGCCGGACGAGCCGACCAGGGCCCCGGTGATGATCAGGGTGGTGTTGGCCAGGGTGAAGCCGAGGGCGGCGGCCGCCCAGCCCGAATAGGAGTTCAGCATCGACACGACGACCGGCATGTCGGCGCCGCCGATGGGGATGATCAGGGTGATCCCGGCCGCCAGGGCCAGGGTGAAAATACCCCAGAAGGCCCATTTGGCGTCGCCATGGCTCCAGATGAGCACGCCGATCAGGGCCAGCACGGCCAGGCCGATGGCGATATTGATCAGGTGGCGGGCCGGCAGCATGATCGGCGCGCCGCTCATATTGCCGTTCAGCTTGGCGAAGGCGATCAGCGAGCCGGTGAAGGTCACGGCCCCGATGGCCACGCCCAGGCTCAGCTCGATCAGGCTTTCCAGCTTGATGCCGGCGCCGTCGTCGATGTGATAGGCGACCGGCGTATAGATGGCGGCCACCGCCACCAGACAGGCCGACAGGCCCACCAGGCTGTGGAAGGCGGCCACCAGTTGCGGCATGGAGGTCATGGGCACGCGGCGGGCGATCACCGCGCCGACGGAGCCGCCGATCAGCACCCCGCCCAGGATCATGCCGATGGTGATCGGATCCAGGGCCTGCTCGCTGGCCAGGGTCATCAGGGTCACGGACACGGCGATGGCCATGCCCAGCATGCCCAGCTGATTGCCCCGCCGGCTGGTCACCGGGCTGGACAGCCCGCGCAGGGCGAGGATGAACAGGACGCCCGAGACCAGATAGGCGATGGCGGCGAAATTGGCGTTCATGATGGTGTCTTCCCCCAGCCCGCCGCTACTTCTGCTTCTTCTTGTACATGGCCAGCATTCTCTGGGTGACCAGGAAGCCGCCGAAGATATTGACCGAGACCAGGCCGGCGGCCAGGGCGCCGGCGCCCTTGGAGATCCACACCGTGCCGCTGGCCGCCGCGCCGCCTACGCCATGGGCGGCGGCGGCCAGGAGCGCGCCGACGATGATCACCGAGGAGATGGCGTTGGTCACCGCCATCAGCGGCGTGTGCAGGGCCGGGGTCACGCTCCAGACCACGTAATAGCCCACGAAGATGGCCAGCACGAAGATGGCCAGGCGAAACACGGTCGGGTCGACGGCTTCCATCTTGCAGACTCCGGGGCGCTTAGGACTTGAGGGCGGGGTGGACGACGGCGCCGCCGTGGGTGAGCAGGGCGGCCTTGAGGATCTCGTCGTTCAGGTCGGGCGCGAGTGCGCCGTCCTTGGTCAGCAGCAGGCCGGCGAAGGCCAGAAGGTTGCGCGCGTAGAGGTTGGAAGCGTCCGCGGCCAGGCGGCCGGGCAGGTTGGCGTAGCCGACGATCTTGGCGCCGTTCGACGTCTCGACGACCTCGTCGAGCTTGGCGCCGACCACATTGCCGCCCTGTTCGACGGCCAGGTCGATCAGCACCGAGCCGGGCTTCATCGACGCCACCTGCGCGGCCGAGACCAGCTTGGGCGCCGGGCGGCCGGGGATCAGGGCGGTGGTGATGACGATGTCCTGCTTGGCGATATGGGTGGAGACCAGGGCCGCCTGCTTGGCCTGGTATTCGGCGCTCATCTCCTTGGCGTAGCCGCCGGCGGTCTGGGCGTTCTTGAACTCCTCGTCCTCGACGGCCAGGAACTTGGCGCCGAGGCTCTCGACCTGCTCCTTGGTGGCCGGGCGCACGTCGGTGGCGGTGACCACGGCGCCCAGGCGGCGGGCGGTGGCGATGGCCTGCAGCCCGGCGACGCCGACGCCCATGACGAACACCTTGGCCGCGGCCACGGTGCCGGCGGCGGTCATCATCATCGGAAAGGCGCGGCCATAGGCCTCGGCGGCCTCGATCACGGCGCGGTAGCCGGCCAGGTTGGCCTGGCTGGACAGGGCGTCCATCACCTGGGCGCGGGTGATGCGCGGCACGAATTCCATGGCGAAGGCGGAGACGCCCTTGGCCGCCAGGGCCTCGATCACGGCCTTGTCGCCATGGGGATTGAGCAGGGCGACGACGATGGTCCCGGGCTTCAGCCCGGCGATCTCTTCGTCGGTGGGGGCGCGCACCTTGAGCACCACCTCGGCGGCGGCGAGGGCGGCTGCGGCCGTGGGCGCGATCTCGGCCCCGGCGGCGGCATAGTCGGCGTCGGGATAGGAGGCGGCGAGGCCGGCGCCGGCCTCCACTGTGACGGCGAAGCCCAGACTGATCAGTTTCTTGACGCTGTCGGGCGTGGCGGCGACGCGGGGTTCCGCGGCGCGACGCTCCTTCGTGACGGCGATACGCGCAGTCATCCGCTGAAAACCCCCTGGCCAAGACCTTGGTTATCTAGTTAGCGAGGCTTGGGCGGTTGTCCAGACGTCATGCGCGATGGGGCCGTTTTCCGCGGATGCGCGGAGAACAGGCGAACGCCGAAAGCCGAAGCGGCGAGCCGCTTCGGCGTGAGGTCGGGTTGGGCCGCGATCGAAGTTAGCCCGGAGCGGGCCTAATGCGCCGGGGCGCGCTCGCGCAGGATCAGGATGCCGACCACGAGCAGGCCAAGGGCGCTGGTGGCGGCGCCGACAAAGCCGGTCTGGGTGCAGAACAGCAGGGTGAAGAACAGCACGCCCACGGCCACGGCCAGCGAACCCCACTTGGTCGCGGCCATCACGCCGGTGAAGGTCGCAGCCTGCTCGCGGATGTCCATTTCGCCGCGATGATAATCAGAAGCCTTACCGGCCATGCCTTAGGTATCCCTTGAAAAACGGGCGATCCGCCGCAAAACGCTACCGCGATTATATTAAGGCGATGGTCGGCTCAAGACCGGGATCAGGCCTGTGGCCCGCGACTAAGCGTCTCTGCCCAACAAAGGGCCGCCGGCGGGCCAGGTCATGGCCAATTGACCAGCAGGCCGCGCAGGGCCGAGATCAGGGCCAGGGGCTGGTCGATCATGATGTGGTGCTCGGAATCGGGGATCACGAAGCTGGGCACGTCGGCCGGCACCCGGCGCTCGGCCTCGGACGAGAAGCGGTGGATGATGGCCGAGTTCTCGCCATAGATATGCACGATGGGCGCCCGGGGCCCCGGCGGGGCGCTGAGGGCGTTCAAGGCCTCACGGTCGAGCTTGTTCCACAGCAGGGGATCGAACCGCCAGGTCCAGCCCTCGCCGCCGCCCTCCAGCGGCGCCGGCTTCAAGGACCGGCGGGCGATGAAGTCGGCGATATAGGCGTTGCGGCAACTCTGCGGCGGCATCAGGCGAAAGCGGGCCAGGGCCTCGGCCAGGGTGGCGTAGACCCGGTTGGGCTTGGTGCGGGTTTCCGGGGCGCGAAAGCCCTCGGCGGCCGGGGGCGGGCCGCCGAAACCGGTGTCGACCAGGATCGCCGCCTTCATCCAGTCCGGATGCCGGGTCGCCGAATAGAAGACATTGGCCCCGCCGAACGAATGGCCGACATAGATCGGCTTTTGGCCGTCGTCATAGAGGCCGGCCGCCTGGGCCCCCGCGCGGGCCTCCTCGGCATAGGTCTCGAAATCATAGGTTTCGCGCCAGTCCGAAGCGCCCATGCCCGACAGCGAGATCGCCGCCACCCGGTAGTCCTGGGCCAGGATGGGGGCGACAAAGCTCCACCAGTCGGCATGGGCGGTGTTGCCATGGATCAGCAGCAGGCCGGGCTTGCCGCGCTGGCCCCAGGCCAGAAGCTCGATCCGGGCGCCCTTGACGGTGACGAAGCCGCGCTCGGGCTCCTGGGCGATCGCCGTCTTGAACCAGTCCGGCGCCTCGGGCTGCGCGCCGTGATAGGCGGCCAGGGGCGGCGGAAAATCGGGGAAATTCGCTTGGTCGTCGGCCATATCGCTCACGCTCTGAAATGAAATGTCGCCGGGACGCGAGGCCTGGCGGGCGCGGAAAATCACCGCGCACAGATCTCACCTAAACGCCGGTAACAGAAAGACAAGGGGCCGGGCGCCGCGCGGCCCGGCGGGAGGGGCGGGCGGCCCGGCGAAGCCTACCCAGATTGAGGCGTATTTCGCGTGCCGCGTGCGTTAGATCAAGGCGCCAGGGGATCTGATCGACTAGTGGTGGCGTTAAGTAACGGGGGCGTTGTGTGGTTGCTTAGATCGCGGCGCACCGCTCCCGGAAAGAGTCTGGGCGGAATGGTGAAATCAGTCAAAAAGTCGGCCGAGCAGAAGATCGCCGAAGCTGAGATCGATCATTTCCGCCAGGACCTTGGGCCGTTCGTGGTCGCGGTGCAAACCTCGCGCATCGCCATGCTGTTCACCGACGCCAAGGCGGCGGACAATCCCATACTGTTCGTCAATGACAGCTTTCTCGCCCTCACCGGCTATGAAAGAGGCGAGGTGATAGGCCACAGTTTCAATTCGATGCTGGCGCGGGGGGTCGATGCGGCGACCCGGGCCAAGGTCGAGACCGCGGTCAGCGGCGCCTCGGCCGACGGCCTGGTCGTCCGCTATAGCCGCAAGGACGGCAGCGAGTTCTGGACCGACATCTTCATCAGCCCGGTGCATGACGCCGCCGGCGGTCTGGTTCAACATTTCGTCTCGTTCATCGACCTGAGCCGGCACAAGGAAGACCAGGCGCATTTCCGGGTCCTGATCGACGAGTTGAACCATCGGGTGAAAAACACCCTGTCGACGGTGCAGTCGATCGTGCGCCAGGCCCTGCGCAGGACCGCCGATCCGGTCTTGATCCGCCAGTCCATCGAGACGCGGCTGCTGGCCCTTTCGCGATCCCACGACCTGTTGACCCGCGACAGCTGGGAAGGCGCGGGGATGGTCGACCTGGTGGAATCGATCCGAGGGCCGTTCGAGGCCGCCGATGGCGGGGCCGCGCGTTTCGAGGTCGCGGGCGAGAATGTCCGCCTGACGCCCAAAACCACCCTGGCCCTGGGCATCGCCCTGCTCGAACTGGCGACCAATGCGGGAAAATACGGCGCGCTGTCCAACGAGGGCGGATCGGTCGAGGTGACTTGGACGGTCGAGCGGAAGCCGCAGGGCGACCGGCTTCACCTGTGCTGGCGGGAGAAGGGCGGGCCGCCTGTCACGCCGCCAACCGAGAAGGGCTTCGGCTCGCAGGTGCTCGAGCGCGGCCTGGCCCACGAACTGGGCGGCGAGGCCAGCTTGGACTACAGGCCCGACGGGCTGGTCTGCACCATAGACCTGCCGGCGCCCATGGCGCCGCTCCATGGATAGGCCGCCATCAGGGCTGCTGTCAGGCCGCCGGGTGCTGGTGGTCGAGGACGAGATGATGGTGCTGTGGACCATCGAAGAAATGCTCGCCGAACTGGGCTGCGAGTGCGTCACCGCCGCGGCGACCATCGGCCAGAGCCTCGCCCTGATCGACGCCCAGACCTTTGACGCCGCCATGCTGGATCTCAATCTGGACGGGGTGAAAAGCTATCCGATCGCCGACGCCCTGGCCGCGCGGCAGGTGCCGTTTCTGTTCGCGACGGGCTACAGCGATCATGGTGAAACCCCGGGCTACAGGGGTCATCCGCTGCTGAAAAAGCCTTATCTGGTCGAGGACCTGGCGGAGATATTCGAGCATCTGTTCGCCAAAGAACCTCCCGCCCCGATCGGTTGACGACAAAAGCCGGCCAGATCGCCTGTCAGGGCGCGTTCGCCGCCGCCACGCGATCATGACGCAAACTTAACCCGGACGAGGCCGGCCCCAAGTGGACGCGCCCGCAACCCTGGCGTATGCCGCAGGCAAAGCTCGCGGCGACGCTTCGCCGCGGCGCAGCCTTAAGTGAGAGGGATCCGCCCCATGAGACGCACCGCGCTGACCGCGCTGGCCACTGTCCTTTTGCTCAGCGCCGCTCCCGCGGCCCTTGCCCCCCCGGCTTTCGCCGACGACGCCGATGGTAAGGCCTCCGCCGCCGCGGCCGACAAGAAGGACAGCCAGGACGACAAGATCGACGCCGCCACCGCCCGCGCGCCGATCGACGAGACCAGCTCGGTCACCAGCCATTCGGTCCAGACCCGCAGCGGGGCGCTGAGCTACAAGGCCACCGCCGGCACCCTGACCATCCGCGACGACGACGGCAAGCCGGTGGCCAGCCTGTTCTATGTGGCCTACACCGCCGACGCCAAGGGCGGCCCGAGCCATCGTCCGGTGACCTTCCTCTATAATGGCGGTCCGGGCTCCTCCAGCATCTGGCTGCATATGGGCTCGCTGGGCCCGATGCGGGTCAAGACCGGCACGGCCGAGCCGATGGGCTCGGCGCCGTTCAGCTTCGGCGCCAATGAAGACACCCTGCTGGACAAGACCGACCTGGTGTTTATCGACGCCATCGGCACCGGCTATTCGCGGCCGCTGGGCAAGACCGAGGCCAAGAGCTTCTGGGGGGTGGATCAGGACGCCGACGCCTTCGCCAAGGGCATCAGCCGCTATATCAGCCTCAATGGCCGGACCAATTCGCCCAAGTTCCTGTTCGGCGAGTCCTATGGCACCACCCGCTCCTCGGCCCTGGCCTATAACCTGCACCAGCGCGGGGTGGACCTGAACGGGGTGGTGCTGCTGTCGTCCTGGCTGAACACCATCGTCAACGACCCGGGATTCGACCTCAACTATATCGAATACCTGCCGACCTATGCGGCGACGGCCTGGTATCACAACCGCCTCGCCAACCGGCCGGCCGACGAAGCCGCCTTCCTGGCCGAGGTGCGCGGCTGGGCCGCCGGCCCCTACGCCGCCGCGCTCTACAAGGGCGACACCATCAGCCCGGCCGAATTCGACGCGGTGGCCAGCCAGATGGCCGCCTATACCGGCCTGCCCGTGGACTACATCAGGAAGGCCAAGCTGCGGGTCAATCTGGAGCGGTTCCGCCGCGAACTGCTGCGCGACCAGGGCCGCATCACCGGCCGCCTGGACAGCCGCTATCTGGGCCAGGAAGAGGACACCGCCGGCGAGGCCACCAGCTATGACCCGGCCGACGTGGCCGTCAGCGGCGCCTTTGTCGGGGCGGCCGGCGACTATTTGACCAACGAGTTGAAATTCAAGACCAATATGGAATATCGCCCCACCTATTATAAGATCGGTGAGGCCTGGGACTTTCACCATGCGGTGATCAATGGCGGCGGCCAGAAGAGCAACGAGGCCGATGTGGCCGCCGACCTGGCCCAGACCATGCGCGAAAACCCGCATATGAAGGTCTATTCGCTGAACGGCTGGTACGACATGGCCACGCCGTTCTTCGAGACCGAGCACGATCTGAGCCATATGCTGCTGGACCCGGCGATCAGGGCCAACCTGTCCTTCGCCTATTACCCGTCCGGCCACATGGTCTATCTGAACCCCGACGCCCTGAAACAGATGCGCAGCGACCTGGGCCGCTTCTACGACATGGCCGCGCCGCAGTAGACAGCCTCGCCGGAGCCCTTTCCCCATCGATAGCTAGACCATTGAAAAATGAACCCGCTCATCCCCGCGCAGGCGCATAGGCGCTAAGTTAGGATCCTGGCCAAGAAACACCTCGCCCGAAGGGAGAGGGAGGGGCCCGCGCCGCAAGGCGTGGGAGGGTGAGGGGTTGCGGTTTTTCAGGATGGATATGAGAGGCCTTACTCCCTCATCCTCCCCTTCGCTTCGCGAACGGGCCCCTCCTTCTCCCCATGGGAGAAGGGAAGTTCGACCGCCCCGGCCTAATTTAGCGCCTATGGGCGCAGGCGGGGATCCAGATTCATCCACAGAATCCAGCGGGCGGCGCCTGGATCCCCGCCTGCGCGGGGATGAGCGCAATGAAAAATGGCGGAGATCGATGAGCAGGCCTCTCAGCCGTCAGCCTCAAAGGCCGCCGCCCTACCGCACCACGATCGCGCCGGCGAAGTCGATCACGCACATGGCGCCATAGACCCGGTGGCGGCCGCAGCCGACGCCGGCGGCGGAATAGGCCGGGTCGAAGATGTTCTGGCGGTGGCCGCGCCCGGCCACGCCGCTGTCGATGATCAGTTGGCGGACCACGTCGCGGGCGTCGGCATAGCCATAGGAGATGTTCTCTCCCGACAGCCCCGCCCAGACCCCCTCGCGCTGCAGCCGCTGGCTGAGGCTGGCGCCGTCTATCCCCGCATGGCCGACCTCGCCGCGCGGCCCTTGCAGGGCGGCGTGGCCCTGGGCGGCGGCGGCCAGACGCGGGTCTTGCCTGAGCGGCTTCAACGGCCGCTGGCGTTCCAGAAAGACGATGGCCTCGTTCAGCGCCCGCGGATCGTCGGCCGCGCCATTGGCGTATTCCGCGTCCGGATCGCTGGGCCGCCACTGCCGGCGCAGGCCCTGGGCGTAGTCGTAGGGATGGGTGCGCGCCTGGTTCAGCTCGTCCAGCACCGCGCCGTCCAGGTCGCTGGCACGGTCGCCCCTCAGGTCGCCGGCCAGGGCCAGGGCCGGGGTGAGCATCAGGCCCAGCAGGCCCAGCAGGCCGATCAGGGAAGAAAGCCGTCGCCGCATCGGGACACCTCGGTCGAACCACGCCCCCGCGCGTCTTGCCGCCGCAATCTCAGCCGCCTTCCAGCACCGCCGCGAAGGTCTTGGCGAAACTGTGGGCGTCGCCCGGCCAGCGGGCCGAGACATGGTTCCCATCCGTGAACCCTTCCCCCTCGATGGGGAAGGGCAGGGTTGGGGGTGTGTCCGCCGACGATGACGATGCGCACGCGTGTGGCTCGAAGCCAAGCGCGGTCTTCACCCCAACATCGTGGGCACACCCCCACCCCACCCTCCCCCATCGAGGGGGAGGGCTCTTGCTAAGCAAACCTTTGCAGGTTTGCTTACACTTGAGACTCTTAGCAGCATTGATTTTGTTTCAAAAAAGCAAAATCAATCGTGGCTTCAGCCACGCGAGGCTGCTTAGGCGGCCATTCTGTCTCGCCTTGCCAAGCTTTGGTCTGGGCCCCAGTCTCAGGCCCGCAAGGGCGGGCTGCTGGCTCGCTGGCCGTGGGGGACCATCCGTGTCGGAACTGGCCATCATCAGCGAAACGGGCATGTTCCATTCCCTGTGCCGCTGCACCTATGTCGCCGAGGTCGACTGGTACGGGTTCGCGCCGATCCAGAAGGGATCGCCCCATGGTCCGGGCGCGGTTCACCGGGAGGCGAGGCCGGAACTGATCAACCACATCATCACCTTCGACGTGCCTGAACTGACCCTGCGGGCCGCCATGGCCGAGGTCAGCGCCAAATACGCTCATGCCATCTATACGGTGACGGTCCGCGACTGCGTCAGCTTCACCGCCGACGTGGCCCGGGCGGTGGGGCTGCGCGCGCCCTATGTGAATTTCACCCCCTGGGGGCTGATCCAGGCGCTGAGGCTGTATAACGCCTACAAGACGGTGAATTAGGACCGCCCCTCCATCCCGACAGATCTGGGCGGCCGCCACGGGGGCGGCGGATGGGGGCGGCAGAAAGAAAACTTGATTATTTGACGAATCTCGTGTGTTCCACTGGTCGATGAACGCCGTCCTCACATCCTCCGAATCGGACCCCGACTTGGCGCCTGACGCCGGCGCGGAGCGGGCTGCGCTGCGGGTGCGGATGCTGGGGCGGTTGGCCGAGATCGGCCTAGGCCTGGCCGAGCGCCTGGCGGCGCCGGACGCGCCCGTCGCCGATGCGGCCCTGGCCTATGCGCGTGTGGCGCGGGCGGTGCGGCAGACCCTGGCCTTGCAGTCCAGGCTGGACGACCAGCAGCGGGCCGAGGCCGAGACCGATCAGGCGACCAAGGCCGCGCGGCGGGCCAGGGCGGAGGCGGCCGACAATCTGGCCGCCGTGCGCCGGGTCCTGCGCCGCAACGATGTGCTGGTCCAGGTTGAGCAGGCCATCGAGGACGAGGCGCCCGAGAGCGACGCCGAGCGGCTGCTGGACGGGCTGAACGAGCGGCTGGACGACATCTATGAGGATGAGGATTTCGTCGGCCGGCCCCTGGGCGAGGTGGTCGCCGCCATCCGCGCGGACCTCGGCCTGCCGGTGGATCCGGCCCTGCTGACCGATCCCCTGTGGCTGGAGACCGGCGGCGACTGGGAGCCGCCCACAGCGCCGCCGTCCTGGGCGGGGGGTGGCTGGGCGGGAGGACCTTTCGCAAAACCGCGAGCGCAGAAGGGCGGGGCGACGACGTTCCGGGCGCGGCGGGGGTCGGGCTGATATTTCCTTTCCGCCTTGGGTTCAATTTTTCATGGCGCTCATCCCCGCGCAGGCGCATGGGCGCTAAGTTTGGACTTTTGGACCCTATGGAACCCTTCCCCCTCGATGGGGGAAGGGCAGGGTTGGGGGTGTGTCCGCAGCGGTTGGGGTGAAGGATGCGAGGGGCGACGTCGCCCAACAGAGTTAAATCCGGAACCCGTTTGCCAACACCCCCAACCCAAACCCTTCCCCCATCGAGGGGGAAGGGCCTTTTAAGCCCCACCAACCCCAAGCTTAGCGCCTATGCGCCTGCGCGGGGATGAGCGGACTCATGTTCAGCGGTTTCGTTGTTTCCGCACCGCCCCTAAAGCGTGCGGGCGATCAGCACCTTCATGATCTCGTTGGCGCCGCCATAGATGCGCTGGACGCGGGAGTCGCGGAACATCTGGCCGATCGGGTATTCGGCCATATAGCCGTAGCCGCCGTGCAGCTGCAGGCATTCGTCGATCAGTTTGCACTGCAGGTCGGTGACCCAGTATTTGGCCATGGAGACGGTGGCGGCGTCGAGCTTGCCCTTCAGGTGCAGCTCGGTGCAGTGGTTGACGAACACCTTGGCGATGGTGGCTTCGGTCTTGGCCTCGGCCAGCTTGAACTGGGTGTTCTGGAAATCGAGGATGCGTTTGCCGAAGGCCTTGCGGTCCTTGACATAGTCGATGGTCACGGCCAGGGCGCGCTCGATCATGGCCATGCCCTGCCAAGCGATGATCAGGCGCTCCTGCGGCAGTTTCTCCATCAGCTGGATGAAGCCCCGGCCTTCCTCGTGACCCAACAGATTGGCGGTGGGCACGCGCACGTCGTTGAAGAACAGTTCGGAGGTGTCGGCGGCTTCCTGGCCCACCTTGTCCAGGTTGCGACCGCGCTCGAAGCCAGGGGCGTCGTCGGTTTCGACAAACACCAGGGAGGTGCCCTTGGCCCCCAGGGTCGGGTCGGTCTTGCACACCACGCAGATCAGGTTGGCGGTCTGGCCATTGGTGATGAAGGTCTTCTGGCCGTTGATGACATAGTGATTGCCATCCTTCTTGGCCGTGGTGCGCACGCCCTGCAGGTCGGAGCCGGCGCCGGGCTCGGTCATGGCGATGGCGGTGACCAGCTCGCCCGAGGCGATCTTGGGCAGCCAGCGCTGCTTTTGCTCGGTGGAGCCATAGGCCTCGATATAGGGGGCGACGATGGCGTTGTGCAGCGTGACGCCAAAGCCCTCGACCCCCTTGAGGCCCATCTGCTCCATGATCACGATCTCGTGGCGAAAATCGCCGCCAGCGCCGCCGAACGCCTCGGGCATGGACACGCCCAGCAGCCCCGCCTCGCCGGCGGTGGTCCACAGGGCGCGGTCGACGACGCCGTTCTCGCGCCAGGTCTTCATCTGCTCGGGACCGGCGTGCTGGTCGAAGAAGCGGGAGACCGCGTCCTCGAAGATGTTCAGCTCTTCCTCGGCCATGAAGGCGGGTTTTTCGACTTGCAGGACGCCCATGGCGCGGTCTCCGGAAGGTGGTCAGTGCTCTCTGTGGCACAGGCGCGGCGGAGGCGGAAGATTGACGCAGCGTCGCTGTCTGGCGCGGTGGGCGAAGCCGTTTTTGACCACGAAGCACACGAAGGACACGAAGGGGCCGGCGCCTCATCTCCAGGCGACGCGTGGGACGGATGCGGGAGGTGCGCGCTTCGCGCGGAGCGCCATCATTCTTCTTGGTGTCCTTCGTGTGCTTCGGGGTTCAATCCTTCTCACCCCCAAAATGCGGATCGCCGTCGCGCAAAAAAAACCTCTGGGGCGCCGTAGGGGACGGTGGTCTATTGCAACGGAACGGGCGTCGGTCGAACGCCGGGATCAGAGCCACACTGGCGGGCGGAGGACTTGAGATCATGACGGAAGCTTGGATCATCGATGCGGCGCGCACGCCGCGCGGCGTGGGCAAGGTGGGCAAGGGCGCCCTGGCCGATATCCATCCCCAGCGCATCCTGTCGACGGTGCTGAAGGCGCTGGCGGCGCGCAACCATCTGGAGACGTCCGAGATCGACGACGTCATCGCCGGCTGCGGCACCCAGGTCGGCAAGCAGGGCGCCTGTATCGCCCGCATGGCCGCGCTGGACGCCGGCTTCGACATCAAGGCCGGCGGCTTTTCCCTGGACCGGTTCTGCGGCTCGGGCATGACGGCGGTGAACCTGGCGGCCATGGGCGTGATGAGCGGCCAGCAGGACCTGGTGATCGCCGGCGGCGTGGAGAGCATGTCCTACGCCTCCACCCTGCAGCGCTCGCCGGGCACCATCGGCACCATCGACAGCGGCAACGAGCACCTGCGCCGCATCCATCCCCAGCCGCACCAGGGCATCTGCGGCGACCTGATCGCCACCCTGGAAGGCATCACCCGCGAAGACGTGGACGCGCTCGGCTATGAGAGCCAGCAGCGCGCGGCCAAGGCCATAGCCGGCGGCCATTTCGACAAGAGCCTGGTCACCGTCTATCGCGACGACGGGTCGGCGGCCCTGGACCACGAGGAATATCCCCGGCCCCAGACCACGCTGGAGGGCCTGGCGGCCCTGAAGCCGGCCTTCGCGGCCATCTATGACGCGCCCCTGGACGAAGAGGGCACCTCGTTCCGCAAGCTGGTCGAGGCGGCCTATCCGGACGTCAAGATCAACCACGTGCACCATGCGGGCAATTCGTCGGGCGTGGTCGACGGCGCCGGCGCGGTGGTGATCGCCTCGCCGGAATACGCCAAGGCCCATGGGCTGAAGCCGCGCGCGCGGATCCGCGCCGTGGCCTCCACCGGGGATTCGCCGGAACTGATGCTGAACGCGCCTGGGCCGGCGGCCAAGAAGGCCCTGGCCAAGGCGGGGATGAGCCTGAAGGACATCGACCTGTTCGAGATCAACGAAGCCTTCGCCGTGGTGCCGATCAAGTTCATGCGCGACCTGGGCATCGATCCGTCGATCGTCAACGTCAATGGCGGCGCCATCGCCCTCGGCCACCCCATCGGGGCCACGGGCGCTATCATCGTCGGGGCGCTGCTGGACGAGCTGGAACGCCGCGACCTGGCCGTGGGCCTGGCCACCCTGTGCGCCGCCGGCGGCATGGCCCCGGCCGTGATCATCGAGCGCATGTAGGGCCTTGCGCCGTCATCGCCGCAAACCCGCGGCGATGACGGCGCGCTTTAGAACAAGAAGACTTGCTGGACCAAGAAGACTTGGGACTGGAATCCAACGGAGGGCCGATGGCCGATCCGAATGGGGGTGACCTCGATGGGGACCCCGATGCTGACCTCGACGCGCGGGCCGAAGCCATGCTGGCCCAGGCGGCCAAGCCCGTACGCCGGGTGCGCCCGCGGCTGGCGCGGCAGCTGGCCGATGGCGACGACCTGCAGGTGGACACGCCGCACGGCCCGGTGATGGCCTGGCGGCTGGGCGCGGGGCCGGCGAGCCTGCTGGTGCACGGCTGGGAGGACGACAACGCCCTTTGGTCGCCGCTGATCGACGAATGCGCCCAGATCGGCCGCGCGGTGGTGGCCCTGGACCTGCCAGGCCATGGCTGGTCGCCCAGCGAGGCCCACAGCCTGGAAGCGGCCGCCGACGCCGTGATCGCGGTGGCCAAGGAACTGGGGCCGATCGACACCCTGGTCGCCCACTCCTTTGGCTGTCCGACCAGCATATTGGCCCTGTCCAAGGGCCTGCAGGTGGAGCGGGCGGTGATGATCGCCTCGCCCGTGCCGCGGGCGGGCGACCGCAACCGCTTTGGCGACCGATGGCTGCAGCGCCAGCTCAGCCGCGGCTACGAGCCCGAGGTGGTGGAGCGCGCCGCCGAGATCATGCGCGCGCGCATGCCGAGCCAGATGGCCAGCCACGATGCGGCCGAAGCCCTGATCCCGTCCATGACCGCGCGGCTGATGGCCGTCCATTCGATGGACGACGACCAGTGCCCGTTCGCCGCCAGCCAGATCATGGCCGAGCTGTGGCCCGGCTCGAAACTGGTGCTGGTGGACGGCCTGGGCCATCGGCTGGTGGCGCAAGACCCGGTGGTGCTGGAACAGGTGATGGGGTTCCTGGAGGATTTTGGCTGAGGGCCTGACAATCGCGGTCGCGCCGTGATAGGCCACGGCCAAGGTGCAGGCAGCCAAGGTGCGGGGCTCAGCCGCGCCGCTTTGGGGGAAATTCAGATGCGGCGACTCGCCAAGCTGGGCCTTTGGCTTGTGGCCCTGATCGTGCTGCTGGCGGCCTATGTGATCCTGTCCGATCGGCTGAGCCAGCCGCCGGCGGCCGACCGCGCGGCCCTGATCGCCCGGGCCTCGGCCTATGACGCGCGCATCCGCCGCGACGAATTCGGCGTGCCCCATATCAGCGGCAAGACCGACGCCGACACCGCCTTTGGCTTTGGCTTCGCCCACGCTGAGGACGACTACGCCACCCTGCAGGAGGCGGTCCTGACTTCGCGCGGGCAGCTGGCGGCCAATATCGGGGCCAAGGGGGCGGTGACCGACTATCTGGTGCGGCTGTTTCGCGTGCGTGAGACCATCGACGCCCGCTACGCCCGCGACATTCCCCCGGACGTGCGCCAGGTGATGGAGGCCTATGCCGACGGCGTGAACTATTACGCCGCCCTGCACCCGGACAAGGTCGCGGCCGGGGTGCTGCCGGTGACCGGCAAAGACGTGGATGCGGGGTTCGTGTTCCGCACGCCGTTCTTCTATGGCCTGGACCATGTGGTGAAGCAGATCACGGCGAAGACGGGCGGCAAGCCCGCACCGCCGATCGGCTCCAACGGGGTGGCCATGGCCCCGTCGCGGTCGACAGACGGCGCCACCCGCCTGCTGGTCAATTCGCACCAGTCCTATACCGGCCAGGTCGCGTGGTACGAGGCGGTGCTGGACAGCGGCCAGGGCTGGCACGTGGCCGGTGGCTTCTTTCCCGGCACGCCCTTCATGCTGCACGGGCATAACGAGCATCTGGGCTGGGCCAATACGGTCAACGACCCCAATCTGTCCAATGTCTATCGGCTGACGATCAATCCTGCCGATTCCCACCAATACCGGCTGGACGGCGCCTGGAAGAGCTTCGCCAAGAGCGACGCCCGGATCCGGATCAAGATCTGGGGGCCGCTGATCGTCACCGTGAAAAAGCCGGTGGAATGGTCGGTCCAGGGTCCGGTGTTCCGCACCGACCACGGGGTCTTCGCCCTGCGCTACGCCGGCATGGATGAGGTCAGGCAGCCCGAGCAATATTACCGCCTGAACAAGGCGCGCAACTGGGACGAATGGCGCGCCGCCATGGCCCTGCAGGCCCTGCCGTCGATCAACTACATCTATGCCGACCAGGTGGGGCATATAGGCTATGTCTATAACGGCCTGTTCCCGGCGCGGCGTCAGGGGCCGGACTGGAGCCAGATCCAGCCGGGCGACCGCTCGGACCTGATCTGGCATGGCTATCTGCCCTTCGACCGGGTCCCCCAGATCTGGAATCCCAAGTCCGGCTGGGTGTTCAATTCCAACAACACGCCCTATGCCGCCACCGACCCGGCCGATGGGCTGAAGCCGGCGGATTTTCCGGCCAGCATGGGCCTGCAGACCAATATGACCAATCGCTCCTTGCGGGCGCAGGAGACGTTCGGCCAGGACCACGCGGTCACCGACGCCAGCTTCCGCGCCCACAAGTTCGACATCGCCTATAGCGACCGCTCGGACCTGGCCAGGATGATCGCCCAGGTCACGGCCGTGAATCCTGGCTCGGACCCCGACCTCAAGACCGCCCAGGATGTGCTGCGCCATTGGGACCGGCGCACCGATGTGAAGAGCCGCGGCGCGGCCCTGGGCGTGCTGATGGGAACCGAGGCGGAAAAGACGGCGGACAACCCCAACCCGCCGCCGGCCATCGACGCCCTGCATCACGCCATCACCATGCTGAAGACCCATTTCGGTCGGGTCGATCCGGAATGGGGCCAGGTCAACCGCATCCGCCGGGGCAAGGTCGACCTGCCCATCGACGGCGGGCCCGACACCTTCCGCGCGGTCTATGGCGCGCCGCAAAAGGATGGGACCCTGACGGCGGAGGCCGGCGACACCTTCATCATGTTCGTCACCTGGGACAAGGCCGGGGTGGTGTCGTCCCAGAGCATCCACCAGTTCGGCTCGGCCACCCTCGACGCCGCCTCACCCCACTATGCCGACCAGACCCCGCTGTTCGTGGCCATGAAGACCAAGCCGGTGCTGTTCACCGAGGCCGAACTGGCCGGCCATATCAAGGCCGACTATCGGCCGGGGGATCGGGAGAAGGCGGGGCGTTAGCGCGCGGCCGCTTCTTCCAGAGCGGCCCTTATGGCGGCTGGGTCCGGCGGGGTCCCGCGACCCGCGGAGGTCCGCGCCTGGAACTCGGCGCGGGAATTTTGCTGCGGGAACGGCGCGTCGGGGACTGGCGTATCCAGGAAGGCGCATAGCGGCGCCCAACCCTGGGCGGCCTCGAACACGATCAGGCGGTCCTTGGGCACGGTCGCCAACACCTCTTCGGTGTGGCGCTTGAAATAGTCGGTCATGAAGGCGCGGTCGTGCAGGTGCTCGCCGAACTGACCGACCACCATGTTGAAAAAGGCCCGCATGGGCTCCGGCGCATTGGTGGCCATGGAGCCGGGGGCGAAGATGGTGGCCTGGGTGGATTCGAACCAGATGTCCGGATCGCGCACCGAATGCACCAGCTTGGCGTCGGGATAGAAATCCATCAGCTCGCGCCAGAACTTGCAGCCCGGATAGTCCACCATCGATCCATAGCCGGCGAAGATCGCGTCCCAGTCCGGTTGGCCGGCGCCCGCCGCGATCCATTGCGGCACGCTTTCCGGGTGCATGAACACCTCGACCATGTGGTGGCAAGGACCCAGGCCCAGCTGCTCCAAGGCCAGCTTCAGCGACATGGTGCCGGTGCGCCCCAGGCCGGTCCCGATAACCTTCAAAGCCATGTGCCGTCCCCCAGGCCGCCATCTTTTGGCGGCTGGGTGAAACGCTATCGCTCTTATGAGGATATCTCAACTGACATATCAGCAGTGTTTATGAATGCTCACGTCAGTAGTGGAACCGGCACTGGGCGATTTCGAGCTGCTGAGCGGCGCCTTGGCCGGAGACGCGATAGACCAGTCGGTCCTCCAGGGTGATCCGCCGCGACCACCAGCCTTTCAGATCGCCCTTCAGCGCCTCGGGTTTGCCTGTTCCTTGGAAAGGCGTGCGCCGGCATTCCTTGATCAGGCCGTTAAGGCGCTCCAACACATTGCGATCGGCGGCTTGCCAGTGGAGGTAGTCCTCCCAGGCCCGGTCGGCGAAGACCAGTTTCACGGAACGATCAGGTCGCGCGCCGAGCCTTCACCGGCATCCAGCTGGCGCACTGCATCGCGCAGCCGCTCGGCGTTGCCCGGGCTGGACAGCAGATGCAGGGTTTCTTCCATGGCGTTCCAGTCGGCCAGGGACACCATCACCACCGCCTCCGCCTTCTGCCGCGTGATCACCACCGGCGACCGATCATCGACCACCCGGTCCATCACCTGCTTGAGGTTGGCGCGCGTGTCGGAATAGCTGATCACGTCCATGGCGGCGTCCTTTGGCATGCAGGACCATATGTACAGAATTCCGTACAAAAAGCAAGGTGGGCCGCCAATGCTCCTCCCTCAGACCAGCGCCTCGAACTCGTCCACCAGCCGTTCCAGCCGCGCACACCCCGACGCCCAGAACGCCTTTTCGCGCGGGTTGAGCCCGAACGGCTTCAGCGCCTCCACATAGGTCCGGGTGCCGCCGGCGGCCAGCAGGTCTTCGTAGAGCGGCGCGAACCCCTTGGGGTCCTGGCGGCGGGCCTCGGCCAGGGCCTCGACCAGCAGGTTCCCGAAGGCATAGGCATAGACATAGAAGGGGGCGTGGGCGAAGTGGCTGACATAGGCCCAATAGACCTCGTAGCCGGGATTAAGCTTGACCGCCGGCCCCAGGCTTTCGCCCATCACCTCCAGCCAGATCGAGGCGATGTGGTCGGGGGCGACCTCTCCGTTCCGGCGCTCGGCGTGGAAACGGGTCTCGAACCGGTGGAAGGCGATCTGGCGCGAAACCGTATTGAGCCCGTCCTCGATCTTGCCGGCCAGCAGGGCGCGGCGATCGGCGGGCGAGGCCTCGGCCAGCAGGCGGTCGAACACCAGGCCCTCGCCGAAGATCGAGGCGGTCTCGGCCAGGGTCAGGGGGGTGTCGGCCAGCAGGGTGCCGAGGGGCGCCGCCAGGGTCTGGTGCACGGCGTGGCCCAGTTCGTGGGCCAGGGTCAGCACGTCGCGCCGCTCGCCCATATAGTTCATGAACACATAGGGGTGTTTTTGCGAGGTCACCGGATGGGAATAGGCGCCCGAGGTCTTGCCCGCCCGCGGCCGCGCGTCGATCCACGGCTGTTCGAAGAACAGCTCGGCCTTTTCGGCGAAGGCCGGGGCCAGGTCGGAAAAGGCCTCCAGCACCATGCCGCGAGCCTGGTTCCAGTCATACCGCCGCGGCGCCGCGCGATCTAAGGGCGCGTTGCGGTCCCAGTGATTGAGCGTCTTCTGACCCAATAGCTTGGCCTTCAGCGCATAGTAGCGGTGCGAAGTGCGCGGATAGCTTTCCACCACCGCCGCCTCCAGGGCCTGGACCGCGTCGGCGTCCACCTCATTGGCCAGGTGGCGCGACTGGGCCGGGTCGGTGAACTTGCGCCAGCGATCCTCCACCTGCTTTTCCGCCGCAATGGTGTTGAGGCTCAAGGACAGGATCGGCGTGCGCTCCTCCAAGGCCTTGGACAGGCCCTGCGCGGCGGTCTTGCGCTGCGCCGGGTCAGAGTCGGACAGGCGGTTCAGCGCCTCCGCCAGGGTCAGCTTTTCCCGTCCGCAATGCACGCTCAGGCGGCTGAGGGTTTCGTCGCAGAGCCGGGTCCAGTTGGCCACCGCCGGAGCGCGGTCGATCAGCATCCGTTCCAGGTCCGCCGACAGCTCATGCGGCCGGCCCAGGCGCACGCGCCGCAGCCAGGGGCGGAAACGGGCCGCGGCCGGCTCGGCGCGCAGGGCGGCCTCGATCTCCCATTCCTCCAGCTGGTTCAGCTCCAGGGTGAAGAACAGGCTCTCGGCTCCGATCGCCGCTGATCGCGCGCGCACATCGCCCTCGAACTTGGCCCAGGCCGGATCGTCGCGGGCCACCGAAGCCGACAGCGAGGCGTAGGCGCCCACGGCCCAAAGCCCGTTGGTGGCGGATTCGTACAGCGAGATCCCTTCGGCGATCATGGCCCCCAGCCGGCCCGCATCGCCCCGGGCGGCAAGAAAGGCGCCCTTCAGCTTGACCAGGGCGTCATTGGCCACGGTCGCTTCGACCAGGGTCTGCTCGATGCGCGGATCGTTGCGGCTGGCGAACAGGTCGTCCAGCCGCCATTCGGGCAAGGCGTCGGCGGGGATCTCGGGCTTGGTATGAATGCTCATCCCCTAAATCTAGAGGGGGGCGGGTGCAGCGGCAATGGGCGGGAGCGAGCAGGTTGAACCACGAAGGGCGCAAAGGGCTCGAAGGAGGGCGCGGACCGGAGCGAATTCAGGTCGAACCGTTTGGCCAAAAACCGCTCCTTCCGGCCTTCGCCCATAGGCGCTAAGTTAGGGTTGGCGGCGCTCAAAAGGCCCTTCCCCCTCGATGGGGGAAGGGTTTGGGTTGGGGGTGTTGGCAAGCGGTTTGCAGATTGGACCCCGTTGGGCGACGTCG